>ENA-OQDM01001218-OQDM01001218.1-human-gut-metagenome-genome-assembly--contig:-NODE-1218-length-11002-cov-2.141333_pt1 | contig 11002 bp, 13 predicted proteins | sample MGYA00242772_ERZ504605 | MGnify/ENA primary metagenome ERZ504605 (study PRJEB26092, sample SAMD00036348) | human gut metagenome | host: Homo sapiens | study: EMG produced TPA metagenomics assembly of... | reverse complement strand
GATTTTGCATAACAAAATCCGGTTTTTATATATTATTGTGCAGTTTTTACATTTTCGTTTTTCAATCCATTATTTTTTACTGTGAGATTAATTCCACATAGTTCATTAATCCTGTTTGATTTCTGCCGGTATTTCCATCGGATAATTGCCATCAAAACATGCTTTACACAGCGGAAGTCCACCTGCCATGCCTTCCAGATAATCGATCTGCATATAACCCAGGGAGTCTGCACCGATCATCTTACGGATTTCTTCCGTGCTGTGCTGTGCTGCGATGAGCTGGTCATTGGACGGCACATCGGTACCAAAATAACAGGGATGTAAAAATGGCGGGGAGCTGATACGTACATGGACTTCTTTTGCTCCTGCTTCTTTCAGCATGTGGATCAGATTGGCAATGGTAGTTCCGCGGACAATGGAATCATCCACCAGAACGATTCTCTTCCCCTTCACCACGGATTCCAGAACGCTCAGCTTCAGATGGACACTGGACTCTCTCTCCTGCTGTGTAGGCTTGATAAAAGTTCTTCCAATGTAACTGTTTTTATAGAACGCAAAGCCAAACGGGATTCCGGATTCCTCAGAATAGCCTTTTGCTGCCGGAAGTCCGGATTCCGGTACACCGGTCACCAGGTCCGCTTCTACCGGATAGGATTTTGCAAGAGATTTTCCTCCACGGATCCTTGCATCATAGATTTTCACGCCATCCATGGTGCTGTCCAGTCTTGCAAAATAAATATATTCAAAAACACAATGAGCATGCTTTTTCTTCTCAGTCAGTTTACTGGATTTCAGTCCGTTCTTGGTGATCGTGACGATCTCACCCGGTTCAATATCACGGATAAATTCCGCTCCTACAGATGTCAGCGCGCAGCTTTCAGATGCAAGGACATAGGCATTATCTCTTTTTCCAAGACAGAGGGGTTTCAGTCCGTAAGGATCACGGGCACCGATCAGCTTCCGGGGGCTCATGATCACAAGAGCATATCCTCCGCGGATCTTCTCTACGGTTTTATGTACTGCTTCCTCTACAGTGGCAGAATGCACACGTTCTCTTGCGATATGGAACGCGATAACCTCTGAGTCGGTAGTTGTATGGAAAATTGCGCCTGTCTGGATCAGCTCCCATTTCAGAGCTTCTGTATTAACCAGATTTCCGTTGTGCGCAAGTGCCAGACTTCCCTTGATATAAGAAAGTACCAGCGGCTGTGCATTCTCTGCGACAGATTCTCCGGTGGTGGAATAACGAACATGTCCGATTCCGATATCACCATTCATATTATGTACAACATCTTTTCGTAAAACTTCGCTTACCAGTCCGAGATCTTTATGGAACTGTACGTTTCCTCTTTCTCCGTCCGTCCTTGAAACGGCCATTCCGCAGGACTCCTGTCCCCTGTGCTGCAGCGAGGTAAGACCATAATAAATAGATGGTGCAATATTCCCTCCATCCAGATCATAAATCCCGAATACGCCACATTCTTCCTTTACTCCTGACATATTTCCCTCCATCTGTTCTTTCCGTATTGTACATCTTTGTCACTGGTCAAAAAGCTTCTTTTGCCTCGATCACTTATAGCGATCGCTGACTTTTCGACTGTATAACTACGATATCAGATTATAATAAAAGGACAAGATTTGTCAACCCTGCCTATTTTCCGACAGTCCGATCGCCCTGGTCAATTTTTTAGATTTTTTCAAAAAAGCTCTTGACAATATTTTATTTTGGTGTATACTGCAACACATAAAGCAAAGGCGCTTTGGATACGGCAGGTATCTGAAGCGCTTTTTTTGTTTTCCGGTCCGTTTATACCCGGTTCTTCCGGCAGCGGTCCTTATAAAATAATTAAAAATTATAATGAATGAGTGAAATCGAAAGGAGTGTACCTATATGGCACAGAGTATCCCTGAAATGTATGGCAGCCTTGTATTCAATGACAAAGTGATGCGAAGCAAACTGCCAAAGGACATGTACAAAGCATTAAAGAAAACAATTGAAAACGGAACTCATCTGGAACTGGACGTTGCAAATTCCGTAGCAGTTGCAATGAAAGAATGGGCTACTGAAAACGGTGCGACACATTACACACACTGGTTCCAGCCGATGACAAACGTAACTGCTGAGAAGCATGACAGCTTCATCTCCCCTACAGGTGACGGACAGGTGATCATGGATTTCTCCGGTAAAGAGCTGGTAAAAGGTGAGCCGGATGCATCCAGCTTCCCGTCAGGCGGACTTCGTGCTACTTTTGAAGCAAGAGGATATACAGCATGGGATCCTACTTCACCTGCATTCATTAAAGATAAAACTCTTTACATTCCTACTGCATTCTGTTCCTACAGCGGAGAGGCACTGGATAAGAAAACTCCTCTTCTTCGTTCCATGGATGTTCTGAACAAAGAAGCGGTTCGTATTCTTCACATCCTTGGAAACAAAGAGGTCCGTCACATCGACACAACCGTAGGACCTGAGCAGGAATATTTCCTGGTTGACAAGGATCTTTACAAAAAGAGAAAAGACCTGATCTTCTGCGGCCGTACTCTTCTGGGCGCTTCTGCACCAAAAGGACAGGAAATGGAAGATCATTACTTCGGAGCCCTGAAGCCTCGCGTTGCTGCTTACATGCATGATCTTGACGAAGAGCTTTGGAAGCTTGGCATTCCAGCCAAAACAAAACATAACGAGGTTGCTCCTGCACAGCACGAACTGGCTCCTGTATTTGATACCACAAATGTTGCTGTTGACCACAACCAGCTGACCATGGAGATCATGAAGAAGGTTGCCGACAAGCACAACATGGTCTGCCTCCTTCACGAGAAACCATTTGAGGGAATCAACGGAAGCGGTAAACACAACAACTGGTCTATGAGCACAGACACAGGTGTAAACCTTCTTGATCCAGGAAAAACACCGGCAGAAAATACACAGTTCCTGGTATTCCTGGTAGCTGTCATCAAAGCCGTTGACGATTATGCTGATCTTCTCCGCGTATCCGTTGCAAGCGCCGGAAACGATCATCGTCTTGGAGCAAACGAGGCACCGCCTGCGATCGTATCCATCTTCCTTGGAGATGAGCTGACAGACGTACTGAAATCTATTGAAAACGATACCTTCTTCAGCAATAAGCATGCGGTACAGATGGATATCGGAGCAAAGGTACTTCCGCACTTCATAAAGGATACCACAGACAGAAACCGTACTTCACCATTTGCATTTACCGGAAACAAATTTGAGTTCCGTATGCTTGGTTCTGCAGCATCTGTCGCAAACCCGAACATCGTACTGAATACCGCTGTTGCAGAGGTTCTTGCAGAATTCAGCGCAGCTCTTAAGGATGTTCCGGAAGAAGAAATGGAAAGCGCAGTACATGCACTTCTTAAGAAGACCATTGAAGAGCATAAACGCATCATCTTTAACGGAAACGGATATACAGATGAATGGGTTGAAGAAGCTGAGAAACGTGGTCTCTACAATCTGAAAACAACTCCGGATGCACTTCCGCATTTCATTGCTGAGAAGAACATTGCGCTGTTTACAAAGCATGGCATTTTTACAAAAGAAGAGCTTTTCTCCCGTTACGAGATCTGGCTTGAGAACTATTACAAGACCATCAACATCGAGTCCAACACTCTGGCTGAGATGATCCAGAAGCAGGTAATTCCTTCTGTATATACATATGTTGAAAAGCTTGCAGATACTGCAGCTGCAAAGAAATCCGTAGTAGCTGGTATTTCTGTAGCAAGTGAAGCTGCTCTGATCTCCAAACTGAGTACACTTGCAGACACCATGGCAAAAGATCTGGAAACTCTGAAAGCAGATACAGCAAAAGCTCTTGCTTCTTCTGACGATGTACTTGCATGCTCCAAGGCTTATCAGGAAACTGTTCTGGAAGACATGGAAACTTTAAGAAAATCTGCAGATGAGGCAGAGGCTCTGATCCCGGATGAGTTACTTCCTTATCCGACCTACGACGAGCTGTTATTCTCCATCTGATCACGGATATCAGATAACAATTTCATACGGTAAATACAGGGGATATCCCTTATGAACTCTACTTCATAATTCATTATCGATTTCCTCATCCATTAATCACACGATACAGATATCCCTGTTTTACATATACTAATTTTGATTTCGTAAAGGCGCGGAAGAGAATTTCCTCTCTCCTGCGCTTTTTCGTTATACTGATACTGGATAAATTATATCTATTTTTTCTGTCCGGTATTACAAAAATTCTTTCTATACATAATAGGAAAGAAAAAAATTGGGAAAGGGAGTGTTACTATGTATTCTTCAGTAAACACAACTTGGGTCCTCGTCGGTGCAGCACTGGTCTTCTTCATGCAGGCTGGATTTGCAATGGTCGAAACAGGATTCACAAGAGCAAAAAACGCAGGAAATATCATCATGAAAAACCTGATGGACTTCTGTATCGGTACACCGGTCTTCTGGCTGGTTGGATTTGGCATCATGTTCGGTGCAGGAAACGGTTTCTTCGGCAAGATTGGTGGAATCGCCTCAGAGGCAAACTACGGAAACGCAATGCTTCCGGATGGAGTTCCTTTCTGGGCATTTCTCATCTTCCAGACTGTATTCTGTGCTACTTCTGCTACCATCGTATCCGGTGCCATGGCAGAGCGTACTAAATTCATCTCCTACTGTATCTACAGTTTACTGATCAGTCTTGTTGTATATCCGGTATCCGGTCACTGGATCTGGGGCGGCGGCTTTATCAGCCAGATGGGATTTCATGATTTCGCAGGTTCCTGTGCCGTTCACATGGTTGGTGGTGTTGCTGCACTGATCGGTGCCATCATCCTCGGACCTCGTATCGGAAAATATTCTAAATCCGGTAAATCCAGAGCGATCCCGGGACATAACCTTACAGTTGGTGCACTTGGTGTATTCATTCTCTGGTTCTGCTGGTTCGGTTTCAACGGTGCATCTACTGTCAGCATGGAAGGCGATGCCATTGTAAGCGCCGGAAAGATCTTTGTAACAACAAACCTTGCAGCTGCTGTTGCTACTGTAACAGTTATGCTGATCACATGGATCCGCTATAAAAAACCGGATGTTTCCATGTCCCTGAACGGTTCTCTTGCAGGACTGGTAGCCATCACAGCAGGCTGCGATACCGTATCTCCTACATCTGCAGCTATCATCGGAATCCTCTCCGGATTCATTGTAGTATTTGGTATTGAATTTGTTGATAAAGTTCTCAAAATTGATGACCCGGTTGGTGCTGTTGGCGTTCACGGTCTTAACGGTGCTTTCGGAACTCTTGCTGTCGGTCTTTTCTCCGACGGTGCAGGTACCGAGTGGAAAGGTCTTCTCACAGGCGGTGGTTTCCATGGCTTCGGTGTTCAGTTTATTGGTATGGTTATCACCATCGCATGGGTTGCTGTTACTATGACAATTATCTTCCAGGTGATCAAACACACCATCGGTCTTCGTGTTTCCGCTGAGGAAGAGATCGCAGGTCTGGATATGAAAGAGCATGGCCTCGCAAGTGCATACGATGGATTCTTTGTACAGGATACCATGACAAAGGCTCCGACTCCAATGGGAACTTCCGTAAAAGCCCCTGTTGTAAAACATGCTCCTTCTGCTCCTGCTGAATCTGTTCCTGAAATTCCTGCAGACGGCGTACACAAACTGACAAAGGTTGTTATCATCACACGTCAGAACAAGCTGGATGAGTTTATGCAGGCTATGAACGAGATCGGCGTAACCGGTATCACTATCACAAACGTTATGGGCTGTGGTGTTCAGAAGGGTGCTCCAACCTACTATCGTGGTGTTGAGGTTGACATGAACCTCCGTCCGAAGGTTAAGATCGAGATCGTTGTAAGTCTTGTACCGGTTCAGAAGGTTATTGATACTGCAAAAGAAGTTCTTCATACCGGTCAGATCGGTGATGGTAAGGTCTTCGTTTACGATATCGAAAACGTTGTCAAGATCCGTACCGGGGAGGAAGGCTTCCTGGCTCTGCAGGATACAGACGCATGATTCTCTTATGAGAGGAACAGATAAAATCTTCTACGCAATATAAACCAAATAAAAGCCAAAAAGCTCCAGAACATTATTCCTTAAATGTTCCGGAGCTTTTCATATCCTTTTTTTATTCTCTTCTCAGTCTCGGCAGATTCCACCGGTAATGTGCCGCCAGGTACCGGATCAGGATCACTACTACCGTTCCGATCACCATGGCCGGCACTCCGCCCCACAGCCTGTATATCCAAACACAGGCAATGGCCCCTACAATAGACGCACAGGCATAAATATGGCGCACAAAAATATATGGCGGAACTCCTGCCATCATATCACGGATCAGGCCGCCTCCAACTCCTGTGACAGTCCCAAGAAATACAAGAAAAAATGTTCTTTCCATATACCCCTGGGAAATCCCTTTATCAACCCCCATGACAGTAAACACACCAAGGCCAACCGTATCCATCACCAGCATCACCTTATCATAGACCAGCCGGTTCCCGCCTTCCAAAAGCTCCTGCTTCCAGTACATCACTGCAAATACAATACAGGACGTCACGGTTGCCACAATGGTATACAGCGGATCCTGAAACATTCCCGGCGGCACGATTCCCAGGATAATATCCCTGGTAGCTCCTCCGCCCACTGCAGTCACCACTCCAAGAACGCAGACCCCGAAAATATCCATTCCTCTCTGCGCCCCCACCATAGCTCCGGAAGCAGCAAACGCAATAGTTCCTGCCATCTCCAGCATAAATGTAAACATACTCTGATAATCCATTTCCCCCTCCATGCATATCAAGCCGTATTTTTTCTCACCCTCATATCTGCATCCTGTTTTCCCTGTCTGCACATTTCCACAAGGTGCACATTTCCGCAGGGTGCAAGAAGGAACCCTGCCATGCAGGATTCCTTCTCTTATCTTCGTGATCACTATATTTCATATTAACAGAATTTTCTCATTCTGTATATCTTTTCTTTTTGTATCTGACTTCTGCTATTCTGCTTCGATCAGAAATCCTCGCCGTTTCAGCATATCCTGGATCATATCCAGGATTTCCTCGGATTCTGCTTCTACTTTATGATAATGATAATCCGATGTGATATTCTTCAAAGGACTGGACTTGCCGCTTCGGATATCCTCCATAAAATTCTCAACCTGGCGCCTGGAGCTGATATTCAGTTCTGCCTCGATATGCCCGTAAACTCTGTGATTCACCATTACATTGATCACTTTTCCGCCAAGATCCACAATCCCGCAGAGCTCGTTTTCCAGATCCGCATCTGTATGATGCACCTTGAATATCCGGCTCACAGTATGGGGAGCAGTAAAAATATATCCTCTATTGGTGGAGATCACGTCATTCCCCTCCGCGCGTATCAGCGCAATATCCTGCACGATCACCTGTCTGCTGACCTGAAATGTTCTGGCCAGAGCACTTCCTGAGACCGGCCGTTCACTGTTTTTAATTTGATCCATGATCGCTGTCCTGCGTTCTGAACCAGTCATTTAAGTTCCCCTTTCCTGGCTGTGCCTGTACTTTTTGTTCCGATACCTCTCTCCTTCATTCTCGCGATCTCTCCAACCCGGCCCGACATCACCTGCTATGCCTCTGCTTCCGGCAATTCACGCTTCTTTTCTGATATTCGGGGGATTTCCTGTCACAGCACTCGGTATTCTGTAAAATCCTGCATTTTTTAGGAAAGTGGATGAAGATTCTTAAGCGAAATATCAAGGATCGGTGCAGAATGCGTTAATGCACCACTTGATACATAGTCTACACCAACATCCCTGATCTTTGCAATGTTTTCTTTTGTAACATTTCCGGAACATTCAGTTTTTGCTCTTCCGCCGATCAGCTGCACCGCTTCTTTCATCATCTCCGGAGTCATGTTATCAAGCATGATGATATCTGCGCCGGCCTCAACAGCTTCTTTTACCTGATCAAGAGTTTCTACCTCAACTTCGATCTTGCGGACAAAAGGAGCGTACTCCTGTGCCATTTTTACAGCATTCGCAACGCTTCCTGCTGCTCCGATGTGATTGTCTTTCAGAAGGACTCCGTCAGAAAGATTATATCTGTGGTTCTGTCCGCCGCCTACACGAACAGCATATTTCTCAAAAATACGCATATTCGGCGTTGTTTTTCTGGTATCCAGCAATGTGATCCCTGTTCCTTCAAGAAGTGACGCAACCGAATGTGTATAGGTTGCGATCCCGCTCATTCTCTGAAGATAATTCAGCGCCACACGCTCGCCGGAAAGAAGCACCCGGATATCTCCTGTAACTTTTCCCATTTTCTGACCTTTTTTTACTTCATCGCCGTCCTTGCAGAACAGCTCCACTTTTGTGTCAGCATCCAGAAGCGTAAATACACGGCTGAAGATTTCCAATCCCGCAATGATTCCATCCTCTTTACAGATCAGATCTACCTCTCCCGGAACTGTTTCTTTCATAACAGAGTTTGTGGTAACGTCTTCGCTTGAAATATCTTCCTTTAAAGCCTCCAGGATCAGGTGATCTACCTGAAGTGTCATTGTGATCTTATTCATTTTACAATACCTTCTCTTTCTTAATTATCACAGCAGCCCTGTTCTCCAAAGCAAGGCTGCTCCTGTCTTTCATAATACAGATATTTATATTCCGGCTGCATTTCATGCCGCACCTGCAGCACTTTTCTTTTCTGCTGAGATTGCTTTGGCTGCACGTTTTGCAAATACAAGGCTCTCCAGCAGGGAATTACTTGCCAGTCTGTTCGCGCCATGTACCCCGTTGCAGCTGGTTTCTCCCACTGCATAAAGCTGGTCCATGCTGGTCTTGCTGTCAGAATCCACCCAGATACCGCCCATGAAATAATGCTGAGCAGGAACAACAGGGATGCATTCTTTTGTCACATCATAGCCTTCTTCCAGGCATCTCTGATAAATATTCGGAAAATGATTCAGGATCGTATCTTTATCAATATTTTCCATGGAAAGCCATACATGGTCTGTTCCTTCTTTTTTCATTTCTTCCCGGATCGCATTTGTTACTACATCTCTTGGAAGAAGTTCATTGACAAAACGCTCTTTTTTGCTGTTATAAAGTACTGCACCTTCTCCTCGAACCGATTCTGAGATCAGGAATCTGCGGCCCGGTCTCTTGGAATACAGCGTTGTCGGATGGATCTGCACATAATCCAGATGTTCCAGACGCACATTGTGTTTTTTGCAATATCAAGGGCATCCCCTGTGAGATGCGGATAGTTGGTGGAATGCGCATATCTTCCTCCGATCCCGCCGCTGGCCAGGATCGTATCCTGTGCATAAATCTCTACCGGGATCTCTCCGCCCGGCTGAATCTCTTCCTGGGTCTTCACCGCTTCTTCGGCTTCCATAGCTTCAAGACGTGCCCTGTTCGCTTCTGCGGAAACTGCCTTCAGACCTGTACATTTGCCGTTTTCCACAAAAATATCCTGCATGGTAGTATATTCCAGAATTGTTACATTTTCAAGCTTCAGGACTTGCTGGAGCAGTTTTTCGGAAATTTCTTTTCCTGTGATATCCTCATGATAAAGGATCCTCGGTCTGGAATGTGCACCTTCTCTTGTATAGGCAAAATCATCTCCATCCATCTTGAAATCCACGCCATATCCGACAAGGTCATTAATGATGTCTCTGGAGCCTCGGATCATAATGTCTACCGACTCTTTTCTGTTTTCGTAATGTCCTGCCTTCATGGTGTCTTCAAAATAGCTGTCGTAATCGTTTTCATCACGAAGCACACAGATCCCGCCCTGGGCCAGGAAAGAATCACTGCTCCTCATATCCTCTTTTGTGATGATCACGATTTTTTTTGTCCCGCGGAAGCTTCAAGGCACTGAACATACCTGCAACACCTGTTCCCACGATCACTACGTCTGTTTTAATTCTCATTGCTTTTCGCCTCTCTGTCTTGATTTCTCTTTTCAGCCAACTCAGACAAATCTTTTATACAAATGTGTTTTATTTATTTTGCCAGTTCCAGCATCCGCTCCAGCGGTCTCTTCGCGTTTTCACGTGTCTCGTCTGTTACATGAACCTCATTCTCCCCGGTTTTCAGAACGTGGAGAACTTTTTCCAGAAATACTTTTTTCATGTTTTTGCAGACCGGTACGGTTTCTGTGAAGTAGAATTTTTTATCCGGGCAGGTAGTTTCCAGCTTGTACTGAACGCCACATTCTGTGCAGATGATAAACTCTTTATTGTCACTTTCCTGTGCATATTTAATGATTCCGGATGTGCTTCCGATGTAATCAGCCTGTTTCAGAACTGTCTGAGGACATTCCGGATGTGCCAGAACCAGTGCATCCGGGTGCGCTTCTTTTGCTGCTTTTACTTCTTCCGGATTCATAAATTCATGGACAATACAGAAACCTCGTTATAAATAAAGTTCTTCTCAGGAACCTGTTCTGCAATAAAATGTGCAAGATTTCTGTCCGGGATAAAAAAGATGTTTTTGTTCGGAAGCGCTTTTACGATCTTTACTGCATTTGCGGAAGTAACACATACATCAGAAAGCTCCTTCAATGTTGCTGTGGAATTAATGTAACAGACAACTGCCACATCGTCATATTCCTCTCGCACCTTGCGGATGCCTTCTTCTGTTGCCATATGAGCCATCGGACAGTCTGCATCCATGGCAGGCATCAGAACAATTTTATCCGGACTTAAGATCTTGGCGCTCTCTCCCATAAATCCTACTCCACAGAACACGATCGTCTTCTCTTTCGCGCTGGCTGCGATCTTGCTGAGATAAAAGGAATCTCCTATATAGTCAGCAACATCCTGCACTTCGGGACGCACGTAGTAGTGTGCAAGGATGATGGCATCTTTTTCTTTTTTTAATTTCTGGATTTCTTCTGCAACTGTCATTATCTTTCACCTTTCCTGCAGGATTTCTTTTTTGAATTCCTGCTTTTTGCTTTCTAGTACAGCGAATATTAAGTAACCGCCATATTGACTTGTCTGATTTTTCATCTGCTGCGTCAA
>ENA-OQDM01001217-OQDM01001217.1-human-gut-metagenome-genome-assembly--contig:-NODE-1217-length-11006-cov-1.466127_pt1 | contig 11006 bp, 10 predicted proteins | sample MGYA00242772_ERZ504605 | MGnify/ENA primary metagenome ERZ504605 (study PRJEB26092, sample SAMD00036348) | human gut metagenome | host: Homo sapiens | study: EMG produced TPA metagenomics assembly of... | reverse complement strand
TGCCGATGCTTCGCATTCCAAATCGGCAAAAATCTGCTACCACCACTGTATCATACGGCATTTTCAGTTCAGAAAAATGCCTGCCTGTAAACAGTAACTTTATATTCTCCGTATCAAAGCCCACGCCCCCATCATCAGATCCGCCGGAACAATCTTTGCTGCTGCCCGGTGCAGGGTACATACGATACCCGGTGTGGATACTGCCAGCCCAAGTTTTGCATCCAGCAGTGCATGACGCGCCACATTTTTCTGTCGGGAAGCAAGCGGAAAGCTGTGAATATAAGAACTGTCACTGCTCTTCTTTGCCCTCCCGATGAACTCGGTGTCCTTGATCCAGTAAGGACAGACAGCGGTCACACGGATTCCCGTACCGTAAAGTTCCACGCGCAGCGCCCTGCTGTAACGATATAAAAATGCTTTCGTTGCTGCATAAACACTCAGATATTGGAACGGCTGAAATGCCGCAGTCGAACAAATCTGCAAAATACGCGCCCCACGTTTCATAAATGGCAGAGAAATCTGTGTCATGGCAACTGCCGCCTTGACAGTTTAAGTCGATCATGCCATCCACATCCACTCTTTTGATATCCCGCCAGGAACCGATCTTTCCGTATCCCGCCGCATTGATCAAGATGCGTACATCCGGTTTTTCTTTCCAGAGCATCGCCTCTATTTCATGCAGTGTCTCCGCCTTTGTCAGATCCCCGGTAATGATCCTAAGATGTGTCTGAAGTTCTTTTTCTAATGCCGTCAGGCGGTCTTTTCTGCGCGCGACCACCCATATTTCATCTAGTTTTTCCTGTTTCCTGATCTGTCTGACAAACTCACTGCCAAGCCCGCTTGACGCCCCTGTTACGATTGCTATTTTCATAGGCACTATTCCTTTCCTGATATCCTGATCATTAAGTATTTTTATAATTTATAATTATAACAAATTTTTTTCCTTTCTCACAGTCATTGTGCACTGATACGGCGGGCAAAAAATAAAAATGAGACCACCTGTACAGTAGTCTCATTTTTATATGATAAAGTAATTTTTCTGATTAACCAGAATTTCTTAACCAGAATCTGTTAACCCTTTACACTGCCAAGTGCAACACCCTGTACAATGTGTTTGGATAAGATCAGATATACAATGATAACCGGGAAGATGGAAAATGCGATCATCACATATACCTGCCCCATGTCAAACTTGAGCCAGTCAGCTCCACGTAACTGTGCGATCAGGATAGGAAGTGTCTTTTTCCTGTCATCATGTAAAACCAGCGCTGGTGTGAAATAATTATTCCAACTGCTTACAAAAAGTAAAGATCATCTGCACTGCGATAGCAGGTTTCATCAACGGCATTACGATAGTATTAAATGTATGAAATTCTCCTGATCCATCAATGCGCGCTGCTTCGATCAGTGACAACGGCAATGTACTTTCCATGTACTGTTTCATGTAGAAAAACGTAACCGGAGCGGCAATTGCCGGTACGATCAGAGGAATGAAGGAATCCTCTAATTTCATGCTGGAAACAAGTTTGATAAATCCAAGTGCCGTTACCTGTGTCGGGATCATCATAATCATCAGGATAAACGGATAAATATATTTTTTCAGTTTGAAATCATATGCATGGATCGCATAAGCTGTCATCGTCGAAAAATATACACTGAGTACTGCACTAAGGGAGGAAACGATCAGACTGTTGATCATACCGTTCCACACCGGAAGTGTTCCATTCCTTAAGTTTTTCCAGTTTTCCCAAAGATGGCTGCTCGGAATCAATGTAAAACCTGACTGCAACTCACCGTTTGATCTGGTCGCATTGATAAACAGCACATAAAACCAGAATAAACACAAAACAGAGACAATCGCTAATACAACATATGCAATAAATCTTCTTGCATGAATTCCTACACCTTTTTTTAAATTACGGTTCTCATTCATACTTTTCACCCCTTCCTCTTATCATTGCCGGTTATCTTAAATACTACCAGACTTAAAATACCTGTAATGATAAACAGAACAACTGACAGTGCACCAGCCATACCATAGTTCTTACTATAGAGATGTTTATTTAAGAACATGATCAGCGTCATGGTAGAACGCATCGGGTCACCGGTTCCATTGGTTAATATCTGTGGCACATCAAATAACTGTAAACCACCGATCAGAGATGTGATAACCACATATACAAGGATTGGGCGTAACAGCGGCAGTGTGATCTGCCAGAATACCTGCGAAGAAGTTGCCCCATCGACCTCTGCTGCCTCAAACAGGGAGGTATCGATACCCATCATGCCTGCCATCAGAAGGATCGTCGTATTACCAAACCACATCAGACAGTTCATCAATGCGATCAGCCCTCTTGCACTTCCTACATTCGATAAAAATTTATACGGTGTATCAACCAATCCAATCTGCATCAGCATTGAGTTGATGGGTCCTCCATCAGAGAACAACGTAAAGAACAACATGGAAAATGCAGATGCCATGATCAGATTCGGCAGATATACAACTGTTTTAAAGAAACGGGTTCCTTTTAATTTAAGACGTACATCGGAGAACCAAGCGCCAAGTACCAGTGATAAAATGATCTGCGGCACGAAACACATGATCCATAATACCATAGTATTTTTTGTATAAACCCAGATATCTCCATCAGAAAAGAGTTTTTGATAGTTTGCAAGTCCGACAAACTTTGGTCCGACCTGTGTCAGTCCTGACATATAGTTTTCAAAGAAACTGTTGTAAATAGTGCTGACTAATGGGATCAGCTGAAAAATAACGTATACTACAATAAATGGAATCAAAAAGATATACCCCCATTTATTGTACCTTACTACCTTTCCACTACTTTTTTTCATGATAATCTGACCTCCTTTTTCAGAGTGTATTATTTTCATCCACAGAGCTCACAGCATCCTTCACCTTTATCCTGTGTAAACATGCTGTCAGCTCTGCGCTTGGCATTTTAACCTGAATAAACCGCACCTGCCTTCCTTATTGCATTCCGGCAGGCGCAGCTTTTCATTCATAACAACAGAATATCCGCAGAGCGTGCTTTCCATTGTTATTTTTAGATCATTCATCTTCTTAATATGTTAATTCCGGATATTTCTCTAAAACTGATTTGTAAAACAAGTCTAATGCCTCTTCTTTCGTTGCACTTCCTTCAAAATAGTTCTTCATTGCATGCTGAAATTCTTCGTTGCATCCCTGATCGTATGAAGAAAGATTACTTAAATCAAGTTTGGATACACCCTCATTATAAATACCAAGCGGATTCTGTCCGCCTAAGATTTTACTTGCGTAAGAGCTGTCTGCCATCTCAACGATTACATCCTGGTTGTTTACAAAGTCATCATCTTTCTCGATGATCTCTCTCATAACATCATCATTGGTTGTCATCTGAAGCAAGATATCTTTTACAAGACTCTGGTTATCCGTTCCTGTTGCTGCACAGATCCATGTACCACCCCAGAAAAAGCCCTGTGGTCCTTCGGTTGCACCCCAGCCGCCGTTGTAACCGATACTGCCTTCGGTATCTGCTGCCATTGAGAAGTTTACTAACCATGCAGGTCCAAAGTAGCAGAATACATTTCCTTCCGGATAGAAGCCTTTCTTCCAGTCATCACTCCACATATCATATGTTCCTGTCTCGCCTGCATCTACAAGCTCTTTGGAATCATCCACCCATTTCATAATGTTGTCATCAATATTGATTTTGCCATCAACAACCCATTTGGAAGAAACGTTGTTGGAATATACACGGTATGTATCATTTACGGAAGATGTGATGGTGTAGCCGGCATCTTTCATCTTCTTTGCTGTATCATTAAATGTATCCCAATCTTTTACATAATTCTGAACCTCTGCCGGATCATCAGAACCTAATACTGCTTTTGCTGCATCTCTGTTATAGAATAATACGCCAGGACAACCCTGCCATGAAAGACCTTTTAATACACCATCAGAATTGGTAACAACATCTTTGGTGTACTGATACTGTTTAGAAAGATCTTCATCGGTAATACCAAGGTCTGTCACTGCCATTGTGTAGTCGGTATCAACATATTTCAATGCATAATCAGCTTCTACCAGGAAGATATCAATTTTATCATCTGCTGCTGCATCAGACTGCTTTAATAAGGCTGCATCCAGGTTATTCTGATATGCCATATCATCACTCGGGGTAATGTTCCATTTTACTGTTACATCACCGATCGTACCTGTGGTTGCATCTACCTCTGTATATCCAGGATAATGATCTGTCAGACGACTCTTGAACTCCTCATTCCAGCAGTAGATATTCAATACTTTTCCCTCATCAGAAGTACCTGTCTCTGCGTCTGTACCTGCTGTCTCTGTTACCGGCGCAGTGTCTTCTTTTGCTGTGTCATTGGATTTCTCTGCTGTGCTGCTGTTTGCTGTATTTCCTCCACAGCCTGCCAATAAAGCTGTCCCCATTGCTGCCACAAGCATCATACTTACGATTCTTCGTTTCATTTACTTTTCCTCCCTTTTTATAAGCACCTTTGGAACACTTTATCTTTTGTGTTCCTGTCTCGTTTACAAGTGATATATTACCGGATTTCAGCTCTGCATTATATTAAATCACTTGAAAAAATATCAGATTCATGACATAATAATGCGAAAATAAAAAACAGGAGTAATGCTATGGAACTTTCAAAAGAATGGTATCACACAGAATTAGCCAACAGTGAATACGAGATGCTGCACCGTTCCCCGACTGTTGAATATTCTTTTTACAATGCTGTCAAAACCGGTGACATGGATTCTGTGATACGAAACTGTAAGGAAGATGCCTCATCGACTTAAAGGGTACCGGTGTCCTTTCCCGTAATCCGCTTACAAATATTAAATATCATTTTGTTGTCACTACCGCTATGATCACGCGCTATTGTATTGATGGCGGATTAGAGCCGGAGCAGGCTTACCGCCTGAGTGATTTTTATATTTTAAGGATGGATTCGTGTACCACCGTCCGGCAGGTGGCAGATCTGCATCATGAAATGGTAAAAGATTTTACCGGAAAAATGATTTTACAGAAAAAAAGTTCTATACTCTCGAAACCGGTCATGCAATGTGTGGATTACATCTATACACACATCAAAGAACGCATTACCATAACCACTTTAGCTGAATATACCGGTCTGTCTGAAAGTTATCTCTCGCGCGTTTTCAAACAGAACCTCGGCATATCCATCAGCGATTATATCCGTGAAAAAAAGATTGAAAAGGCAACTCATCTGCTGCGGTATTCTGACAAACCGATCGTCGACATCGCAAACTATCTTTCTTTCTCCTCACAGAGTCATTTCATTCAGATTTTTGAAAACTATACCGGACTGACGCCCAAAAAATACCGGGATAAATATTATAAATCCATGTGGTAATGCATGTTTTCTAAAAAAAGCAGCATACAAAATCTGTATGCTGCTTCTCTCACCCTATCAGTCATTTTTACATGTTACTCTTGAAAAAACACATCAATTCTGTGACATTTTTTTGGGTCAAGTGTTTCAATCACACTCTTCCTTAACCGTACACCATATTCCGGCTCCGGTTCCAATACGACTTTCTCATCGCACACTGCCCGTCTGATCTGCTCTATTCTTAAGTCCTTCTTTTCCGGATTATGCATTATGATCTCAAATTTCTTCCTGGCAAATTCCAGCTTCAATCCAGCACTGCCTTTTTCATCAAACTGTTCCGGCAGCAGAGATGGTGCGATCACCAGATCTCCAAGATCTCCTTTTACACCAAATACCTCTGTGATCATCGTCAGCATATACCAGCTCGCCGCACCTGTCAGATATGCATAAAGTCCTCTGCCTTCATTATCAAAATACTCCGGCAGTCCCGGGTACATTTTACTGTTTTCAAAATTCATTGCGGCTTCTAAAAGTGTCTGCAGAACTTTATGTCCCTCCCGGATAAATCCTCTCTGATACAGTGCATTCGCATACATGACTGTCATATGGGAAAACACTGCACCATTTTCTTTTTCCCCATAGGCAAATCCAAACATTCTTCCGAGATCAAATTTCTCCTCTTTAAAATCTGTATTCAGACGATATCCACCGGCTTTCTGATCAAACAGAAATTTGTCTGCACTCCTGCAGATTTCTTTTACCTGTTCCTCTCCCGCAGTTTTGCTCATGACTGCGAACACCTGTCCTGTCAGCATCATGCGGACTTCATCCTTTTTACTGTACTCAACCGCATTTCCATGATTGTCATAATATCCGTTAAACCAACCCATATCATCCCCGGCACTGATCCATTCTTTCTCTCTGATATGCTGCATCAGCCACTCTGCCTTCTCCACCAGATTCTTTCGTATCTGTTCTGTGGAAACCAGGATCATGCCTCCTTTTACATTATGTTCGCAGAGGCTGGTATATTCGTCCAGCAGTTTCTGCTTCTGTCCGGACTTTCATATAATTCTGTTCCTTCCGCAAGCAGACATTTCATCTCTTCTGCCATTTCAATTTTACTGATCCCGGTTTTCTCTTCCATATGCTTCAGACAATCTGCAATATCTTTTAAATTTCCAGCATATGCACACGTAAATGCCACACTCTCGCCTTTTTCCCATGCCATGTCAAGTGCATCATTCCAGTCCGCACCGTGCAGTCTCATCTCATTATGCTCTCCGACATCATAAAAAGCACATAGATTCTGCAGTAAAATATGTTCTAAAATTGTTCCAAAATAAATATTTCCACCTGCTGTGCGCTGTTTATTTCCATATGCATGATCCCAGTTATTATCATGTGCAGTACCTCTTTTTGTCTGCAGATCTTTGAAATAGGTTACCTTCTCCAGCAAAATATCAAGATCTCCTGTCTGATCCAGATATAATTTTGTCGTCACAAACGGCCAGAATGCATGATCCATCCATACGCGTGTAATATTATTGCGGTCTGCAATAAATTCTCCCTGTCTGCTGCCAATGATCGTTGCGTTCGTTCCATCCATCCTTACACCGCCATAATTGTCAACGATCATCTGGCGTACTACTGACGGCTCCATGATCAGCAGAGCAAGACAGTCCTGCCAGAGATCTCTCCAGCCACGTCCTCCTTTGCCATAATCATGATATGGTAAAAATGAACAGCCATAAATGCGGCGCAGAACCGGCTGAAAACAGATCCATTTTAAATAATTATCAATGTTTGTATCACCCGTTGAAAAATCAACATTTACTTTGTCCGTCCAGTGTTTTTTTACGGCTTCAAATGCCTTCTCGATCTGTTTTTTCGTACGGTAAGCAGATGTCATTTTCTCAATATTCTGTTTTTCCCCGGAAACCCCTGCAAGTACCAGATACGTGACTGTTTCCTGTGGTTTTAAGGTAACCGGTGCGAAACGCATTCCACCTGCTGCCTCTTTTCCCTGCAGTTTTGTTCCTGCCAGAACACCGTCCTTATCCATTCTTACCGCTTCGGGATTCAGGTAACTTCCCCCTTCCCCGATAAACATTTCCGTTGTCGGATAGAATTTTTCCGGCGCCTCTCCCTCTCCTGTAGATCCATATACAAAATAGACCGTCTGATTTTTCTGATGGCCCCTCTCATCAAAGGAAAGCACCGGGCACACCTCCACGCCATACGTTTTTGTTTCAATTCTGTGCAGCAGCGACGTCACATGACGATGATCCCTGATATTGTCTGCACTCCGTCCATAAAGCGGAATCACAGCAACCGGTGTAATCTTCTGTTCCTGATCCGCTGTATTGGTCAGTTCTGTCATCATTACTTCCATTGTCCCATCTATCGTAACAAAGGAAGTGGTTTCTGCTTTCATTTCATATTCTCTGGATATTCTCGTCAGTTTCTGCCACATAAAACCAGCTTCTAATATGCTTTCATCCTGATCCTTTGTAAATTTTGCCGCTTCCTGCTTCGCCGAGGAACCACAGACGGACCAGCAGCCCTTATTTTCAATACGACACCAGAAATTTCTCGTATTGCGGTTATTATGTAAATTTTCAATACTGACAGGTTCTAACAGAAAATGATTCTGATCTGTCTTGCTGTCTCCTCCGAGATTTGGCGTGATACTGGATTTTAACCCTGTTTCACCTGCCAGCGGAAGATACAGCCCGCTGTAATTTTCCGGATTATGAATACGGAAGGTTCCATTTTTATCTGTAAATTCTATCTTGTTCATAAGACTCTCCCTTCTTTACATGACATATTTTTTTACGACATAATCAGTTCTATGTCTGTCTCATCAGTAAGCACAGTCTGCGGAATATAATTATCTTTCATCTCCTGTCCATTCACGAAAAGTTTTTTGCAGCCGCTCTCGGCATGTCCCGGATTTTTTACGGTAATATGCAGATGACATCCCCTGAAATCCTTATCTATCTCAAACAGTTCCCACTCCTTCGGAATCGACGGTGCAATGCGAAGTCCATAAAGGTCAGGACGCATGCCAAGGATTCCCTCCACACAGCCCACCATAACCGTTGATGCTGTCCCAGTCAGCCAGTGTACATGGGATCGTCCAAAATTCGGACTGTCTTTCCCTTCCGTAAACTGCCCATAACAGTATGGCTCTAATCTGCGGATCTCTGCCTTGTCATTCTGCGCTGCCGGAGCGTTCTCCATAAAATAAGTAAATGCCCTCTCCCCATGTCCTCTTAATGCTTCCGCTAAAATGATCCAGCCCTGCGACTGCGAAAAAATACCGGCATTTTCTTTTGTTCCGGCATTGTAAATAACTGCAAGAGCCCCGTCAAATGCATGTTCATGGTATGGAGGATCCATTAAGATTGCTCCATATTCCGTGTTTAACCTGTCATAAACCTGCTGTAATGCACAGTCTGCCTGTTTCTCATCTGCAAGTCCGCTGATCACCGCCCAGCTCTGAGGGTTTAACCACATATTTGCTTCCGGATCAGTACGTTTTCCAATCGTCTCTCCACTCTCCGTAAATCCACGGATAAATCTGTCTTCATCCCAGCAGAGTTCCTGGATCAGATTTCCTAACTTTTCTGGTTTTCATCCAGAAATGCAATGTATTCCGTATCCTTTTTATGTTCTGCAAAATGCGTAAAATTGTCATTGCATAATAAAACTGAAATGCAACAAACGTTGACTCACCATCTTTTCCAAGTCTTAAACAGTCATTCCAGTCTGCATAGAGTCCGGCTGGCATGCTGTGCTTTCCTAGATGGTTCATGGAAAAATCAATCGCACGTTTCAAATGTTCATAAACCGTTCCTTCATCTTTATTTGCAAATGGAATTACCTCATCCATAAATGCAGTATCGCCCGTTTCTGATACATATTTGTATACTGTCGGGAACAGCCAGAGTGCATCATCTGCCCGGTAAGCCGGATGTCCTGTTTCCTGTACATAAGAAGCATCGTCCGGTGTATCTTCATGTCCTGGATTGTGTGTAAATTTAACCAGCGGAAGTCCTCCTCCGTTATCCACCTGTGCGGAGAGCATAAAACGGATTTTATCTACTGCCATTTCCGGTGCCAGATGAATCACACCCTGAATATCCTGTACCGTATCGCGGTAACCATATCCGTTTCTTAAACCGCAATAAGTAAAAGATGCCGCTCTTGACCAGATAAATGTCATAAAGCAGTTATATGCATTCCAAGTATTGATCATAGTATCAAATTCCTTGCTCGGTGTCTTAACCTGGAAATGGGAAAGTTTTCCATGCCAGTATGCCGTCAGTTCTTCCAGTTCTTTTTTACATACTTCCTCTGTGTTCTCATATCCTGCTACAATTTCAGCCGCCTCATCGTCTTCTTTCATTCCCACAAGAAACGCGATTTCCCTGGTTTCTCCCGGTTTCAGATGAAGTACGGTGGAAATGGCTCCGCAGCCGTTTTCATTATAATTTCCCCTGTTATTTAAAACGCCGTCTTCCACCCCTTTGGGATTTCCATATCCATGATATCTGCCAAGGAATTCTTCTTTTTCTCCACACCAGGAATCGGCTTTTGCCCCGGCCAGTCCGAAAAACCGGTTGATCACGGTCTTATGGTCAATTTCTTTTCCATTTTCAATCTTATCAAGATTTGCATGGATCATCTGGCGGATGCGGTTTTCACAGAAAACTGTCCTTGTGATAAACTGTGAATATTGGAGATTTAACTGATCTTGCTCATAATTACTGTTATTCGTAAATTCCGCATAACCGGTCACGGTCAGCTCCCTTTCCCGGTCAGAATCATTGGTAATGCCAAGATTCCACACTTCGTATGACTGATCTAACGGAACATAGTACCGCACTTCTGAACTGATACCGTCATACACAGCTTTCATCTTTGTATATGCAGTGCCATGATGGCACTCGCTCTTATAAGTATCTAAACTTTTTCCAACCGGCTGCCATGATGCAGACCAGTAATCTCTGTTTTCATTATCCCTGATATAAATATATCTGCCCGGTTCATCAAACTGGTTAAAGACATACCTTAAAATTCTTCCGTTTGCTCCTGATTTTGCAAAACTATATCCCCCTGCATTATTGGATATAATTGCTCCATACTCCGGCGAACCAAGATAGTTGACCCATGGTGCCGGTGTATCCGGTCTTGTGATCACATATTCTTTTTTACTTTCATCAAAATATCCGTATTTCATACTGCCCCTCCATAATTATACTATTTCATTCCTGCTTTCTATTGCTATGATACCTTAACTATAAAGGTTATCTGAAAATAGTTATACAAAATATGTCCTTAAAATAACAGATTCATGACCTGTCCTTTGCAGATATACTATGGTCAAAAAAACTTTTCAATATATCAGGAAATTACCGGATATTTTTATGTACTTTTTAATTTATAAGACGTAATTTCCTAATCGAGTAGGAGGGAAAATTAAATAAATTTTCCCGACCTCTCACACCACCGTACGTACGGTTCCGTATACGGGCGGTTCAATCAACTTAACAAGTAACACAACCTTTCGGCGTAGTAACTCCATCATTGAGACTAATCCAAATCTGGTTAGT
>ENA-OQDM01001216-OQDM01001216.1-human-gut-metagenome-genome-assembly--contig:-NODE-1216-length-11024-cov-0.974947_pt1 | contig 11024 bp, 10 predicted proteins | sample MGYA00242772_ERZ504605 | MGnify/ENA primary metagenome ERZ504605 (study PRJEB26092, sample SAMD00036348) | human gut metagenome | host: Homo sapiens | study: EMG produced TPA metagenomics assembly of... | reverse complement strand
ACCAAACTTTCATGGTTCCCAATTTCTACAATACGCCCCTGATCCATTACCACAATTTGATCTGCATTTCGTATGGTACTAAGCCTATGAGCAATAACCACAACCGTACGATTCTCAAAAGCCGTATTCAACGCGTCTACGATTTTCTTTTCGTTAATGGTATCCAAAGCATTGGTCGCCTCGTCTAAGAATAAAAATTTAGGGTTACGATACAACGCACGAGCTATAAGCAGCCTTTGCTTCTGCCCTCCACTCAATCCCCGTCCATTTTCCCCTATTTTCGTATCATATCCTTTAGGCATGGCATGAATCTCATCTTCTATTTGTGCTATTCGGCTACAGAGGTGGAGTTGTTCATAATCAATCTTCTCATCATCCAAAACAATATTATTCAATATTGTATCACTAAACAACTTTCCATCTTGCATTACAACCCCACAAAGTGCCCTCCATTGCCTCAGGTTTACTAGCCGTCACGTTCATATCTCCCATCTTAATATCTCCGTAACTTGGCTTATACAAACGAATCAACAATTTCAATAAGGTAGATTTTCCACTTCCGCTTCCGCCTACAATTGCCGTAACCTTATTTTCAGGTATCGTTAAATATATATTTTTCAATACCAAAGGAGCATTCACCGTGTATTGGAACATCACATTTTCCAATTTTATATCCTTCCTTTCCGGCAGAATGGTTGTAGAACCCACAGATAGCAAATCTTCTTCATCATCCAAGTTTCGGATTTCATTCATCCTTAAAAAAGAAATCTTCGCATATTGAGCCGATACTACAAAATTAATAAACTGTGCTAAAGGGCCATTTAGCATACCTATGATAAATTGCGTAGAAATCATAACCCCCATTGTAATTTCTCCTTTGATAACGGCTGTAGCACAAAAGAATACAATAGACATGTTTTTAATTCCTTCGACAAACTGCGCCCCGAGATTTTGTGTATTGGTCACAGTCAAAACCTGCTTATTCACCCGATATAATCCAGCTTGGATTTCCTCCCATTTCCATCTTCTAATCTTTTCATAATTATATAGTTTAATATCCTGAATAGCCGAAACGGTTTCCACCCAATAACTTTGATTTCGAGATAACAATTCAAAGTACTGCCAATCAAACTTTTTCCGTACTTTCAAAAACAACAAAACCCATATTACATATTACATATACTACTGACCCACCAAGAAAGATATAAAATATCGTTGCATTATAAAGCAATAGAATCACGGAAAACACAAAAAATGTCAGTGTAGAGAATACCAAGGCCAAAGAGTTATTCATAATAAAACTCCGGATACGTTCATGATCCTGCGCACGTTGCAATATATCCCCCCAACAACTTGTTCTCAAAAAACGTAACCGGAAGTTTCATCAATTTAATCAAATAATCAGATATTAATGCAATGTTAACCCGTGCAGTAATATGCATTAAAAGCCAGTCCCGAATGACATTGAAAATCATAACGCTCACTAAGATACTCACATTACCAATCAATACCATATTGATAAAATTTACATCCGAAGTCTTTATGCCGACATCAATCACAGCCTTGGATATAAAAGGAAGAAAGCCCTGTAGCATCGTAACAAACAACATAAATGACAAAGATAAGGCCAAACTTTCCCTTATAAGGCTTCAAATACCTCAATATACTCAGAAAGCTATCCTTTTGCTGCAACTTTTCTGTTTTCGAAAGTTTAAAGTCCGCTGTCGGTTCAATGGCCAACAACACTCCTTCTTTCTTCTCATCCAGATACCACCCTTTTTTAAATTCCTTGTAGGTATATTTCACATGCCCTTTCATAGGATCCGATACCAACACATGCTTTTTCGTCACACCATACACGACAACAAAATGATTCTCATTCCAAAATACGATGACGGGGAAAGGCACCTTATTCACCAACTCTTCCATTGTACATTTCAGAGCCAGCGAATGCAAGCCGATACTTTCCGCCCCCGTACTCAAATCCAATAAAGAGACTCCCTCTTTCGTTAGTCCACATTTATCCCTCAAGTACTGTAAGGAATAATATTTCCCGTAATACTTTGCTATCATTTTCAACGTAGCCGGACCACAATCCTGAGAATCCATTTGATATTCTATCGGAAATCTTTTCCAAAACATAACTTTCTTATTTTGTACTTTTTGCTTTTAAATTATCAAATAAACGTTGTATCAACCGCTTCGGTTTCGTAATAATCTCTATGGAACCTTTAGTTTCAAAGTTTAAAGACAACTGTTTTCCAAAATTCGTTCTCAATCCGTCAGGAAACGTTACGGTCACAAGATACGTTTCCACCGTACCGTTTTGGGTAGAAATCGTATTTGTCAATTGGGATACGTTTTGTACTCGACCTTTCAATAAACCATATTCATCATAAGGATAATCCGTCAGTTTCACATTTGCCTCCTGCCCCGATTTAACCTTCCCTGCTCCTACAGATGTCATATATACCTCTCCTATCACCTCATTCTTCTCCGGCAAAATCGTAAACAGTTCTTCTGAAACTTGCACATGCGTATTTTCACGCCAAAAACCTAAATATTCCAAATCCCCTCCTTCAGGAGCAATCAACAGATATTTAATTTTCCATACATTCAACTGATTCATCAACTCGTTATAATTTACCAATACACTTTCGTATGCTTTTTGTAAAGTTTCAGACTCTTCAATATTAAGCCGGTCTATCTCCAGTTTGTTTTATTAATATCTGAAAGTTTAGACAAATGCGAACTTTGTAATCCAACCTCCGTTTCTTCTTGAGCGAGCAATGCATTATGTTGATCATCATAATTCAATTTACTGATTCCACCTTTCAGCAATAACAAACTGTCTTTTTTCAAATGTTCCCTTTCATTTGCCACAATCCTACCCACCAATTTCAGTTCCCGTTTCAGATTGTCTGCCACTTTTCCATCCACATCTATTTGTTTTAATAACGTACTCTTCATATTGGTATATAATTCTGATTTTCTATATTGGTCATACACCCGATAAGAAAGTAAAAAGGAATTATACACCGAACTCAAATCTCCCAATTCCAATCCGGTTGGTAACGTCAGTTCCGTGTCCATTCTGATATCCTCTCCAACAAGTTGCTCCAGAGTCTGTATGTCATCCATATCGGCTCCATTCTCAATATAAGCTATCAAATCCCCCTCTTTTACTCTTGCTTGATTGGAAACCATTAAATGAATACGTCCATTTGTACCGGCCAATAAACGAATAGGCGCATGCGTGCCCGTTATGGAAATTTGGCCATCCACTGTATCAGGATATTTAATAAGATATCCCAATAACAATACAACTCCCATCAACCGCCTACCACCAATGCAATCCAACCCGACCACCGTGTCGGCATCCGGTCTATAATATCACGGATTTCTTCGGAACGTTCCATCTCTTGTTTCTCCATTTTCTCACTCATTTATCTTCATAAAAGATTATACAACAATCATTTTTTACCATTAGACAGAATTTCACACATTATTTTTTTTCGATATTTCTGCCTATTAATATCCTTAACCATTATATCAGTATTTCTTTTTGGAGTATTTAAGACTGTATCAGTTACAAAAAAAAGACCATTGTATCTTGAATATAAATTCATGGGATAAAATTCCTGTTCGAGTTGAAAGAGTCCTCCCCAACGAGTCAGAAGTAATCTATCAAGTTTCCTTGTTATGGGAACATACACCGATAAGTACTTCCTTTCCATCAAACTATACTCCAGACTGCCTCCGGTGTAAGTTGCAACTCCCTATCTTCAATCTTAAATCTTGCCATACCTCTCCGTATTTCCACTACTAACCGATAATAAATAACACATATATTCCCCCTCCGTATCTATCTTTCAAAGCTTTCCTAAAGGTTTTACATCTATTGGATTTGGATAAGAAGAAGCTAAATTAAGAATGTGAAACTTGACCACATAAGAAAAATTCGTTCCGAATTATACCCTAAATGTTCTATTAAAAATCGAGAACGTTCAAACATCATTGAATCTCTTGCAATGCTTCCCCCTACCCTATCTTTATTTATTTTCTGGGCATATCTCAAAACAAGATCAATACACTCGTATTCCTCTCCACTCAATATTTCTAACATTTCTGCTTTTCTCCCCTTAAATAATCCATTGGCCTGATACCATTCTCCCGACACCACTAATTCCGCCAATTGATTTACGGCTCTACTTTGTTTCCCGGTATTCACCCAAACCAAGAAATCAAACAGCATATCTCCACAATAACTATGAGAATCCGCTTTTTCATATTCATAATCTATTCCTAATATACTTACCTGCTCCTCCTCAGCTCTTCCGGCATTAAACATCCTCAATTCTTCCAATAAAAAAGGATTTGGAGCATCATAAAAAAGTACAGTATCTAAATCAACCTCTTCATGATGTATATAATGATTATAAGCTAAAGAAGACTCTAGAGACCTCTCTATAAGAATAAGTTTTGTCCGTCCATGGTGGACTTGTTCCATTATTAAATTAGCTTCCAACCTCTGTATCCCGCTGCTTCTATGGACAGATTCACACAAGCCTATAATTTTAGCAGGACAAACCGAAAAAATCGAATCCCCAATATCTCCCACATTCAAACTTATAGTTGTATATTCCTCCTCCGTAACAGGAAATGGAACTCTAACCTCAAAATCATCAATAGGTTTACCATCTAAAGATATGGCACAACGAGACAATGTCAAAGTAGCAGGTTTCATGGGGATTCCTTCTGCATATATTCTTATGGATAAAAGGCTTACCTTCTGAGAAGGAAATGATATGGAATACTTTCCCCATAAACTATCTGGATTAAACAACAACGTATCCAAAAAAAGCCTCTTTTCCTGTTCTGTTTCCCCTCCTATAATTAAAGCAACTTTTCTTAAATTATTCCCTTTACATTCCAACCGCACACACCCATCTTTTGTTGCTTGTAAAGGCATTAGTATCTTTTGATACAAATCGACTTTTAATTGATTCATTTCCTGTATGGGAAACCCCTCCAACCCACAAAATTTCAAAAGTTTGCGCCCATCTTCGTTCTCTATATTTGGAATATGAAAGTTACTATATACAGGATTCTGTAACCACGGATATCCATTTTCACACCTCTTTGACAAATCAAAATCCAATCGATATACATCCGTATAACATCTCTCCGTTACTGAATTAGAATGAGTACAAGAAAATGTTACAAGCCCAAGTAATATCAAGAAAAAGAAATTCATAAATCTTCTCATTTTATCGGAAATGTTCATACGCATTTTTCCCCATATTCAAACCATCTTGTAATCCTTTCGCATAATAAAAAGTAGACCAATCTTCTTCAGCTACAGCATAATTCACCATAGCATATAAATCCACAAAAAACTGGGGATACTACTAAATACCTGCCTAAAACCTATTTCAAATCCACCTTTATACATGGTATCCCAAGTATCGTTTGGAATAGTTGGTAAACTATTGAGATCATAAGTAATATTTCCATTCGAATAGACAATCCTAACATCTTTTGCCAGTCCTTGAGACGTAAAAAATGAATAAGGATCATCCTCTGGCCAAACCGTTATCTCAGGAAAATATCCGCTTTTTGTCATAACAATCTTCCTCTGGGTATATGCTCCCGAATCAATCCATATTCCAGAATTATTCAAATAACCAGAACTAATCCACACACCGGATTCATCATAATATCCATTTATATATCCGGATCCCGTCCAATAACCGGAATCTGTCCAATAACCGGACGGTACCGTTCCTCCATCGTTTCCCGTATTACCCAAAGCCATCGTCATTATCTGATGATTTTCATACAAAGACATTTGAGAATCAAAAGTCTCACATACCAAATCTTCATCCGTTCCGAACGAAGAAGATGGAATATATTGCATGGAGGAATCCGAACCATCTCTTCCGTCCATAAGGACAAAGCCTCCATTCCACGTACCGCCATTCAACATGTTCTCATACTCTTTGTAAGTAAACGGATCCAAGTTACCACCCGTACCGCCACCAACAAAACAACGTTGTTCCGTTTCGCTCACATGCTCCATTGTATGCGCCAATGACTGTAAATCTTTCAATGTCAACTTTTTCATATTCAATTTTATTTTATGAAAATTTCCTCTATTCGTTTCCTAAGTATCATATTGAATTAATTACCCCAACCATCTCTTATTCCAAACAAGATCCCCACGCTTAGAGGTACAAGAAATGAACCTACAATCAATAGAAAAGTTATCAACTGATGGGGCATCCTATAAAGAAATGTGCTGCCAAGCCTGCGATTATATTCTTTCAAGACTTCTTGTCCTTTTTTGCAATGTGCATAAACATACCAAAAAGGGAAAGAAACCAAACCATAAAAAACGAAAAAGCATATCTTACCATACTTACCCCCACTTATGACATATAACACCTGAAATCCTGTAAAGTATTCCACATACAGCCCCACACCTAAACAGATACATAACAAACAAACGCTCAATGTCACAATACATACCCCAACAGGAGCATTTCCGAAATTCCTGTTCCATTGATTTGTTTTATAAAGGCTGCAATATAAAAAATCAACACACCACATATCAGTAACCAATCATTGTATCAGTAACCCCTATAACGTAAGATATCGCAATCCCCCAACCGGGTATGAGCATAAGCAATTTCTGCGATGTGTCAAATGTACCAACAGGCATCTTTACAGTAATCGGAATATTCCTATGAGCAACTTCTCCTGATACTATATAGTTACCATCAGTACCGCCACCAACAAAACAACGTTGTTCCATTTCGCTCACATGTGCCATTACATGCGCCAATGCCTGTAAATCTTTCAATGTCAACTTTTTTCATGAATTCGTTTTTAGTTTACATTTTATAAATCATTCTGTAGTACTGCCTGATACAAATTATGCGTTTCTTCCACCATCCGTGTTTCCGTAAATCTGTCAATGAAAGTATGCCTTGCATTATGTCCTATCCGTTCACGTAAGTTTTTCTTCTCAATAAGTTCTAAAATAGCAGTGCTTAACTGTTCCAAATTCACTGTAAGTCCGACATTCTCATCATAACAAGTGGGAACCTTAAGAGCATTCTCGTTTTGAACGAAAAGTTCATCTAACCCGTCCACATTCGTAGTGACGACGGGCAGTCCAAACATCATCATTTCCAAAGCCACGTAACTACATTGTTCTTGTAAAGAAGCAATTATGCCTATCTCATTGTCTATATAACATTGTTTCAATTCCTCAAAAGGAATCAACCCTGTAAACTTCAAGAACAAATTCGGATACTCTTCTTGCCATTTTTCCCTCTGCTTCAGAGAGCATTGTCCTGCAACAGTCAAAATAACCGGATACTTTTCCCGAACGAGATTCAGCGCTTTCAATATCAGATGCAATCCCTTACTTTCGTTCATATTGCCTACATAAAGACATTTCACAGGAAAATCCACCTTTTTCCTTCTTGTATTTCTCTCTTTACATTCGTCTTTCATTCCATTATAAATCACTCGTATACGAGAAGAAGGGACAACACAAAAACGTAATATAAAATCTTTTGCACACGCTGTCACACAAACCACAGCGTCCGAAAAGAGATACGACTGCAATTCGTATCGTTTAGATATAAAGTCCGACATCCGGACATCCCCCCTTACCGAGATAGTATTTTTGATACAAATCATTGAAACGTTCTTTATCCGTATTGTACAACCCCTTCCATGGAATGCAATGCAAATGCGTAATGATTTTACATGGAACCCTTTGTTTTATATACATAGCCAAATCTATCAAATTCAGCGTATGTAAATGTAGAATACAAATTCCACCTTTTTCAAAATCCTCTTTTAACAAATGAAATACCACTTTATTATAATCTCGCATGCAATGGGGATTCCCTAACAACCGATTCATATCATGTGGAAGCGGAATTATTATTTGCACATAGCCGTCACATACAATTCGTTTGATTCCTAACAATTTTCTATCCCATGTAAATCTTATCCAAGTTACATGATAAATATTTTTTTGAGACAACAATCCGGCTAATATATTCAAATATCGGGTAACTCCATTCATAGCCCCCACATTGATCATATCCATCAAAATAAATTAACATTTTTCATTTTCATTTCATGGTTTAAATAAACAATTCATCCGCCCCATATCCATCTTATCACATTCTCCCATAAGTTGACATAATAACAACAAAAATCGCGAAACCCCGTCACCATATCCAGACAACAGCATCTTAGGATGCAAATGAGATAAAAGTTCCTTTTCTATCTCATCCAAAGGCTGATTTATCAACCTTTCTGCAATCCACTTACTTACTTCAATGTTATGCACCTTATCTATTAAAAGTAAATGTAGCACATTCATAAAGTGTTTTAACGGCAGCCCCCGCAAAAGCATAGGCCATTCATATAAAGTCCGGCGTTTATTTTTTCCATTCCAACCACCTGTTTGTTCTATATAAAAAGAATGGATAGCAGAATGCTTACCACTAATCCTTCCATACATCTCTATAATATTTTCCCGTTCATAAAAACCATCAAATCGTGACAACTCCAAATAAGTAACAAACAAATCAGGAAATGACATCCTAAAATTTTGATTGGGTTTCATTTCGTATGCCTCTAAAGCACAAAGGATTTGACTTTCAACACTCTTATAAAACCCATACCTTAGACTTTCCATTTCTTCCCAACCACACTGTTTCGTAAGGAAATTCATAAAAAAACCTAATGCTATGTCCTGCACCATATATCTATGCTTGTTAATCCCATCTTCAATATAGCCACAGATCTGGTAGATCCGTTTTTTAAACAACTCATCAAGATCTGTATCAATAAAACGGTAATGTGACAAATAAGCCAACACAAAACCTATCCCCGCCCATCCTTCTTGAAAGCCCATATCTGCATCTTGACTTAAAAGCGATTTCTGAAACAAATTAAAAGCCTGTTCCTCCAAAAAAGAATCATCCAACATACGGGCAGATTCAAACAAAGCCAGTGCAACTCCAGCTTGCCCGTTATAAAAACCAGCAGATTGATAAGCACAACTATCCAACAATACATAATCAGCAAAATGCCTGATTACCATTCTGACTCTTTCCATATCCTCTTTCATGGCACCAACAACTCCTCTAAAGATTGTTTACGTACAAAGTCATAAAGCGACAAATGACGTAAATTATAGTAATTTACATACAGACTCTCCATAGCTGTATAATAGTCTTGCATAGCCGTATATTGTTCTTGCCTCGTTGAAGTCAATTCGTATACGGAAATCTTGCCTAATGCAAATTTCTGTACCGCCAACTGATACTGCCTGCAAGCCAGTTCATATCCCCTTTCCATCAAATCGTAAGTATGCACAGCATAATTATAATTATTGATCTGTTCTTTCTGATTACTTAAAAAATCCAGTTCCGACTTTTCTATTTCTAATAAGGTAGCCTCATATTCATTGCGAGCTATCTTTCGCTTATTCCTATTAATCCCCCACTGAAATACAGGAATTGACAACCCTACACTTATATTCTGTTGAGAATTTGGATGCCTATAGGCTGTAAAGAAATCCTCAGCATACTGGTTCAACCCATAATTCACAGAAATAGTCCCGTTAAACCTCGTTTCTGCCTGAGCTTGGAACAAATCATACTCAGCCTGTTTACGTTGCATATCCCAAGCCAATCTCTGAGGATTATTTCTTTCGATGTACCGAATGACCACGTCTTCATTTAAAAAGCCAGGCAATATATCTTTATCCGGATACTGAATGCTTATCTGTTCGTCAATTCCCAACTCGGCAGATAATTTACGCAAATTCTCGCGAAATATTCGTAACGCATTCTCATAAGCATAATTAATGTGCAAGCCTTGTAATTCAATTTGGTTGTAATCATATTCCGTAATATAACCTTCTTTTAGTTTCAGTTCGGCTATCTGCAACAAAGTATCATTGATTTGAATGTCCTCACGAAGCTGTTCTTGCTCTAATTTACTCAGAAATGCCTCCAAATATAAGACTAAGACTTTCTGCTGTATTGAAGAAACCGACGTACAATAATTTTTCAATGCCAAATCATACCTTAAACGATAAAGGCTTCGTTCCATGATGTTTTGCTTACGCCCACCCCAAAACGATTGGCTGTAACTGACATAAAAAGGAGTTGTTGTGAAATTATTACGATTGTCGGAATGTTCTCGCAAAACACTCACGCTACTGTTTAATGCAAAAGTTCCTCCTGTATGAAATATTTTTTGTTGTATAGTCATCCCTACACTGCTACTCGTAGAATAATCTTCTACATTAAGATAGTTTCCATCCAACGCATTTTGCAGAAGCTTCAAAGAATGATTAAATTCAACCAACCGGGTCGTCAACTGCAAAGCCGGGAGAAATTCTTTCTTATAGTTATCATAAGTAAGTAATTCATTTTTCAAACGTAGTAATTCTACCTGTACAGAGGTACTTTTCAGTGCCAATTCATTTATCGCCATTTCCAATGTAATGGGGCGATCTGCCCTCAACAAAGGGCAAGGGAAGTATAAAAGTAATATAATCCAGAAGCTTTTCATTAAGGTTCTTTTTACAGAATGTTATTTAAGGTCGGTTCCTGTTTTCTCAAATAAAAACAAAGAGGTCTTATAATCCGGCAAAGAAGCCGAAGAGCAGAAATAATCAGTCCATCCGTCACTTTTTTTGTAACCGAATTCTTCCAACCTTCTTACAACATATTCTGCCGGACGCAGACTCACATACCCTAAAGTTCCTGCCCCGACAGCAGGCCAGGATAGTAAAATATACCTTTTCGTCAATCCAACCAAATTTGCCAAAACCTGATTTCATGTTCCCGATTTATATATGGCAGTACATCCAAGCATACAGCCAAATCAAACGGAGTACCATCTGTTTCCAATTCATCTGTCAAATCAGCAAACAGTACAAAGGTAATCCCATAGGATAAAGAGAAGTTACAAGTTCT
>ENA-OQDM01001215-OQDM01001215.1-human-gut-metagenome-genome-assembly--contig:-NODE-1215-length-11032-cov-1.366529_pt1 | contig 11032 bp, 11 predicted proteins | sample MGYA00242772_ERZ504605 | MGnify/ENA primary metagenome ERZ504605 (study PRJEB26092, sample SAMD00036348) | human gut metagenome | host: Homo sapiens | study: EMG produced TPA metagenomics assembly of... | reverse complement strand
TTGCAGGCGTGCTGACGCACGGCAAAGATATCTGACGCAGGATTCACACTCTGATGGGCTGGATTAAGATGCATTATTTTAGAGGATTGCTATAAATAAAAACATAATAAAAACCATATCCCTGATTTTCAGACTATAGCAAGCATCTGTTGCTTTATCATGAAATCCCGGATATGGTTTTTTACGTTTATTTATGCTTCCTCTTCTTTTGGAAGAAGATTTCTCATACTTCTTAAACTGATAGTCAGTGTTGACATGTTATGAAGCAGTGCGGATGTTGTAGGCATAATGATACCTGTAACCCCAAGTGCGATCAGACCGCCGTTTATACCGATAATAGTTCTGTAATTATTGTGGATACGCTTCATCAGCGCTGTACTCAGTCTCTTTAACGTAACAATCTCATGGAGATTATCAGCAGAAATTGTTACATCTGCGATCTCACGTGCAATAGCTGCGCCATCACTGATAGCAATTCCTACATTTGCAGAAGAAAGTGCCAGAGAATCATTGATCCCATCGCCGATCATAATAACTTTATGACCCAGTTCTTTTTCTTTCTCCACGAAAGATGCCTTATCTTCCGGCAAAACTTCAGAATAATATTCATCTACTCCTACACGTTTCGCAATAGCTGCTGCTGTACGTTCACTGTCACCGGTCATCATTACGACTTTTGTAATGCCGGCTTCTTTTAATTCACGTACTGCATCTGCAGCCTCTTCACGAAGCGGATCTTCTACACAGATAACTGCTGCAAGTTTTCCTTCGATTGCAAGATACAGGTGAGAACATTCTAATGGCAGGTGTTCAAATCTGTCTTCCATTCCTTCCGGAATTACACACTTTTCATCTTCCATTACGAAATGCCAGCTTCCGATCACTGCCTTTTTGCCTTCAATAGTTGTAGAAATACCATGAGCTACGATATATTCTACTTTTGAATGCATTTCCTCATGAACAAGATGTTTCTCTTTGGCTGCATTGACAACTGCTCTTGCCATGGAATGAGGGAAATGTTCCTCCATACATGCTGCAATACGCAGAAGCTCATCTGAACTCAGCTCTTCACTGAAAGATACCACATCTGAAACTACAGGCTTTGCTTTTGTAAGTGTGCCTGTCTTATCAAATACAATAGTCGTGGCATCAGCCATTGCTTCCATATATTTACCACCCTTTACAGTAATACTGTGAGTACTTGCCTCACGTATAGCGGATAATACGGAAACAGGCATGGCAAGCTTCAGTGCGCAGGAGAAATCTACCATAAGTACCGCAAGGGTTTTCGTCATGTTTCTGGTAAGCAGATAAGTTATCCCTGTACCTGCAAGAGTGTATGGTACAAGTCTGTCTGCAAGATGTTCTGCATTACTTTCCACAGAGGATTTCAGCTTCTCAGAATCCTCGATCATGTTGACGATCTTCTCATAGCGGCTGGAACCTGCTGCTTCTTTAACCTTAACAGTGAGTTCGCCCTCTTCCAGAACAGTTCCTGCATAGGCAAAGCTGCCTTCTGCTTTACGTACAGGCGCAGATTCACCTGTCAGAGAAGTCTGGTTGACCATTGCTTCTCCTGCTGCAACATTTCCGTCAAACGGAATCACATTACCCATATGTACGCGTATCAGATCACCTGCTTTAACAGAAGAAGCAGATATAAGAACCTCCTGTCCGTCTTCGTTTACAAACCATACTTTCTCTGCATTGATAGACATGCTTCTTGCAAGGTCATTGACGGATTTCTTATGTGTCCATTCCTCAAGGATCTCACCGATTCCAAGCAGGAACATGGTGGAACCTGCAGTATTGAAGTCACCGCGGAGCATAGATACACCGATTGCTGCTGCATCCAGAACAGGTACCTCCAGTTTGCCCTTCATCAGAGTACGTACACCATGATAAATGTATTTCACCGATTTCGCTGTAGTGATCGCTACACGTACCGGGTATGGCAGAAACATTTTATTTAATGTACGCATTACCACAGAGTTGATCAGTTTTTCTTTATAGGTTTCGTTTAATTCACGTCCGGAATTCTCAAGTACTGATTCAGATACCTGAGCAGTTTCATAGGAAAATCTGCTCAATAAACGAATCAGCCCATCTCTGCTGCCGGTATAGACAACAGCGACATCCTGAGTTCTTACATAAACCGATGCCTTGCTGATATTTGCCTCTTTCTCCAGATAACACTGCAGAATATCCGCCTGTCTGTAGGTCATGTGTTTCTGGGCAAGGTGGATACGGATTCGTCCTTTTATTTCATGCTTAATAGCAAATTTCATTATTCCTCGCTGCCTTCTTCTGTTTCTTCTGTCTCTTCTTTGAAATCTGTTGTCTCTTCTGTTTCTTCTGCTGCTTCGTCAGCTGTATCTTCTACACTTCCTCAGCTGCTGCTCTGTCTTCGTTGATCTGCTGTGCTTCTGCATAAATATCCTCAGCATTCTCCTGGATTGCGGAAGCTGTTTCATTACACACGCTTTTGCGCGTAAAACGGCTGCTGTGCAGTTTGTGTATAATTTCTTTGCATCTTTACTTGTAAGAATTTTGATACCTGCTGTACCAAAAGCTACTCCTGCTGCAAAGATTCCTGTTTTTTTACCGTCAAATTTAATCATTGATGTATCCTCCTGTTGTGATTTTTAATTTATTGTAACCACTCAGCAACCTTTCGGTACTGAGTGGTTATGAACTGTTTTCAGATAAATATGATGAGCAAACGCATTATTGCGACATCCGTTTATTTACATTTTATGTATTATACAGCCAAAATTTCCATATTTCTACTTTTTTCTTCTTGTTGAGAAAAGTTCTCATTTCAGACATATGACATATATATCAGGAAGGTTGCCGGAAACTGTATTGCAAAAGAGGGTAAACACCTGAAGAAATATAAGAAAGCCACCGGAAATTATACTCTTCAGCATTTTCCGGCGGTCATCAGTTCGTTCTCTATTTAAATTTTTACTTGTTTTCAATGTTTAAAATCACAGGAATTTACGAACATCCGCTCGATTTCCTGCTTATCAATGTATCCACAGGCCTTCAGTCCTGTCAGGACTACATTGTTAAAACTGTCTTTTGATAATTTCTGGACTGTATTATCATCCAGCTCGATGGTGCATACACTTTCATCTTTACAATCCGGATTCTCACAATCTTATACATATTTCTTCTGCTGATCGCACCAATTTCTTCCAAAAGGTTTACCATACGGTACACCGTAGCTGATCCGATGCCCGGATCCAGGCGGGATGCGTTATAATAGATTTCTTTACAGCAGGAACACTCATTTTCAAGAATGACTTCCAACAGCATTCTTCTCTGTTTGGTAATCCTGCATCCTCGCTTCTTTAATTCCTGGATTACAACATCTTTCTGCATTCGGGTTCTCTGGTAATTGGGCTCCTCACAGTTTTCCTGTCTCTGTAATGCTGCTGCTCCCAAAATCACATCATCCTTCCGCTTGTTAATTTCTGTTTCCTGACATATGGCTGCTGTTTGGCATCAGGTTTCAGTAATATGCCTGATTCTCAATGGCACCCTCTGCAGTGGCTGCAGTCTCCGCCACATGATGACTTGCCGCTTTTTTTGTCTCTGACGATTCCTCTTATGATCAGTCCGACAATTAAAATCAAAATTGCTCCTACAATCAATGTTCCCATAAATGACACTCCTGCTTTATATCATTATCTATACACATATAATCACTATACTGCAATCTGATAATCAGCAGTCCACTAACTGTGAAGGTAGTGAACCGTAACTACTGAGTTACTGTTTACTTCGTTCTCAGTAACACACTTCACGAGGCAAAAGGTATGAAACAGTTGCAATTCTGTTTATCAGAACCCGCACCACCAGATGGGACGCAGGCTCTGATCTTATTACTGTTTTATCTGGCTTTTGCCATACCCTTTACATTTACATTAAGGCTGCTGCTTTCCTTATAAGGTCTGAACAGCAGATATAAAAATCCGATGATAATTGCGAATGCAACCATCGTCCAGATACCGAAACCACCGCCTGTAACCAGTGTACCGATCTGATAGATACACAGAGACACAAGATATGCAAGTCCACACTGATATCCGATTGCAAATAAAAACCATTTTGTATTGTTCATCTCTCTCTTGATCGCACCCATAGCTGCGAAGCAAGGAGCACAAAGAAGGTTGAATACCAGGAAACCGTAAGCTGCGATCGGTGTCATGGCTGCTGCCAGGTTACCCCAGATCTCAGCACCGTCTTCTGCAACTTCTGCGAATCCATAAAGCATACCGAATGTAGCTACTACATTCTCTTTTGCGATCAGACCTGTAACAGCTGCAACTGCCATCTTCCATCCTTCGCCGGCTTTTGTCCAGCCGAGAGGTGCAAAAATCCATGCGATTGCTGTACCGATCTTAGCAAGAATACTCTCGTTAAGTTCTTCAACCATACCGAAGCTTCCGCCTTCCCATCCGAAGCTCATTAAGAACCACAGAATGATTGTTGAAAGAAGGATGATTGTTCCGGCTTTCTTAATGAAGGACCAGCCTCTTTCCCACATACTTCTTAAGATGTTGCTGACTGTTGGCCAGTGGTATGCAGGAAGCTCCATAACGAACGGAGCCGGATCACCGGCAAACATTTTTGTTTTCTTTAAGATGATACCGGAACAGATAATTGCTGCGATACCAACAAAGTAAGCACTTGTTGAAACCCATCCGCTGTTTCCGAAGAACGCACCTGCGATCATGGCAATGATCGGAAGTTTAGCTCCGCAGGGAACGAATGTAGTTGTCATGATTGTCATCTTTCTGTCACGGTCATTCTCAATCGTACGAGAAGCCATAACACCGGGAACACCACATCCACTGCCGATAAGCATTGGAATGAAGGATTTACCTGAAAGACCGAATTTACGGAAAATTCTGTCCATGATAAATGCTACACGAGCCATGTAACCACAGGACTCAAGGAATGCAAGGAATGCAAACAGCACAAGCATCTGAGGTACGAAACCGAGAACAGCTCCCACACCGGCTACAATACCGTCAAGAATCAGTCCCTGTAACCATGCTGCACAGCCAATCGCATTCAGTCCGGATTCAATTGCCGGAGGAATGATCTCACCAAACAGAACATCGTTTGTCCAGTCAGTTACGAAAGCACCAACTGTAGTTACAGATACATAATATACAATAAACATTACAACTGCAAAAATCGGCAATGCCAGCCATCTGTTGGTAACAATACGGTCGATCTTATCAGATGTGGAAAGCTTATCTTTTCTTGCCTTAGTCACACACTGACCAATGATGGAAGAAATATAAACATATCTCTCGTTTGTGATAATACTCTCTGTATCGTCGTCAAACTCATCTTCCATTTCTTTGATCTCGGCAGATACATTTACGGATGTATTCATCTGCTCAATAATCTTGTCATCTCTTTCGAGAAGCTTGATTGCGAAGAATCTCTTCTGTTCTTCCGGTACCACACCGGTCAGTTTATTCTCAACTGCTCCGATGATCTCTTCTGCTTTATCGCAGAATTCATGGACAGGTGTTACTTTCCGGTGGCTCTGGGCAATGGAAACTGCCTTGTTTGCAGCTTCTGTGATTCCAGTTCCCTTCAGAGCAGAAATAGTAACAACTTCACAGCCAAGTTTCTTTTTCAGTTTATCAATATGTATTGTATCACCGTTTTTCTCAACGATATCCATCATGTTGACTGCCATGATGACCGGAATCCCAAGTTCCAGGATCTGTGTTGTAAGATACAGGTTACGTTCAATATTGGTACCATCAACGATATTGATGATCGCATCCGGTTTTTCCTGAAGAATGTAATTTCTTGCAACTACTTCTTCAAGTGTATATGGTGATAAAGAATAAATACCAGGTAAGTCAGTGAGAACAACATCTTTGTGTCCCTTCAGCTTACCCTCTTTTTTCTCGACAGTTACGCCTGGCCAGTTACCTACAAACTGATTTGAGCCGGTCAGTGCATTGAATAATGTCGTTTTACCGCAGTTCGGATTACCTGCGAGCGCAATTTTTACTGACATAATCTCTCTCCTCTGATTTCTTGATCTCTTTCATTTTGATCACTTTACCTGATCTTTCTGCTGCTGATATCACTCTCAACAGTTATTAGTCATCGCTAATACTTAGTTTTTATTAACTATTAGACAGCGCTAATTGTTAGAAAGACCTAACATGATGTCAAAAATAATTATTCTACGGCAATCATTTCGGCATCTGCTTTACGTAAGGATAATTCATATCCTCTTACAGTTACTTCTACAGGATCTCCCAGAGGTGCAACTTTTCTTACATAGATTTCCACGCCTTTAGTGATTCCCATATCCATGATTCTTCTCTTGACCGGGCCTTCACCGGTAAGCTTCTGGACTTTAACGGTTTCTCCAACATGAACTTCTTTTAATGTCTTCAAGCTTCTTTCCCTTCTTTCCCCCGGAGCGTGTTTAAAAAATCATTTTCATGATCTATACTATACGCTCTGGAATTTTATTTTTCTTTCAGGAAGAAATTATGGTTCAGACCATAATCTTGCTTGCCATATCTTTTCCAATGGCAACCCTGGATTCTTTAACATTAACGATCAGGCTTCCATTAATCTCAGAAACAACTGTGACAACTCCTCCTACTACGAAGCCGAGCTCCTCAAGATGTCTCTTCACTTCTTCTTTACCTCCGATCCTTTTAATTGTAAAAGGCTCACCGGCATTTACCATTGATAACGGCATTTCTTCATCCCTTCCTTTGCATTTAATAAGTGATAAACATTATCTTTATCATGTGGTTAGTGTATTCTAATTTTGGTTAGATGTCAATAACTTTATTAAAATTCTTAATGATAAAGTTTTTCATCTTAAAACATTAATATTTTTTTCATTAATTCATCACTATATTATGCAATATATACAAGAAAAATATTTATCAGCAACGTGCTTCAAGAATACCGTTAAGCGCATTTCCGCTGCTGGTATGGCAGCGTACAATATCTGTAGAAGCGCCAACCTCGTCCAGTGCGCATTTTACCATCTTATGGGATACGGTATTTGTAAAAAGTACCAGAAGATCTGGACATCCTATCTTTTTACCGAAGTCGGCCTCCATCTGTGTAAATACTTTACATTTGCATTTATAAGATTTGCAGATTTTTTTATACTGTCCTACCATTCTGTCATGTCCGCCTACGATTACGATACTCATATATTGTCCTCCTTTGTTTTAATATATTTTATGAGTGTTATATTATAGTATGCTTTCTTATATTGCCAGAAGTTATTTACCTCTAACTATAAGTTAGTATAAACTAACGCACTACTTTTGTCAATACATTACTATAAGATATATATATTTAAAATAAAGTATATTGAAATACTATGAAATATGCAGTCAAGAAGGTAAAATCATCCGTTTTGCTATATGTTTCTACAACAAATAACTAACTTATTGCTCTTCTCAACCTCCGCAGGGGACTTACTTGATTCGGTTAAATTAATTATTCGTGTTTATCTGATCGATACAAAAAAGAATCCTGCTTGCAGGATTCTCCGCCTGCGGCGGGTCGCTTCAGCGACATAATTCCTCTCCGTCGCAGTGCGATCCTGCCCGAAGGGCCTTTTTATGTTATAGGAACATTACCTATAACATAAAAGAACGGCCGTCCATACCGGACGACCGTTTCGCTCATTGCAATCTTATTTAAATTTAATCTCTTTCCCTTCAAGTCTCCACTGTCTGAATTCTGCGGAAGCAGATAACAGAAGATCTGAAGAAGAGTTCAGAGCTGTTTCTACAGAATCCTGAACTACGCCAATGATAAATCCTACTGCAACAACCTGCATGGAAATGTCATCTGAAATTCCGAACAGAGAGCATGCCATCGGGATCAGAAGAAGTGATCCGCCGGCTACACCGGAAGCGCCACATGCTGACAGAGCTGCAAGAAGACTCAGGATAATTGCTGTCGGAATATCTACATGAATACCAAGAGTAAATGCAGTTGCCATTGTCATAACCGTAATAGTGATAGCCGCACCATCCATATTAATAGTTGCACCAAGCGGAATGGTTACAGAATAAGTATCTCTGTCCAGTCCCATCTCTTCACAGACTTTCATGTTTACCGGAATATTAGCTGCGGAACTTCTTGTAAAGAAAGCTGTCAGCGCACTTCTCTTCAGGCAGTGGAAAATCAGCGGATATGGATTCTGGCGGATGCACCAGTAAACCAGAAGCGGATTGGTCACAAAATAGATAAACAGCATACATCCTACAAGAAGAATCAACAGTTTTCCATAAGTCGTAAAGATATCCAGACCGTTTGTAGATACTGTGTTAAATACCAGACCAAAAATTCCAAAAGGTGCAAGATTAATGATCCAGGTTACTACCATGGAAATACCATCTGCAACATCAGCCAGAACCTTCTTTGTCATCTTATCAGCTGCACGAAAAGCAAGCCCAAGAAGAACAGCCCACATCAGGATTCCTACATAGTTTGCATTTACCAGTGAAGATACCGGGTTGGCAACTACGTTCAGAAGCAGGTTATTTAATACCTCAACGATACCCTGTGGTGCACTTGTATCTGTTGCTGCATTTGCAAGTGTCATCTTTACAGGAAATGCCATACTCGCAAATACTGCAATCACTGCTGCCAGAACTGTACTGAACATATAGAGAATGATAACTGTCTTAATAACTCCTCCATGAGATTTTCCTGCATTACACAGGGAACTGACAACCAGGAAGAATACCAGCAAAGGTGCGATTGCCTTTAATGCACTTACAAAGACATCACCCAGAATTGCGATTCCTGTTGCCTGCGGTACAGCAATTCCCAGAACCGCACCCAGAATCAGGCCAACCAGGATTCTCTTTACAAGAGCAATCCTGGTCCATTTGTCCCAAACTTTTTTCATTTCTTTAATCCTCTTTCCCTTTAGTTTGTTAAAACACTAATCCGGTACATTATAAAGGAATTTTTAAAAAAGTGCAAGGATTTCTCTACCCGGTCAGCAAAAATTCATATCCTTTTACAAGGATTTCGCAGGTAATACGAACTGTATTTTCATAAAGCGCTACTATACAACTACTGTTCTTTTCTCCTGTTGATGATCCGTCTCATTATATTGCTCAAAACGGCTCTCAATCTCTACCAGCATATTTGCATATTCTCGTAATTCATCTCTGAGCTGTTCTTTATCTGTTCGTTCTTTTTTATAAGAGATCCTGTGTTCCATGCTTGCCCAGAAATCCATGGACATTGTTCTAAACTGTATCTCCACCGGGAAGTATTCCATTCCATCCAGACAGTATACCGGCACTCCTACGATCACATGATAGCTCCGATATCCATTTGGCTTCGGATTTCCAATGTAGTCCCGTTCTTTGATCACGATCAGATCACTCTGACTCTTCAGAATTTCTGTCAGATTATAGATATCATCTACAAAATAGCAAATTACCCTGACACCTGCAATATCCTGAAGATAATCCTTCGCATTCATCACAGTAGGTTCTTTTCCCTTTCGCTGCAGTTTCTCTTCAATGCTCTGTTTCTTCTTGATCCTGCATTGGATGTTGTGGATCGGTCTTGCAGATGCGTCACCGTATAGGTTGTGATTCAACACATCAAGACGTGTGAGAAGCATCTGTTTAGCATCTTCATATGGTTGTATAAATTCATAATATTCTTCATCTGTCATAACTTATTTCTCCTGTAAAAACCTCTGCAGTTATTCTTCTGCCTTTCATATTTCTTATTCTGTACTTCTTTGCAGAACTTATCTTTTTTTCCACATTTGTACTACAAAATAACTATTTTTCCCCATTACGTCTCCATCATACAAAAGAAATGTGTTTAATCAGTGTTCCAATTCTAATCATTTATAAATAAAATCCTCTATCAGTTACATGCTCTCCAATAAACTGATTTCATTTTACCTATTGCCATTTACTCTATGTGCGAATATATATTTTCATTTTGAATATATTTTATACTATATGATTGCAAATATATTCTATTTGCAGTAAAATATATTAAAAAACAAAAAGGAGTGATATCATGACAACCATTAGTTTACGTATGGATGATCAAATGAAAAAAGAGCTTGATGAAATGTGCGAAGCAATGGGAATGAATATTTCTACTTTCTACATGATCTATACAAAAAAGGCACTAAGAGATCGTAGAATACCATTTGACATTGAGCTCCTCGGCAGATCCATTTTATTCTGAACAGAATATGGCACAGCTTCGCAAATCTGCTCAACAAGTAAAGGAAGGTAAAATAATAACAAAAACAATGGAAGATCTGGAGGCAATAGCGTGTGAGTAATATTTCATTTTCAGAAGATGCTTGGGAAGATTATCTTTACTGGCAACTTCAAGACAAGAAAACACTAAAGAAGATCAATGAATTATTGAAAGAAATACAACGGACATCTTTCTCAGGAAAAGGTGAACCAGAAAAACTTCGTGGTGATTTAAATGGAAAATGGAGTAGGCGAATCAACCTCAAAGACCGTTTGGTTTACGAAATATCAGATGAAACAATTATTGTAATCCAATGCAAAGGCCATTACAGCGATAAATAAAAAAGTCCCCCCGTAGGGGGCTTTTTTATTTACATAATCTTACGGAACAGGTCTTTCAGATCTTCTACGCTTGCATCTTTCGGGTTTCCCGGTGCGCATGCGTCTGCATGTGCGGATTCTGCCAGGAACTGGAGATCTTCTTCTTTGATTGCTTCCAGTTTAGTCGGGATTCCTACATCAACAGAGAGTTTCTTAACAGCTTCGATTGCTGCTTTTCTGTATTCATCCTGAGACATTTCATCTACGCCTTTGACACCCATTGCTCTGGCGATCTCACGATATTTCTCACCTGTGCATTCCTGATTGTATTCCATAACGATCGGAAGCATCATTGCGCAGGCAACACCGTGTGGTGTGCATAAACAGCACCAAGTGTATGAGCCATGGATGAGCGATTCCAAGACCCT
>ENA-OQDM01001211-OQDM01001211.1-human-gut-metagenome-genome-assembly--contig:-NODE-1211-length-11080-cov-1.937551_pt1 | contig 11080 bp, 9 predicted proteins | sample MGYA00242772_ERZ504605 | MGnify/ENA primary metagenome ERZ504605 (study PRJEB26092, sample SAMD00036348) | human gut metagenome | host: Homo sapiens | study: EMG produced TPA metagenomics assembly of... | reverse complement strand
CTACATCGACCCGGTGTTCCAGAACAATGTCATTCTCACAAAAACCGAAAGCCTGACCATGAACAGCCGCCCCAAGGACCCAAAGACCGCCAGAAACAAAAATGTGCTTGTGATCGGCGGCTCCGGTTCCGGTAAAACCAGATTCTGGCTCAAACCGAATTTGATGCAGATGCACAGTTCTTATGTGGTCACAGACCCGAAGGGAACCATTTTGGTAGAGTGCGGAAAAATGCTCCAGCGGGGTGCGCCCAAGCTGGGCAAGGACGGAAAGCCCATGAAGGATAAGCACGGCAAGGTCATCTATGAGCCGTACCGCATCAAGGTCCTCAATACCATCAACTTCCGAAAATCAATGCACTATAACCCTTTTGCCTATATCCATAGCGAAAAGGACATCTTGAAGCTGGTCACAACGCTGATCGCCAATACCAAAGGCGAAGGAAAAGCCGGAGACGATTTTTGGGTCAAAGCAGAGACCTTGCTGTATTGCGCGCTGATTGGGTATATCCACTATGAGGCTCCGGTAGAGGAGCAGAATTTCTCTACCCTCATCGAGTTCATCAACGCCATGGAGGTTCGGGAGGATGACGAGGAGTTCAAAAACCCGGTAGACCTGATGTTTGATGCACTGGAAGCCGAGAAGCCCAACCACTTCGCCGTCCGTCAGTACAAGAAGTACAAGCTGGCTGCCGGAGATGTATGCTCTAAGTGACTTCTTAATCATGGTTTTTGTCATGGTTAGTGAAGCAGTCACTTAGAGCATTTTCATTTCGAGGAGGTACAGCCATGAGAAACGAGAAAATCACCCCACTGTATGAGCGTTTGAGCCGCGATGATGAGTTACAGGGCGAGAGCAACTCCATAAGCCATCAAAAGCAGATGTTAGAGGAATTTGCCCGCCGGAACGGGCTGCCGAACCCCACTCACTTCACCGATGACGGCGTATCGGGAACCCGTTTTGACCGTCCCGGCTTTCTGGCGATGATGGAGGAAGTCGAGGCCGGACGAGTGGAGGCCATTGTTATCAAAGACATGAGCCGCCTGGGGCGTGACTATCTGAAAGTCGGCCAGGTCATGGAGATTTTGCGGCAGCGCGGCGTCCGGCTGATCGCTATCAATGACGGTGTAGACAGTCTGAAAGGCGATGATGATTTTACCCCGTTCCGCAACATCATGAACGAGTTTTATGCCCGCGACACCAGCCGGAAAATCCGCTCCGTGTTCAAGTCCAAGGGCATGAGCGGCAAGCACCTGACCGGCACTGTCATTTACGGCTACCTGTGGGACGAGAAGCGGGAACACTGGCTTGTTGACGAAGAAGCCGCCGAGTGGTTACGCCGCATCTTTTCCCTGACGAGTGGACGGCTACGCCCCTATCAAATCTCCAAGCTGCTGTCCGAGGCAAAGGTTGAAATCCCCGCTGTCCATCTGGCCCGCTTTCACGAGGGCGTAAACAGGTCAAAGCCGGTCAAAGACCCCTACGGCTGGGGATCGTCCACCATTGTGAACATCCTAAAAAAGCGGGAATACCTGGGCCATACTATCAATTTCAAGACCCGCAAGCACTTCAAGGACAAGAAAAGCCACTATGTTGACGAAAGCGAGTGGACGATTTTCGAGAATACCCATGAGGCCATCATCGACCAGGAAACCTTTGACAATGTGCAGCGCATCCGGGCGAATGTCCGGCGCTACCCGGACGGCTGGGGCGAGGCCCACCCTTTGACCGGCCTGATGTACTGCGCCGACTGCGGCGGCAAGATGTATGTCCATCGCGTCAATAACGGCAAGCGTGACCCACAGTTTACTTGCAGCCAGTACAGCAAGTACCCTATCGGCGCCCTTTGCCCCACACAGCACCGCATCCGGGCCGAGGCCGTCCTGACCCTGATAACCGATATGCTCCGGGCCATCGCGGAGTATTCCAAAAATGACCGGGCCGAGTTTATCCGCACCGTCCAGGAAACGCAGGCCGCCCAGCAAACCGCCGACATATCCAAAAAGCGGAAACGGCTGGCCGCCGCCCAAAAGCGGGCTGGGGAACTGGAAAAGCTGATTTGTAAAATCTATGAGGACAACGCCTTGGGTAAGCTGCCGGACGCCCGGTATGAGGCCCTGGACGCACAGTATGCCAAAGAGCAGGACGCTCTCCATGCGGAAATCACGGAACTGGAAAAGGCCGTTACCGGCTATGAGCAGAGCCGGAAATCTGCGGAGAAGTTTATTGCCCTGATTGATAAGTACGAGAACTTCGACACGCTGACAAACACCATGCTCAACGAGTTTGTAGAGAAAATCCTTGTCCATGAGCGCGCCCGGAAAGGCAGCCAGGATACCACGCAGGAGGTTGAAATCTACTTCAACTTTGTGGGCCGGTATATCCCGCCCGCCTTGCAGCCGGTTCCCCTGACCCCGGAGGAACAGGAAGAACTGCGGAAGAAGGAGGAACGCAAAGACAGGCTTCACCAGAACTACTTGCGCCGCAAGGCCAATGGCAAACAGAAGGAATGGGAAGAACGCTACAACGCCAAGCGCAGGGCCCAGGTGGAGGCAACAAAGGCCGCGATCCGGGCCGAGGACATGGAAAAGGGCGTTTTTATCCCCGTCAGCCAGTTACCCAGGCAGGAGCCGCGCAAGGCCGCTTTACCGGCCAGCGCCGCAGTTTAACCGTCACAGTGCAAAGGAGGATGAACATGAGCAAATTGACTTACACCCGCTGCGGAGATTACTACATCCCTGATCTGAAACTTTCCGAGCAGCCGGAGGCCCCCATCGGCAAGTATGGCCGTATGCGGCAACGCTACCTGAAGGAACACCGGCCCGGCCTTTACAGCAGCTTGATTTTGAGCGAAAGCTGTACCCGCACCTGTTGGAGATTGACCGGGAGGCGCGTGAACGGATGGACGCCATGCTGCCCCGTATGATGGAAGCGGCGGGCGTCACCGAAGAACTGAAAGCCCGTGACTCCATGCGCGTGGGTGGGGCTGATGAACACGCTGAAAGCACAGGCGGAGGAAGTTATTTTTCAAGAATTGATTTATACCTAACACTATCCGGAAACAGAGGATTTTCCTCTGTTTCTTTTTGCCAGAAAAACATTTGACATCACTCGTTATCGCGCCTATACTGAAAATGGCTAGCCACATCAAACCGAAGGGAGGCGTAGGAAGTGCTTGCCTATGACAAACAAACACTCTCTGGCGCGATTGAGATTTTATCACAGTCAGAATTGCCAGATAAATTTGAGGGAATGAAACTATATGGTTCCCCGGAAGAAGCCAAAGACGAATTGTGTCAGGACTGTAAAATATTCAGGCTGTCGAATGAAACGGGATATGGACGGATTACTGTTTATCAGGTTTTTCCGGGTATTGAGCTTTACTACAACGATATGCACATAGGATATTGCAACCAAAACCAGGCTACCGCAAAAAACATGATAGAGATCAACCATTGTTTAATCGGGCGATTTGAGTGTAGTTTTGGTGAAAATAGCTGTTGCTATATGGCGGAAGGTGACTTGTCTATCAGTTCTATGATGAAGAGAAAGTCAAACTCGTGTTTTCCCCTGAACCACTATCACGGCATTTCCATTATCATCAATTTGGATGAGTTGTTGCCGGAGGTACGGCGGATTATGGAACTGCTAAATATTGATCTGCACTACATACAAAAATATATATGCGAAGGAAACCGCTGCTGCATTATGCGGGCGAACCCGTCTATTGAACATATTTTTTCAGAGCTCTATCATGTCCGGGAAAAAAGAAAACCGGGATACATGAAAATTAAAATGCTGGAACTGCTCCTTTTTTTAAGCGATCTCAATACAGCAGAAGAAGTTTTGCAGACGGATTATTACAATCAAAATCAAGTTGCATTGATTAAGGCCGTAGCGTCATATATCACGGAAGATTTAACGACACACCACACGATTGAGCAGCTTTCTCAAAAATTTAAGATTTCTACAACTGCGTTGAAAAAATGTTTCCGGGGAGTTTACGGAACCTCTGTTTATTCCTACCTTCGCACCTATCGGCTTCAAGTTGCTCAAAAGCTGCTGCTTGAGACAGAGTTACCGGTGACGGAGATTGCAAGCAAAATCGGATATGAAAATCCGAACAAATTTACTTCTGCCTTCAAGGAAATGTATGGCAGTTCTCCAACAGAGTTCAGAAAGAGTGTCCGTTTGGATAGAAACGGTCCGTATGGAGTGGCGAAGAAGTCTGAGCTATATTAAACTATCCTTTGTCAGATAAAAGCAGAAAGAACGCTTGAAGCTGGCCTATTTTTTGAGTAGCTGGTTAGATAGTGCTAACTTTCTGAAAGACAAAGGAGGATTTCCAAATGGGAAATGAAAAATCGACAGGTAACAAGTACACTGTCAAAGACGCGGCAATCATCGGTATCTTCTGTGCGGTCATGTTCGTTGTATTTATGGTCTATTCGACCCTGACCGGCGCTTCACTGTTCTATTCCATGATTTTTAACGCCGCAGGTGCGGCACTTATCCTCGCACCGTTCTATGTTTATATGTGCATGAAAGTCGGCAAGCATGGCCCCGCTCTTGTCTACAATATCATGTGGGCAATTATCGCCGGATTGATGATGGGGCCATTTATGATTCCGTGGTTTTTGGGCGGCGGTATCATCGCAGAGCTTTCCATGTGCGGAAAGGATGCCTACCATGACATTAAGCGTGTGTCCATTTCGTGGGTAATCACGGCATTGGTTCGCGCTGCACATGGTATGTCAGAAATTTGGTTTTTCAAAGACGCATTTCTTGCCACCGGCGTCAGTGAGCAGCAGGTTCAGGTTCAGACCCAGTATTACACCGATCCGAAGTACGTCCTTTTGAGCCTGGCTGTCACCGCTATCCTGGCCGTCCTTGGCTGCATGATTAGCAACAAACTGATTGTGAAGCACTTCAGAAAGAGTGGCGCGATTAAATAAACTATGAGCATGAAATTTGATTTTCGGACCAAATTGCTTGTCATAGTTCTCACTATGTCGCTTGTGGCGGTGCTCACAAGCGACATAGTGATATACACACTTTTGGGCGTTTTGAGCGTGTATTTGATTATTCAGGGCTTTGGCAGGCAGACAATAAAATATCTAATCGTCTGCGGTGTTTTTATCGTGTTAAGGCTGCTTTCAGGAGGACAGGGCATTACCATTCTTATGCCGGAAATGTTCCTGTTCATGGTGCTGCGTATTTTGATGATGGTTATGGCTGCGCAGCCCGTGATTGGTATGCCGCCGGGAGAAGTTGTAGCAGTTTTTAAAAAAATCCACGCTCCTGATGGAATTGCCCTGCCCGTAACCTTCATGTTGCGTTTCTTCCCTACTGTGCGCAGTGAATTTTCCGATGTGTTTGCCTCACTTCGGCTGCGAAAGCTGTTGTCATGGAAACATCCTCTGGACGCAATGGAGTATATTGTTACGCCTGTTATTTTCCGTTCATCCAGAATAGCTGAGGAACTCGCAGCTTCTGCTGAAAGCAGGGGGATTTCCAATCCGGGAAAACATACCTGCCGCAGGAAGATAGAATTTCAAAAAAGAGATTGGATTATGTGCGTGGTTGCTGTTTGCGTAACCGCACTCTATTTTGTGCTGGAAAGGACGGTAGCATAATGGTAAATGATAAAGCAAGGCGATCCGTTATCCAGTTTGAAGATGTATCTTTTGAATATCCGGGAGCCGAAACAGAAAGTATCCATCATATCAGCCTCGATATAAAAAAAGGCGAGTTCCTTGTTCTGACTGGAGGGAGCGGCTGCGGAAAGACAACTTTAACACGATTGATAAACGGGTTAGCTGAACAATTTTACGAAGGGACGCTGAAAGGGCGAGTCACACTGCTGGGACGCAGCATATCGGAATATCCTCTGTATGAAATCGGGAAAAAAGTAGGTTCAATCTTTCAAGATCCAAAGAGCCAGTTTTTTGCCAGTATTACAGAGGATGAAATTGCGTTCGGGTGTGAAAACTATGGCGTTCCGTATGAAGAACTGGATGGACGGGTTTCAAGTGCGATCAAACGTATTAACGGAGATATGCTGCGCGGGAAAGAAATTTATCCGATGTCCAGCGGAGAAAAACAGAAAATAGCGGTGGCCTCCGTCAATGCTGTTGACCCGGAAATTTATGTGTTTGATGAACCTTCGGCCAATTTGGATATGTATTCCGTTGAGGCGCTTAAAAATTTGATGGGTGGACTAAAAGCGGAAGGCCACACAATCATTGTTGCTGAACACCGGCTTTATTATCTTACTGACCTTGCAGACCGTTTTCTTTATATGGAAAACGGGAGCATAAAAGAAGAATGGACGGCGGGAGAACTGCTCTCTATTCCAGAAGAAAAAAGACGAGCCATAGGAATACGGGCGGCAGATTTACACCATATTGAAGTAGATATTCCCCCTACAAAAGAAAAAGATATGACGCTGGAGGTAAAGGATTTGACGTTTTCCTATCGCAAACATCCGGTTTCCACGATATATCTTTTCGGGCGTATGCTGGCGACCTGATTGCGATTGTAGGCCATAACGGAATAGGAAAAACTACTTTGTCGAATATTCTTTGTGGTATGCAAAAGGAAAAAGAGGGTCAGGTCATATATAACGGGACAAAGGTATCTAAAGGCAAAAGGAAGAATTTTGCCTACTTTGTTATGCAAAATACAGATTGCCAGTTGTTTGGGGACAGCGTAGAAGAAGAACTGCTATTAAACGGAAAAGGCAGTACCCAGGAGCAACGCGATGATCTGCTAAAACTATATGGTTTGTTTGAATGGAAAGAACGGCATCCCGCTACTCTTTCCGGCGGACAGAAACAACGGCTCGCTCTCGCTGTATCGGATTGGATAGATACCCCCGTTTTGATTTTGGATGAGCCTACCAGCGGTCTTGATTTCAAAAATATGATGAGAATATCGGAGCATTTGAAAGCTCTGGCGCAAAAAGGAAAGACCATTTTAATCATTACCCACGATTATGAATTTGCCGCTATGACTTGCAATCGGGTTCTGCATTTCGTTGATGAAGGTCATGTAGAAACATTTCCGTTACAGGAAAATTTGTCCCGCTTATATTCCTGCCTTATGTGTCAATGAATTATGTGTCTGATTGGATAGATACGCTCTGTATGGAGTGGCAGAAACAACTGAATGATTTTATGATAATAGAAGGGTTAGAAGGTGCTAACTCGTCTATTATTGCGAAAGGAGCCTTGCTTATGGATAAGCAAAAAAATGGAGAACTGTCCAGAATGTTCGGATATGCAGGGAAATTCCATGTTTTGACCGTTTTGGGATGTGTTCTCTCCGGGATCAGTACCATTTTATCTATGCTGCCTTTTGTTTGTATATGGCTTGTTATCCGTGATTTGATCCAGGCATTCGCTGCGGGGGATATATCTCTTGCAACGGAAAGTACTCGTTATGCGTGGATAGCAGTCGTGTTTGCAGCAGCAAGTATTTTAATTTATTTCATCGCTTTGAACTGTACCCACCTGGCGGCGTTTCGTACAGCGACCAATATGCGGAAAACAGCAATTCACCATATTGTGACACTGCCGTTGGGCTATTTCAGCCAAAATGCCAGTGGACGGCTGCGGAAAATCATTGATGATAATGCAGGACTTACAGAAGGGTTCCTGGCCCATCAGCTCCCGGATTTGACCGGTGCAGCCGTCATGCCGGTTGCGGTTATTGTTTTGATTTTCCTCTTTGACTGGCGGCTGGGAATTTGCTGTCTGATACCTATGGGGATCAGCGTCATCTTTTTGAAACAGATGATGGGTGGAGATAATGCACAGTTTATGGGCAAGTATATGACCGCATTGGAAACAATGAACAAAGAGGCCGTGGAATACATTCGCGGTATCCCTGTTGTAAAGGTGTTTCAGCAGACAATTTACTCCTTCAAAAATTTCCATGCAGCGATAGAAGAATATGAGAAATTTGCTTCCGGGTATGCTTTGAAATGTCGTATTCCTCTTACCGGATTTACAGTAACGCTGAACGGCACATTTGTTTTGCTCATTCCGGTGGTTATGTTTATTCTATCTGGGATCAGCGGACAGGCGGCTTATGAAAATGTTGTACTGGATTTCCTGTTTTATAGTCTGTTTACCCCGGTCTGTGCAACTATGATGAACCGTATCATGTTTGCCAGTGAGCAGCTTATGGCCGCAAAAAGCGCAGTCAGCCGAGTGGACGAAATTTTGCAGGAAAAGCCATTAAAGGAGCCGGAGCATCCTATGATTCCGGCAGACGCTTCGATTGTGTTTTCGGATGTATCTTTTTCCTATCCAGGTGCCCAAGAAAAAGCCTTAGACCATATCAGCTTTGTGGTTCCAGCAGGGAAAACGGTTGCGCTTGTTGGAGCTTCTGGCAGTGGTAAAAGTACGGCGGCAAGCCTCATCCCCCGATTTTATGATGTTCAGTCAGGTTCCGTTACGATTGGCGGCGTGGATGTCCGCAATATTGAAAAACGAGAACTGATGAAAAGAGTTGCTTTTGTGTTTCAGAATACCCGTCTGTTCAAAGATACCTTACTTAATAATATTAAGGCGGCCCGTCCAGACGCCACCAGGGAAGAAGTGATGAAAGCGGCCAATGAAGCACAGTGCAAAGATATTATTGACCGGCTCCCGGATGGACTTGATACGCTCGTTGGAACAGGAGGTACTTATCTTTCAGGCGGCGAAAACCAGAGGATTGCGTTGGCAAGAGCAGTCTTAAAAGATGCTCCTATTATCGTGCTTGACGAAGCCACAGCATTTGCAGACGCCGAGAACGAACATCAGATACAGCTTGCCTTTGAGCGGTTGACCCAAAATAAAACTGTTCTGATGATAGCCCACCGGCTTTCTACGATACAGGATGCAGATCTCATTCTGGTCTTTAAGGATGGACAGATTGCAGAAAGGGGAACACACGAAGAACTATTAAACTTAAATGGAATTTATTCCTCTATGTGGAAGGATTACCAGACATCGATTGCATGGAAGGTCGGAAAGGAGGGCGAACAGCATGATTAAAGCATTGAAGAACAAGTATGCGTTAAGCGATCAGGGTGCAAAAGACCTGCTGAAAGGAATTATTTATTCCGTACTGGCAAATATCAGTCTTATGTTTCCGGTTATTCTTCTGGCCATCGTCCTCAATCAACTTCTTGCGCCTGTTTTGGGAACGAATGCACCGGAAATCAGCGCCATCGTTTATACGGTGATTGGAATAGTGATTTTAGCCGTTGTTTTTATATTCCACTATTGCCAGTACACTGCAACATATCTCGGAACCTATGACGAAAGCGCAAGGCGGCGCATTGGTCTTGCGGAAAAATTGCGTACTCTTCCGCTGACCTTTTTCCATCAGCGCGATCTTGCTGATCTGACAAGCACCATTATGGGGGACTGTGCAAATTTTGAACACGCATTTTCCCATACAGTTCCGCAATTCTTTGGAGCTGTTATCTCAACTGGTATTGTTTGTATTGGTCTGTTGATCTTCAACTGGCAGATGGGGCTGGCGCTTCTCTGGGTAGCTCCGATTTCCTTTGCAATCGTAATCCTGTCCCGGAAATGTCAGGAAAAACTTTGCAAAAAGCATATGAACACCAGATTAGAACTGGCCGAAGGCATTCAGGAATGTTTGGAAACCGTACAGGATATAAAAGCCTGCAATCAGGAGGAAGATTATCTCCGCAAACTGGATGCGAAGATGGATGCTGCGGAAAAGGCACAGATTTCCTCTGAAATGACGACAGCAAGCCTGCTGACAACTGGACAGATGTTCCTGCGGCTCGGTTTGGCAACGGTAATTGTTGTGGGTAACAGTCTTGTGGTAAATGGAGATACATCCCTGTTTACCTATATCCTGTTTTTGATTGCTGCTTCCCGCCTGTATGATCCGCTTTCCGGGGCAATGGCAAATATGGCAGAGCTGTTTTCCGTACAGCTTCAAGTGAACCGCTTGAAAGAAATTGAAAATTACCCGGAAGAAACCGGAGAGAAAGAGATCCGTACAAACGGATACGATATTACTTTCGACCATGTCCGGTTTTCTTACGAAAAAGGCAAACCAGTGCTGCGGGATGTTTCGTTTACCGCAAAGCAGGGACAAGTCACAGCATTAGTCGGCCCATCTGGTGGAGGCAAAAGTACCGTTGCAAAGCTGGCGGCAAAATTCTATCCGCTGGATGGAGGAAGAATACTTTTAGGTGGAACCGATATTGCCCCACTCAATTCAACCATGCTGATGAAAAATTACTCTATCGTTTTTCAAGATGTCGTACTTTTTAACAACACCATCATGGAGAATATTCGTGTTGGCAAGAAAGACGCTACGGACGAGGAAGTAATTGCTGCAGCTAAAGCGGCTCAGTGTGATGAATTTATTTCAAAATTGCCGGACGGCTATCAGACGGTGATCGGAGAAAACGGTTCTACATTATCTGGCGGCGAGTGCCAGCGCCTTTCTATTGCCCGCGCCCTTTTGAAAGATGCTCCGGTTATTCTCCTGGATGAAGCTACGGCCTCTCTTGATGTAGACAATGAAACAGAAATTCAAAATGCAATTTCAAAGCTGGTCAAAGGAAAGACGGTTCTTATTATCGCCCATAGAATGAGAACGGTCGAGGCTGCTGATAACATCATTGTACTGTCGGATGGTGTTGTAGCCGAAAATGGAACCCATGAGGAACTGATGAAGGAAAACGGGCTATACCACAGGCTGGTCGATTTGCAGACGGCTTCTGCAAATTGGAAGTTAAGCGTTTAATTCGTAATAAGGAGGTACTGATGAAACTTCATGCGTCCGGGGAGGACTACCTGGAAACCATCCTTGTTCTCCAAAAGAAACTCGGTATGGTACGCTCCGTAGATGTGGCCCGGCACATGGAGGTGTCAAAGCCCAGCGTGTGCCATGCAGTGGCTACCCTGCGGGACGGCGGCTTTCTCACAATGGACGAAGATCACTTTCTCCATCTGACCGATGTAGGCCGCGAGGTTGCTGAAAAAATCTACGAGCGTCACTGTTTTTTCACTGAGCAGCTTATTGCCGCAGGTGTTGACC
>ENA-OQDM01001209-OQDM01001209.1-human-gut-metagenome-genome-assembly--contig:-NODE-1209-length-11082-cov-2.080329_pt1 | contig 11082 bp, 13 predicted proteins | sample MGYA00242772_ERZ504605 | MGnify/ENA primary metagenome ERZ504605 (study PRJEB26092, sample SAMD00036348) | human gut metagenome | host: Homo sapiens | study: EMG produced TPA metagenomics assembly of... | reverse complement strand
AGAATAAATAATTTCCTGAATCCGTGAAATTCATCCTTTAAGTGAACCAACCTGCCAAGGGCAAGTTGGTTCCATGATAAAAATATACTTCCCTGTCTATTTTCAATACCAATGTCGTGACTCCAAGCGCTCATTGGGCAAAAAAAGGTACACGAAATAAGCCTACTATAAAATTGCTTTGTTACTTATGCGTTTGTGACAGCATATTTCTGACAGATATCAGAAAATATATGCCGCCAGACGTTGCTTTTTCCAAGGCCGATTATCAACTGGCGTGCATGCATGGTTACATGGCCTGCCATCATGATCAGGCTGCTGATAACTGTGCGTAAACGACGGCGTTTAACATCCCTCTTCTGACAAGGTGTTCGTCCTCCAATTGTGCCCTGACCGATCATACGGAGAATGTTATATGCGATCATCCCCAATTCGAGTATCAGTGCATTGGTCGTGAACTTTCCAGATGGAAGTCGCTCCAGATCCATGTCAGTTTTTACCTCACTATGAAACTGCTCACATTCTCCATGGGCATGATACAGACGGATGATTTCCTCATCCGGGTCACCAAGGTTTGTCCACCAGGTTTCAACTTCAACATCGGGAACCAGATTGAACTGACCATATTTATCAATGGTTCGTTCCGTAATCTCGTAGCCGGTACGGAGTGTAAACTCTTTATTGAACTGCTTATTGGTAACGGTTCTCCAGTTACTGCCTATATAAACAGTTTTTCCATCTCTGGGACTGTTTATATTCTGGCAGTACTGCTTTGCCATTTCAAACCAATCATCCGTGCTTTCCCGGCGAAGGTTCCGCTTGATAATAAAAAAGCAGCCTGCATCCATCAGAACAGCAACATTGTCGATGGAGTCATTGCCGGAATCAAGGCGAATCAACAGCGGCTTATCTGTCAGTTTGTGGCAAAGCGTTATTGTTTCCTGCGGAAATTTAACCGTCCCCTTCTGACAATGCTGTTTTCCTTCACGGAGTTCGAAATTGATGGCGTACCCCTCTGTACCTATATATGCCATCATAGGCGCATAGCCGTCACTTCTTTGTAGGTTCGTGAAACACCTTCCTTTTTTGGATTTCGAATTATCCATAGGTGTCACATCGATATCTACCGGAACAAGACCATTTGCAAGAGCTGTCGGTTGTATTTTGTTTGTAAGGAGCATCTCAACATTCTGCCCATGCAAAGCATTCCAAGGTAAGTGAGTACAATATCACCGTTCTTAATCTGATGCTGAGACCGGTTGGGTGAATAATGATATTGAACAACAGAGTATCGCAAAATCTTGAAATTATAGGATTTAAGGAGCCTGTGAAGAAATCAACTTCACGGATTCAGGGAAGATATAAAAGTGGAGCTGCATAGAGCAGTTCTAAACTGATTTAATTTTAGCAAAGAAGGTGATGCCTGCCAAGAGGAAAACACAAATTTATGCACATTTTTTTAGAGAGGGAATCCGTGTAATCATTCAATGTGGATAACTTTCCTAAATTTATAAGAAATGTGTAAATATGTGAAATCACAAAATGGGTAGGCTATAAAATAAATTTACCTTTCAAAACTGATATGAAACAGATGTATTTGATTTCTTCGCCAAAAGATGATATAATAAATAGAAATTGCGAAGCGGAATATAAATCTCCGTCTTATTTATCTAAAATTTTGGAAAAGAGGATCAGACAATGAGCGATATGACAATTCTTGAGCAGTGGCGTTCCATTGCTTATAATCAGAATGCAGATAAGAATAAGCTTCAGCGCTTCTGGGCAAATTATTTTAACATTGAGAAGAATATTTATGAGCAGCTTCTTGAGAACCCGGATGAGGTTGTTTCCGGAACTGTAAAAGAGCTTGCTGAGAAATACGGTCAGGACGTTATGACTATGGTTGGTTTCCTTGACGGAATCAATGACAGTCTGAAGGTTCCGAACCCGATCGAGACTATGGATGAGGATACCAAGGTAAACCTTGCATTTGATAAAGAGGCACTCTATAAGAACATGGTAGATGCCAAGGCTGACTGGCTTTACAACCTTCCTCAGTGGGACAAGATCTTCACAGAAGAGAAAAAGAAAACCCTCTACATGGAGCAGAAGAAATCCGGCACAGTTGTGAAACCGCACAAGGTCGGAAGAAACGATCCGTGCCCATGCGGAAGCGGCAAGAAATACAAACACTGCTGCGGAAGATAATGAGCGTAAAGAAGAATCTGGATTACATTATCGTGTTAGGTGCCCATGTGGACGGAACACGGATGACACTTGCCCTTCTGGAACGAGCCAGAAGGGCCCTTCTTTATCTTGAAGAAAATCCGGGTACGAAGGCAGTGCTCTCTGGAGGAAAAGGCGATGGAGAAAACATTTCCGAGGCAGAGGCCATGTATCGCTACCTTACCGGTCACGGAATAGACGGGGACAGACTGATACGGGAAGAGGAATCTACCAGTACGAAAGAGAATTTGGAATTCAGTTGCAGAAAGATCGGAACCACAGACTGTTCTGTAGGCGTGGTGACGAACAATTTTCATGTATGGAGAGGAGCAGCCATTGCAAGAAAATGTGGATTCCGGGAAGTGGCCATGGTACCTTCCAGGTATCGAAGCTGGCGTCTTTTTATCTACATTCCCCGTGAGATTTTGGCTATTATCAAAGACAAACTCATGGGAAATCTGTAGATCTGTGCGAGAAGAGAAATCTCAAAAATTTTGTCAACATGCGTTGAACAAATAATACTGCGCTTATAATGAACCACAGAAAAAGAAATAAAAAACACGTTGACGAGACGAGTAAGCTGTGAAACGTTACAGAGAGAGATGTGAAGTGCTGGAAACATCTTATCGGGAAACAGCCGAAGACTACCTCCGAGTGGCCCCAATCCGGTCCGGTGATTCCGTTATCATCATAATTGAGAGGCTTTGCATCCTGGCATGACTGGGCAGCAGAGCAAGCAGGGTGGAACCGCGAGAATGAATGAACTCGTCCCTTACAGTATGTGATGTACTGTGAGGGATTTTTTTATTGCAGAATCTCTTGCAAAAGCAGACACATACTGTGTACCATAGAAACTTCATTTAAAATGAAAGGAGAAAAAACAATGATCATTACATTAAAAGACGGCTCAAAAAAAGAATATGCAGAAGCAAAAGCTGTGATCGATATCGCATATGACATCAGCGAGGCCTTGCACGTGCTGCATGTGCAGGAGAAGTAAACGGAGAGGTCGTAGATCTTCGTACAGTTCTTGACAGCGACTGTGAGCTGAATATCCTTACAGCGAAAGACGAGAAGGGCCTTGCAGTTCTCCGTCATACAGCATCTCACGTAATGGCACAGGCTGTACAGAACTTATACCCGGAGGCAAAGGTTGCCATCGGACCATCCATTGATACAGGCTTCTACTATGATTTCGACCACGATCCATTTTCACGTGAGGATCTTGACGCCATTGAGAAAGAGATGAAAAAGATCATCAAAAAAGGCGCAAAGATCGAGCGTTTTACAAAATCCCGTGAGGATGCCATCGCATACTTTAAAGAGAAAAATGAGCCATACAAGGTTGAGCTGATCGAGGATCTTCCGGAGGGAGAAGAGATTTCCTTCTATTCACAGGGAGACTGGACAGACCTCTGTGCAGGCCCGCACCTGATGAGTGTAAAAGGCATCAAGGCATTCAAGCTTCTTTCTTCTTCCAGCGCATACTGGAGAGGCAGTGAGAAAAACGCAATGCTCACACGTATCTACGGAACAGCCTATGCTACAAAGGATGAGCTGAAAGAGCATCTGGAGCAGATGGAAGAAGCAAAGAGACGTGACCATAACAAGCTTGGCCGTGAGATGAAGATCTTCACAACTGTAGATGTGATCGGACAGGGACTTCCGCTTATCATGCCAAACGGTGTGATCATAATGCAGGAGCTTCAGCGCTGGATCGAGGATGAGGAGACAAAGCGTGGATATGTAAGAACAAAAACTCCTCTTATGGCAAAGAGCGATCTCTACAAGATCTCCGGACACTGGGATCATTACAAAGATGGTATGTTCGTACTTGGTGATGAGGAGAAGGACAAAGAGGTTTATGCACTTCGTCCGATGACATGTCCGTTCCAGTACTATGTATACAAAGCAGAGCAGCACAGCTACCGTGATCTGCCGATCCGTCTCGGCGAGACCTCCACACTGTTCCGTAATGAGGATTCCGGAGAGATGCATGGCCTGACACGAGTTCGTCAGTTTACTATTTCCGAGGGACATCTGATCGTAAGACCGGACCAGATGGTAAAAGAGTTCAAAGACTGTATCGCACTTGCCCAGTACTGTCTGCAGGTACTTGGTGTTGAGGAAGATGTAACCTATCATCTTTCCAAATGGGATCCGACAAACAAAGAGAAATACATCGGTGAGCCGGAGGTATGGGAAGAGACAGAAGGCCATATCCGCCAGATGCTTGAGGAGCTGAACATTCCATTCACAGAGGATGTGGGCGAGGCTGCTTTCTACGGACCGAAGGTTGATATCAACGCAAAGAACGTATACGGAAAAGAAGACACCATGATCACGATCCAGTGGGATGCACTTCTTGCAGAGCAGTTTGATATGTACTATATCGATGAGAATGGCGACAAACAGCGTCCGTACATCATCCACCGTACATCCATGGGATGCTATGAGAGAACACTGGCATGGCTCATTGAGAAATACGCAGGAATGTTCCCGACATGGCTCTGCCCGGAGCAGGTTCGTGTGATCCCGATCTCCGAGAAGTACAACGATTATGCACAGAAGGTTGAAGCCCAGATGAGAGAGGCAGGAATCCGCTGCTCTGTAGACGGACGTTCCGAGAAGATGGGATACAAGATCCGTGAGGCACGTCTTGAGAGAGTACCTTACATGCTTATCGTTGGTGCAAAAGAGGAAGAAGAGGGTAAGGTTTCCGTAAGAAGCCGCTACCTTGGCGATGAGGGAATGAAAGAGCTTGGTGAGTTCATTGACTTCATCAAAGAAGAGATCAAGAACAAAACGATCCGTAAGATCGAGGTTCAGGAAGAGAAGAAATAAACAAAACAGATAATTGACGGATAAATAAAAGGCGACCCGTGTGATAGGCGGGCCGCCTTTATTTTGATCCGGCAATATTGAGGCCACGCTGTGATGCGGAGGCGGTCAGTATTGCCGGATATTTTTTATTTAAAATATTTCTCTCTGACGAGTTCAACCGGCATGTCCAGTCCGGTCCAGATGTGGAAAGCCTTTACACCCTGGTGGAGCAGCATGTACATTCCGTTAAAGGTCGGACATCCGGCTTCCCGGGCTTCCCTGAGAAGTCTTGTTTCTCTTGGCTCATATACAACATCGGCTACGGTAAGCTCCGGATGGAACAGAGCCTTGTCCGGGATCACGGTGCCTGTCACATCCGGAACCATTCCCACAGAAGTTGCATTGATGAGGAGATTGCTTTCCTCCAGTGCGTCCTTCAGCGCAGTGTGATCATCCATCTCATGAAGGATCATCTCACATTCTGTCATATGAGACATTTTTTCTGCCATGGCAGCAGCACGTTCCCAGTAACGGCTGGTAGGACGTGCAAAACATGGATCTTTTTTGCACCCTCCAGGGCGGACTGGCCGCAGATCGCCATTCCGGCACCGCCGACACCCATAACGGTGATAGTGCGCCCCTTTACATCACAGCCGGCATCTCTGGCAGACTGGGTAAATCCATAACCATCAGTATTAAACCCCTTTAATTTTCCATTGTCGTTGCGTACGGTATTTACCGCTCCAATCAGCTGGGCAGTGGGAGAAAGCTCGTCCAGAAGCTCCACGATCTTATTCTTGTTTGGCATGGTCAGGTTAAAGCCCTTGATCCCACAGGCTTTCAGTCCTTCCACAGCCTGGGGAAGGGTCTCCTCTGTTACATCAAAACAGAGATACACATAATCAAGTCCAAGATAACGGAATGCCTCATTGTGCATTAAAGGTGATACGCTGTGTGCCACGGGGCTTCCCAGAAGGCCGGTAAGCCCGGTATGTCCGGTAATATTGATCATTGTTCGATTCCCTCCTGTATCTCATATAATAGAATTTCTTTACGAAATATAATAAAAAATATTTTAGCACTATAAAGTGCGAAAATCAACAAATACAAATATTGTACGGAAATTTATACATTTTTGTCGCCGATTCATAGAAAAAATCTATAAATGTCGAGACAGACAGAAACGACCCGATAAGTTAGAAGAATCGACATCCGGATTTGACAAAATATGCAAAGAGCCTGCCCTATAATAAATACACTTACCAAAGTTGAGAATCGATGGCAGACGAAACAGCAGTGGGGGAAGCTTATGTATCAGAGGATATACATAGATATCGTTTTTATGACGAATTTCCTTATGGATTACATGCTTTTAAGACTTGTGGGAAAATTTCTGCATCTTGACGGGAAACGCAGAAGATGTGTGATATCCGCTGCCTTTGGATCTTTTGTATCCTGCCTGCTTGTATGTGTACCTTTTAAGATCATTTTTCCTGCCGCTGTACTGATCCATGGCGGCTGCGCTTTTTTATGGCGTCGTTTGCTTTTCGACTGAAAAAAGGCGGCCTTCTTGTAAAAACCATTCTGGCTCTGTATTTCACAGCTTTTGTGGTTGGCGGGATCTATCAGGCACTGGAAACGGAAAGAACCATGACGGTGAAAATATTTCTGCTTTTTCTGGCAGGGATTTATGGCACACTTTATACTCTGGGATGTGTGACCGAGACCTTCCGGTTTGGAAGAAGAAATATTTTTCCGGTCACTTTGAAATATCAGGGGAAGCTGCAGCAGACATACGGCTTTTATGATACCGGAAATCTCCTTATGGATCCTGTGAAAAAACAGCCGGTATCGATCATCAAACAGGAACTTTTGGGAAGCCTGATATCGAAAGAGCAGGTGAAAAAACTGATGGATATTAAAGATAAACCAGAGGCACTGGAAAATACAGGATTTGTCAGTCTGCAGCCGCATTTTCTGAGCTGTCATACCGCAGATGGAAAAAAAGGACTGCTGCTGGCAGTGATCCTTGATGAAATTCTGATCCAGACTCCCGAAAGGGTGGTACATGTAGGAAAACCGGTGCTTGCCATAACATCCGAGCCCTCAGCTTTGGGAGAAGAGTACGAGATACTTTTGAATTCCAGACTATTAAATTGAGAAGGGGGCTTATGTTATGAACAGAGCAGCTGCAAGATCCTATCCGTTTCAGGTGATCCGGAAATTTATGTTCAATCGTCCGGGAGAGGTTTTTTATATTGGTGGAAATGATATCCTTCCGGCGCCGTTGTCAGCGGAACGGGAGGCTGAAGTGATCGAAATGCTGGGAACAGAAAAGGAAAAAGAGGGAAAGTCGGTTCTGATCGAGCATAATCTACGGCTGGTGGTTTATATTGCAAAGAAATTTGACAATACAGGGGTAGGTGTGGAGGATCTGATCTCCATCGGAACCATAGGGCTCATAAAGGCTATCAATACCTTTGATCCGGTAAAAAATATCAAGCTTGCCACCTATGCATCACGATGTATCGAAAATGAGATCCTGATGTATCTGAGGAGAAACAGCAAAACAAAGATGGAGGTTTCCATTGATGAGCCGCTGAATGTGGACTGGGATGGAAATGAGCTGCTGCTTTCGGATATCCTGGGAACGGATGACGATGTGATCTCCAGACGTCTGGAAGATGAGGTGGAGATCGCACTTCTTGGAAAAGCCATCAGCAAACTGACAAAGCGGGAACAGATGATCATCCGTCTGCGATTCGGCATCGGAAACCGGGAAGGAAGCGAGAAAACACAGAAGGAGGTAGCGGATCTTTTAGGAATTTCACAATCCTACATTTCCCGCCTGGAAAAGCGGATCATGAAGCGGCTGCGGAAAGAAAATCGTAAAGTATGAATAGATGAAACCGGAAAAAACGGTTTACCGGACAGGTTTCCCTTATGGAGGAAGTAAAACCAAAAAAATATTTTTGAGACACCACAGGGAGATGAGCGTCTTGGATGGACCGGTGATGCAGAAATCTTCTGCCGTACGGCATGCTTCCTTGAAAATACCTATTCCTTCTACCGAAAATGGCTCCGTGATGTGGAGGCAGACCAGACAGAGGAGGGCGGTGTTGCCCATGTTGTTCCGGATATCATTTCCGGAAACAAAGGGTATAATTGGCTCCTTGAGCAGGGAAGTCATTCGGCGGCAGAGAGAAGATTTGAAATTCCGGGAAATACAGTAGAATTTGTCAGAGCCTCGATATAATAAATACAGAGTGTTTACAGAGCTACAGAATGAACAAAAGAAGAAGGGGTGTGGCAGAATGATCGACATTGCACATGACAAAACAGGAATTCGAAAAATATCTGGATGAATACGACCGGGAGGATGAACAGATCTGTCTGAAGATCGTACATACCTATGGTGTGGTGAAATACGCAGGAGAGATTGCCAGAAAAATGGAATGTTCCGGTGAAGATGTGGAACTTGCGGAGCTGATCGGTCTGCTTCATGATATTGGCCGTTTTGAGCAGATCCGTAGATTTCACAGCTTTGAGCCGGGAACCATGGATCATGCCGTGTTCGGTGCAGAACTTCTCTTCGGGGAGGAGAAGCTGATCCGGCGTTTTGTGGAGGATGATAAATTTGATGAGCTGATCGATGCAGCAATTCGGAAGCACAGTGATTTCAAACTGGAAGGAATCCACGATGCAAGAACACTTTTCCATGCAAAACTGATCCGGGATGCCGATAAGCTGGATAACTGCAGAGTAAAGCTGGAGGCGTCTGTTGAAGCCATGCTGGGAGTCTCTGAGAAAGCTGCAGGAGAAGGGCTGATCTCACCGGCAGTGTGGGAGTCCTGTCTCAGAAGAGAATCCGTGTTATCCGCAGACAGACATGTGCCGGTGGATTACTGGGTATCTTATCTTGCACAGTATTATGATATCAATTTTCCTGAGACCTGTGAGATCATCGAAGAAGAGGATTATATCACCAGGATCGCAGGCCGGCTGATGTACCAGGAACAGGATACCAGAACTAAGCTCCATATTCTCACAGAAGATCTGAACAGGTATCTGGAGATGCCGGCTGTGTCTGTGAAGGAATAGGAGCATAGCAGTAACTCATAGCAGAGAGACTTGTTATATTTTTTTGTTTGGGGTTGACTTTGAGGCGGTTTTCGCCTAAAATATATCAAAGATACGGCGATGATGAGAATAGTACACAGGGAATTATCTCAGAGAGGGATCTGCTTTGGTGGAAGGATCCTGTGCGTGAACTGTGGAACCGGCCTCGGAGCTCTGCGTGATTGAAGCGTGGCGTGTGTTTCCGGCGTTAACGGGTGTTGAGAGAACAGCTTTTCAGGCTGTTAACTGGGGTGGTACCGCCGAAGTCATTCGGTCCCTTGTGAGGGATTTGGATGGCTTATTTTTTTGTCTGTAAAACGGGATTGTAAATACAGTGTACGGTTTATGGGACAGAAGAGTGAGCTGGAAGGATTCCGGATTGCTGTGGCTGCCTGACAGTCGGCAATATGTAACAGATCACAAGAAAAAGGAGATTTATCATGGCAAAAGAAAAGAAATTAGTACAGGCCATCACATCTATGGATGAGGATTTTGCTCAGTGGTATACAGACGTTGTTAAGAAGGCTGAGCTCTGTGGCTATACAAGTGTTAAGGGTTGTATGGCGATCAAACCTGCAGGTTATGCGATCTGGGAGAATATCCAGCATGAGCTTGACCGCAGATTTAAAGAAACCGGTGTAGAGAACGTTTACATGCCGATCTTTATCCCGGAGTCTCTTCTTGATAAAGAGAAAGATCATGTAGAAGGTTTTGCTCCGGAGGTTGCATGGGTGACTCATGGCGGCCTTGATCCGCTGCAGGAGAGACTTTGCGTGCGTCCGACTTCTGAGACTCTGTTCTGCGATTTCTACCAGAAAGAGATCCAGTCCCACAGAGATCTTCCAAAGGTATATAATCAGTGGTGTTCCGTTGTCCGTTGGGAAAAGACAACACGTCCCTTCCTTCGTTCCAGAGAGTTCCTGTGGCAGGAGGGACATACTGCTCATGCAACAGCTGAGGAAGCGGAGCAGCGTACCATCCAGATGCTGAACATCTATGCAGACTTCTGCGAGGAAGTTCTTGCGATTCCGGTCATCAAAGGCCAGAAGACAGACAAGGAGAAATTTGCAGGTGCTGAGGCTACTTATACCATCGAATCTCTGATGCACGACGGCAAGGCTCTCCAGTCCGGTACAAGCCATAACTTTGGAGATGGCTTTGCCAAAGCATTCGGAATCCAGTACACAGATAAAGATAACACACTGAAATATGTTCACCAGACATCCTGGGGAATGACAACCCGTATGATCGGTGCGATCATCATGGTTCACGGTGATAACAGCGGACTTGTTCTTCCTCCGAGGATCGCTCCGGTACAGACTGTGATCATCCCGATCCAGCAGCGTAAAGAAGGTGTTATGGAGAAGGCTGACGAGCTTCTTGCAGCACTGAAGGCAGCAGGTATCCGTGCAAAGGTTGACGCGACAGACAAGAGCCCGGGATTCAAGTTTGCTGAGCAGGAGATGCGTGGTATCCCGCTTCGTGTGGAATGTGGACCGAAGGATATCGAGAACGGTCAGGCAGTTCTCTGCAGAAGAGATACCCGTGAGAAATATACAGTATCCTTCGAGGAGCTTGCAGATAAGGTAAAAGAGCTTCTGGATACCATTCAGCATGATATGCTGGAGCGCGCACGTGCACACAGAGAGGCACATACTTACGTAGCAAAGAATTATGAGGAGTTCGGTGAGATCATCAACAGCAAACCGGGATTCATCAAAGCTATGTGGTGCGGTGATCGTGCATGTGAAGACAAGATCAAGGAAGATTTCCAGGCAACATCCAGATGTATGCCGTTTGAGCAGGAGCAGTTAAGCGACGTTTGCGTATGCTGCGGAAAACCGGCTAAGAAAATGGTTTACTGGGGACGTGCATACTAAAAATACAGCAGGCCACTTCAAAAAAGTGGGATGATCA
>ENA-OQDM01001207-OQDM01001207.1-human-gut-metagenome-genome-assembly--contig:-NODE-1207-length-11102-cov-0.953257_pt1 | contig 11102 bp, 12 predicted proteins | sample MGYA00242772_ERZ504605 | MGnify/ENA primary metagenome ERZ504605 (study PRJEB26092, sample SAMD00036348) | human gut metagenome | host: Homo sapiens | study: EMG produced TPA metagenomics assembly of... | reverse complement strand
TTTCAGGGCATGAATCTGAAGCTGAACATGGCCCGCGGCAAGCCCGGCCCTCACCAGATGGATCTGGCCATGGACCTGCTCAAGATTCATGCCCTGAAACTTCTTGTACTGGGCCTCCAGCGCGGTCTTTTCAGCGGTGAGTTCGTTGTGATCCATTGCAAAGTAATCAGCCATAAGTACGATCCCCCTAAATAAATATATACGTTACCCTTCATAATCCTGTGCGTGCCACCCTCTATCTTGGCACAACCACAGGCGTACACTACATTATATACGATTTATCTGAAATAAACAAGCACTTTTTGCCAGATAGTGCGCTTTTTTATGCAGAAAAATACAAAAAAGCACATCTGCACCAAAAAACAGATGTGCTTTTGCAAAAAACAAAGAAAAAACGACTGGACCGTAAGCCGGGTTCTGTATCAAACGACGATCTATCTTGTCCTTGCGTCGCCGCAAGGCTCACGCCATCACCGGGACGCGCGAGACTCCGCATAATGTCCCATACGGATGTTGCTTCGAGCAGGGTTTACATAGCCGCAAAGTCGCCAGTGCGCTGGTGAGCTCTTACCTCGCCTTTCCATCCTTACCGCTTTCGCGGCGGTTTCTTTCTGTTGCACTATCCCTGGGGTCACCCCCGGCTGCCGTTAGCAGTTACTCTGTCTCTGTGAAGCCCGGACTTTCCTCAGGCAGCCCTTGCGGGCTGTCCCGCCGCCGTATGTTCCACTCGTTTTCTAAAAGAGTATAGCATACTTCCGCCCTGTTGGCAAGGCATTTTATAAAAGCAGCCGCAAAATCAGCAGGGCCGTCACGCCGGGCAATCCTAAAACGCCCGCGCAGAACGCCGTAAAGCGATTCAGCGGCAGTGCAATGCCGGTCACCGGCTCCAACAGGCCCAGCAGGGCCAGCGCGCCCAGACCGCAGACGGCCCCTGCCAGCAGACTGCGCATTCCGTGCCGCTGGCGGGCGGCACAGCGCAGTACGGCGATGGCGCACACAGCTGCGAGCAGACAGGGCCAATATTCGGTCATGGCTCCTCCCCTTCCGCCCGCAGTGTGCGAAGCAGCGCCCGGCAGCGGCACATCAGCGCGGCGTGCTGGTAGGTCAGCTGGTCAATATAAAATGGGTCCTGCGCCTCCGTGAAGGCGCGCTCGTTCGAGCGCAGTGCCTGCAAGGTCGTTTCCAGCTCGGCCCTGGCGGCGCGGCGCGCACGCTCCTGCCTGGAAATGCGTCTGAACATAACTCCTCCGTCACAGCAGAATGCAGATCAGCCCGTCGCAGCCCTCGTTGATGATGCGCTCAAGCGTCTGCTGCAGGCGGCTGCGTGCCTCCTGCGGCATGTGCAGCAGCTTTGCCTGCACGCCCTCGCTGACCAGCTCGTTCAGGCTCTTGCCGAAAATATTCGTACTCCACAGCTTGCCGGGGTCGGTCTCAAAGTCTGCCAGCAGGCTTTTGATGAGCTCCTCCCCCTGCTGCTCACTGCCGACGGTGGGTGAAAGCTCGGTGTGGATGTTGGCGCGCATGATGTGCAGACTGGGGGGCGCTGGCCGACAGCCGCACGCCGTACTGCCCGCCCTGCCTGACGATTTCGGGTTCTTCCAATGTCAATTCATCAATGCCCGGCATGACGATGCCGTAGCCCGTGGCCTCGACCTGGTCAAGGGCGGATTTGATCTTGTCATAGGCGCGCTTGGCCCGGGCCAGGCTGACGACGCAGGGCAAAAGGCTTGCCTCGTCCACGATGTCCAGCCCGGTCTGTTCACCGAGGATCTTATAGAAAATATCCGGGGCGACGGCAGCGGTGATGCTGACACTGCCGCTGGCCAAATCCATGCCGGTCAGGCTGGCGGCGGTGATGTATTCACACCCCAGCTGAGGGCGCTTGCCTGCAAGGTCGGCCATCCGGTGCACCGAGGCAGCAAAATCCAGCATGGACGTGTAGACCGCGCTTTGCAGCCAGTGCCCGCTTTCGAGCATCGTGACCCAGGCGGGCATCTGCACGGCGATCTCGCGAATCGGGAACTCGTACAAAAGCGTTTGCAGCAGCTTGTCGAGGGTCTCGACGGTCATCGTCGTGCAGTTCAGCGGAAGGACCGCGTGGCCGTAGGTCTCGGCCATCTCGGCGGCAAGGCGCTGTGCATCGTCGCTGTCCGGCTCGGCGCAGTTCAGCAGGATGATATACGGCTTGCCGATGCCGTCCAGCTCTGCGATGATACGGCGCTCGGCGTCGAGATACGCCTCCCGCGGCAGGTCGGCAACGGAGCCGTCCGTCGTTACGACGAGGCCCACCGTGGCGTGCTCCCGGATGACGCAGCGGGTGCCGGTCTCGGCGGCCAGGTCAAACGGGACCTCGTGGTCGAACCAGGGACTCTTGACCAGGCGCGGAGCCTCGTTTTCCTCATGGCCGAGCGCGCCGTCCACCATGTAGCCGACGCAGTCGATGAGCCGCGCCTTGAAGCTGCCGCCGCCCGAAAGCTCGAGTTTGACGGCTTTCTCGGGGATGAACTTCGGCTCCGTTGTCATGATGGTGCGCCCGGCGGCGGATTGGGGCAGCTCGTCATGGGCGCGGGCACGACGGGCCTCGTTCTTGATGCGCGGCAGCAGCATCAGCTCGGCAAACCGCTTGATAAGGTTGCTTTGCCGCTGCGCACCGGGCCGACGACGCGAGATAGATGTCCCCGCCGGTGCGCTGTGCAATGTTTTGGTAGATTTGATCCTGTGTCACGGATGTGTCCCTCCTTTACAGCGCTGCGGGGATCAGCAGACAGGCGGTGTCCGTCGTAAGCTCCTGCAGCGGGTCACCGTTGGTGTCCAGATGGTTGGCGGCGGCCAGGTCACGGGCGCGGGCATGATAGCGCCTGGCAATGTCAAAGATGCGCTCCCCCTGCCGTGCGTAGTAAATATAGAGGGCCGGGCCATCGCTGTCGTCGTATTCCTCGCCCAGCTCCACGCCGCAGAGCGCGTCAAAGCTCTGCGCCTGGAACAGGGCTCCGCTGATCTCGATCTCTAAATCGACCCGCAGCCGTGCACCGTTTTTGCTGCTGGCGACCCGCGCGACGGAAGCCCCGACACTTGGCCACGCACCGTCAGTGCTGCCGGGCCAGAGGCCGTCAGGCTGCCAGGTAAACGCCTTGTCGTAGCATGTCAGCTCACCGCGGGCATCGCTGATGAACACATGCGCAGTCCCCTTGCCCAGTAGTTTTAAATGTGTTTCAGCCTTGCTGCCGTCAGCCTGTGCGGCGCACAGGGCGCCCAGCGTTACAAAGCAGCCGAGAACAGTGCCCTCGGCGTCGGGCAGGTCGTCGTCAAGCGTGACCGGGATACGCCCGGTCAAATCCGCGGTTTTCTGCAAAAGGCGGCAGACCGTCTGCACGGTCTGGGTCTTACAGAGCGTGGAGTAGGCGTCGGCCACGACGGTGTGCTGCACGCTGCGCCAGACCTCGACGCGCAGCTTCCAGGTCACCGAGAGGGACGCTTCCCCTGCGCCGTCGACTGCGCTTAGTGTGCAGGCCAGCACCTCGCCGCGCACAAGGGCTGTGTCGTCCTCGGTCACGCCGGGCAGCTCCAGCGTCTGCTGCACGGCAAGGTCCTTGCTGCGCACGGTCAGCTCGCCGGTGTCGGTGTTCTGGCTGCATATTTGAATTTGCAGCGTCCCCTGCACACTGACCTGCCCGGTGGCCGGCGCTGCGCTGCCGGCGGCAAAGCTGCCGGTGATGTCCAGCACGCTTTCCCCGGTGCTGGGCAGCGCCGCAGCGGTCTCGGCAGTCAACGTTTTTTCCTCGGTCACAGCGCATTGCAGGCCCTGCATCGTGCGGGTGTACTGCTCAATGCCGCAGTCGGCCAGTGCGGTCAGCAGCTCGGACTCCCGCCGCACGGCCACTGCGGCGCAGAGGATGTACGCGCCGCGCAGGTCGATGCGGTGCTCACTGACGGCGCGGCAGTTGCAGTATTCCGGCTCGCCCCAGACCTGGGCCGGGCCGTCGGCGTACTGCCCGGCGGGCAGCTCGACCAGTTTTTCAAAGGCAAATTTCTGCTCGGTGCGCAAAAGGCGCGTGCCGGGCTCCTCGCTCTGGTAGTAGACGGTGCAGCGCAGATAGCCCTCGCTCTGCCAGCGTCCGCCGGACACACGGTTCTGCAGCACAACGGGCGTGATCAGACACTTGACGATCTTGAATACGGCGGGCAGGTAGTCGGGAATCAGAATCTCCGTTTCCACGGGAAGCTCCAGCCGTGTTTCCCAGCGTCCGCCGTAGGATGCGATGGTGTCTTTGAACACCTTGAGTTCCATATTGCTTGCCCCTTTCCGGTTATGTTCTGGGGCATTATATGCGGCAGGGCAAAAAATAGCCCCTGCCCGGAACAGGCAGGGGAAAAATTTGGATTCAGACCTTGAAGGCTGCGCGTAAGATCCAACGGAAGGCGCGCGGGCAGCGAACTACGACCACATGCATGGCATACACCTCACTTTCCGTGTTTGTGTACGCCATACTATGCCGGGCAGTGCTGCGGTGTTACGCATCGTCGCGGGTCAGCACAACGAGACCGTAGCCGCCGGAGCATTGCAGCTGTGCGGTATCCGCGATAAACTCATTGCTGACGCCGAGCGGATAGTCCGCGGTCAGCACGGCGTTTTCCAGCGGGTAGAACGCGCCGCGGATGCAGACGCCGGGTCAGTCGGCCCTCCATCGGGAAAAGGGAGAGATACTTCCAGTCCCTGCGCTGCAAAATAAGCCCGCGGTCCGGCACAAGATACCGCAGCTCGCTGCGCTCGTTGGCCAGCAGGACATTCACGCCGTTTTTGGCAAGATACAGTCCGGTGGCAAGGTTGGCCAGCGTGTGCTCCAGCCGTGCCCCGCCCAGAGCGCCCAGCAGGGTGATCTCGTCATAGCTGTGCTCCAGCAGCCAATGGGCGGCGTACTGGGTATCGGTATCGTCCTTCACATGGGGCAGCACAATGGTCTCGTGCTCGGTTTTGGGCTGCGGGGCGGAGTCAAAGTCACCGACGATGAGGTCGGGGCGCAGGTCAAGCCGTTTGGCATTGCGGTAGCCTGCGTCGCAGGCCACAACAAAATCACCGGGCTGCACATAGCGGCACAGTGCGGTGGAAACCGGCACGGCGGAAAGAATCACGGCACGCCTGCTCATTTCTCCCACTCCTTCCGTGCGCTGGCTTCCTCATACATGGCAAGGTAGCTTGCATAGCGCGTTTTGCTGATGGTCCCGGCCTCGACAGCCTCACGCACAGCACAACCGGTCTCACTGCGGTGGGAGCAGCCCGTAAAGCGGCACTGCCCGAAATAGGGTCCGAACTCCGGGAAAGTGTGCTGCAGATCATCCTTCGGGATGTCGGCAGAGCTTCTGCGCCTCCAGGCTGGCAAAGCCCGGCGTATCAGCCAGACGCCCTCCGCAAATCTCAAAAATTTCAACCTCGCGGGTCGTGTGCCGCCCGCGGCCCAGCTTTTGGCTGATCTGCCCGGTCTCGCGGTGCAGCGCGGGGGCCAGCGTGTTGAGCAGCGTCGATTTGCCGACGCCCGGAGTTGCCGCAGAAGGCGCAGAGATGCCCTTCAATATAGCCCTTGACCTCGTCAAGGCCCTCGCCGGTCTCGTAATTTAGCTGCACCAGCGGGATGCCGCTGCCCGCGTAGGCGGTGCGCAGCATATCGGCAGCAGCCAAATCAGATTTTGTCACCACAAGCACGGGCTGCACATCCTTGTAGATGGCAGCGGCGGCCAGCTGGTCCAGCACCAACGTACTGGGTACGGGCTGGGTCGTGCTGGTAACGATGAACAGAATATCCAGATTGGCAATCGGCGGACGAATAAAGACGTTTTTGCGCGGTAAAATCTCATCAATCATTGTGCCGTCGTCGGACAGGGTGACGTTGTCTCCCGCCACCGGCGTGATGCCGCGCTTGCGGAAGATGCCGCGCGCCTTGCACTCGACGATGCCGTCCGGCGTCTTTACATAGTAGAAGCCGCCGATGCCCTTTGTAATATACGCCATGACTTCCCCCACATCAGGCAATGGGGTTGCCCTGTGCGTCGCACCGCTGGCCGTTCTCATTCCACATGGTACCGTCGGTCAGCTGATGGATCTGGTGACTGCCGTCAGCACTCGGCCACCAGCTCTCCTGCACGGTGATGGTACCGTCCTCGTTTACAGTGGGTTCGACTGGCTCGGGAGTGGCGACGACCTCGGGCACGCCGGTGGACACCACGAGTGTGATAACGCTCGACTTACGGACCGTGGAACCGGCATCGGGGCTCTGGCTCAGTACCGTGCCCGCGGGCTGTTCGCTGGCCTGCTCGATTGTGCGGATGGACAGGTTCAGCCCCTTGACCTCATTGCGGGCTTCCTCAATGGTCTTGCCGGTCAGGCTCGGGACCTGACTCTCCTTGCTGACCTCGGAGCGGCTGACGTACAGGATGACCGTGGAGTCACCCTCGACGGTCTCCCCGGCGGCGGGCTGGGTGTAGACAACAGCGCCGTTGGCCACGGAGTTGTCGGACATGGGCTTCTTGGTCACGCGCAGACCCATATCCTTCAGGGTCTGCTCGGCATCCTCGGCCACCATGTTCTTCGTCTCGGGGATCGTGACGTACTGGGTGCCCAGGCTGACGGTCAACACGATGCGCTGCTTCTCCTTGACGGTACGCCCGGCCTTGGGGGTCTGGCGGATGATCGTGCCCGCGGGTTCACTGGAATACTCCTCCGGGAATTCGGCGCGCAGCAGGTTGTTGTAGTCGGTGGCGAGGAACTCGTCCTTTGTCATGCCCACAAAGCTGATGACCTGCACATCGGCACGGTTAGAGAACAGCAGGTTGCTGGAATTGGTGAAGATCAGATAGATCAGGATGGCAGCGCCGATGACAAACGCCACGGCCATGCCGAAGAAGATCGGCAGCAGGGAAAAGCCCTTGGATGCCTTTTTCTTCTTCTTTTGGGCAGATTTGCTGCGGCCCGGGTTCGAGGTGCCGACACGACGGGCGTCACCCGTGTGGATGCTGGTGGATTTCGGGCTGGACTTTGTGTTGCTTACCACGCGGTTGATGTTCCTTTCCGGGTTGTCCTCGGCACTGCGGTACTCATACGCAAACTGGATGGACGGGTTGCGCTTGAATTCCTCGATAGCGGCCAGCATCTCCTGGGCGCTCTGGTAGCGCTTGTCGGGGTCCTTTTCCATGGCTTTCTCGGTAATCTGGCGCAGTCCTGCCGGGGTCTGGGGTGCGATTTCGGCCAGCGGCTTCGGCTTCTCCGAGATCTGCATGATGGCGATGGACACTGCACCGTCGCCGTCAAACGGCAGGCGGCCTGACAGCATCTCGTACAGCATAACGCCGACAGAGTAGATGTCGGTGCGGGCGTCGGTGCGCTCACCCTTGGCCTGCTCGGGGCTGATGTAGTGCACCGAGCCGATGGCCTTGTCGCTGACGGTCTGGCTCTGTGCGCGGGAGAAGCGTGCGATGCCGAAGTCCATCATCTTAATGGAGCCATCTGCCAGCAGCATGATGTTCTGCGGCTTGACGTCGCGGTGAATGATGCCCTTGGAGTGGGCGTGCTGCAGAGCACTCAAAATCTGGGTGGCAAAGTGCACGGTCTCTTTCCAGGTCAGGGCACCGCCGCGCTGCTTGAGATATTCCTTTAAAGTGATGCCGTCCACATATTCCATGACGATGTATTGCAATTTGTCGGTGACAGAGACGTCATAGACCTTGACGATGTTGGGATGGCTCAGAATGGAGATCGCCTTCGACTCGTTCTTGAAGCGGCGGACCAGTTCCTCATTGTCCAGAAATTCGTCTTTTAATACCTTGACGGCGATCTGGTTGCCCGTTTTTAAATCAGTGCCGCGGTAGACATTGGCCATGCCGCCGACACCCACGAGACTTTCAATTGAGTAGCGGCCATCCAGCCGTTTGCCGATCAGATTATCCATTGTTGACCTCCGTAGCTTCCACGCCCATGAGCAGGACCGTAATGTTATCCTGACCGCCCGCCTGCAGGGCGCGGTCTACCAAAATGCTGGTTGCATCAAAAAAAGGAACCTCGCGCAGTACCTGCGCAATGTCATCGTCCGCGACCATGTTCGTCAGGCCGTCGGTGCACAGCAGCAGGATGTCCCCCGCCTCGATTTCGCAGCGGTTGTACTCCGGCACAATGTTGGCCGAGACGCCCAGCGCGCGGGTGATGAGGTTCTTCTGCGGGTGGACGGCAGCCTGCTCCCGCGTGATCTGGCCGCTGTCGACGAGCTGCTGCACCATCGAGTGGTCGCGGGTGATCTGCCGCAGCCCGCCTGCGTGGAACAGGTAGGCGCGGGAATCCCCGGCGTGCACCACATGGGCCATGCCGCGGCTGGCATAAGCGCAGACGCCGGTGGTACCCATGCCCTGCATCTCGGGGTCAGAGGTGGACTTTTCATACACGGCGCGGTTCGTGATGTCGAACCCGCGCATGAGGAAAGTCTTTTCCATGCCAGGCTGCAGGGCCTTCATGTGGCGGGCAAAATACTGCTGCATGGTGTCGGTAGCAATGCGTGCAGCAATGCGCCCGCCGTTGACACCGCCCATGCCGTCGCAGACGATGCCCCAGGCGGTGCCGCCTGCCAGCTGCTGCGCACAGTAATTGTCCTGGTTTTCCTGCCGGCAGCTGCCGATGTCCGTGATCGCGGCAATCTTCATTCGGGTTGGTTCCTTTCCGCTGCTCCGTTGCGGAGCAAGACTCATTTTCCCTGCGCGTCCTCGCGGCGCAGCTGGCCGCAGGCGGCGCTGATGTCGGTACCCAGACGGCGGCGCACCGTGGCGTTGACGCCCAGTGCCTCCAGCTCCTTCTGGAAACGGTGCACATTGGCATCGTCGGTGGCAGAATAGGGGCTGCCGTCCACGGGGTTGATGGGAATCAGGTTGACGTGCGCGCCCATGCCCTTGATGAGGTTGGCGAGCTTCTGCGCCATCTCACTGCTGTCATTGACACCGCGCACCATCGAATACTCAAAGCTGATGCGGCGGCCCGTCTCCTTCTGGTAGCGGCGGCAGGCCGGGATCAGCTGCTCCAGCGGGAACGCATCGTTGACCGGCATCATGCCGGAACGGGTCTTATTGTCCGGCGCATGGAGCGAGACAGACAGTGTCAGCTGCAGATGGCGCTTCGCCAGCTCGTCGATCTTGGGCACAAGGCCGCAAGTCGACAGGCTGATGTTGCGCATACCGATGTTGACGCCCTCTGGGCAGGAGATGATCTCCAGAAAGTCCATCACATTATTAAAATTGTGCAGCGGCTCACCGATGCCCATCAAAACAATGTGGGAGACGCGCTCGCCGGTGTCCTTCTGTGCGGTGTAAATTTCCGCCGCGATCTCCCCTGCCGTCAGGTCGCGCACGCGGCCCGCCTGGGTGGAGGCGCAGAACCGGCAGCCCATCGCGCAGCCCACCTGGGTGGACACACAGACAGTATTGCCGTATTTGTAGCGCATGAGCACGGTCTCGATGCAGTTGCCGTCGGCCAGCTGCAAAAGATACTTGACCGTACCGTCCCTGGACTGCTGGCGGCGGCGGATGACGGGGGCTGCAATCGTACACTGCTCCTCCAGCTGGGCCAGCAGCGCCTTGGGCTGGTCGGTCATCTGGGAGAACTCCGTCACAAGCTTCTGGTGCAGCCATTTAAAAATCTGCTTGGCGCGGAATTTTGGCTGACCCAGTCCCACGATGTAGGCCGTCAGCGCGTCAAGCGTCAGGTCGGAAATGCAGATTTTTTCGCCCATGCGGGGTCACCTCCTTTTATAAGAACGAGTTTACAGTCAGTTTCGTTCCAGGATGGCGGCAAAAAAACCGTCCGTCCCGGTTCTGTGGGGCAAAAACAGCGTGCCCAGCGGCGTGATGTCCGCCCCCGGCACCGCCGTCTTTGGCAGTACAACGTGAAAATCAGGATTGGCAGAGAGGAATTTCTCCACCTGGGCCTGATTCTCCTTATCATTCACTGTACAGGTAGAATACACCAAACGGCCATTTTCGGCAAGTGAATCTGCGCCGTTTTGCAGGATTTTTTGCTGGGCAGCGAGCAGATTCTCTATCCCGTCCAAATCCTTGTAACGAATGTCCGGCTTTTTGGCGATAACGCCCAAACCCGAGCAGGGCACATCGCAGAGCACACGGTCAAACGTTGGCCAGTCGGAATTGTGCTGTGTGGCGTCATTTCAACCGCTACGGCACAGGTGATGCCGCAGCGGTCAAACGCCTGCTGCAAAAGCGGCACGCGGGCGGGTACAAACTCGCCGCTGACAAGCTGGCCTTTGTCCTGCATGGCCTCGGCCAACGTCAGGCTTTTGCCGCCCGGCGCGGCGCAGAGATCGAGCACCTGCTGCCCCGGCTGTGCGTCAACGCAGAGCGCGGCAAACTGGCTGGCAAGCCCCTGCACATGGAAAAGCCCTTTTTTGAATGCCGCGCTCGCGGCGGGCGAACCGGCAAACTCCACGACCAGCGCCCCCGGCCAGGGGCCGGGCGTCACGGTATGGCCCTCCTGCTGCAAAAGCGCGGTCAGGGCAGTATCGTTCGTGCGCAGTGTGTTGACGCGGATCGTCGTCTTAGGCTTTTCATAAAATGCGGCGGCCAGGGGGAATGCCTCCGCCCCGAACTGCGCATAGAAAAGCTCGGCCACCGGGCGGGACAGGCAGTAGTAGATCGAGAGCCGGTCCAGAGGGTCGGCAAAATCGGCCTCGGAGACATCGGCGGCAGCGGCGCGGCGCAGCACGGCGTTGACCATGCCCGCGGCGCTGGATTTTCCCAGTGCCCGCGTCAGCTTGACCGATTCATTCACAGCGGCGGGCAGCGGTACATTCATGTACTGTGCTGTGCCAGTCCCGCCCGCCAGAACGGCGCGCACCGGCGCGTCCAGCTTGGCGACGGGCTTTTTCGTAAACTGATTTATACGATAGTCCAGCAGCGGCAGACGCTCGAGCGTTGTGTAAAAAATGCGCGCGGCAAAGGCGGCGTCGCGGCTGTCCAGCGGCGGCGTGCATTTTTTCAGCTCGGCGTCCAGCACAAGGTTGGCGTAGCCTGCCTGCTCCTGGTGGATCAGGGCCTGTGACGCCGCGCCGTCTCGCCGTCAA
>ENA-OQDM01001205-OQDM01001205.1-human-gut-metagenome-genome-assembly--contig:-NODE-1205-length-11120-cov-1.288456_pt1 | contig 11120 bp, 12 predicted proteins | sample MGYA00242772_ERZ504605 | MGnify/ENA primary metagenome ERZ504605 (study PRJEB26092, sample SAMD00036348) | human gut metagenome | host: Homo sapiens | study: EMG produced TPA metagenomics assembly of... | reverse complement strand
TAAAAATAAAAAGAGAAAGTCATCAAACTCAAATCAGTAAAAGCCAACTGAATTATATAAAATTAGGTTTTGTAATCCATGTAAATGAATGAAAGCGGAAAAGTTATATATCACACTTTGTTTTTAGGAATCATCTTCCTCATCTCCGGATGGTTCAAAGGCATTGCCCCTTACGGCACGGCCCTCCCTGTACATTCCGCCTTGTTCCTTCCCCTATGAATTTTCTGCCCTATAACCAGGGAACAAACCTTGACGGGCATCGCCTCTTGCCGTCTTCAACAGATAATACAAAGAAATAACGGATTCGTTACATATATAAAGGTGTATTCGCCCTACTACTCATTCAACAAAATTAGTATCTATCCACTGTAAAACAACATTTAGAATGCATTTCTACTGCGTCCTCCAGTTTCTTAAAACATCTCTCAAAAGGTACTTTTATAAGATGTTATTCTTACACTCATCTGACTATTTTGAATACAAATTCGTCAAGACAGGCATTCTTTTGCGTCAAAAACACATCCAACCTTAATTTTTATATTGAAAAATTTGCAGTTTGCTTTAAAATCACATAAATTTGCAACAACACTTTAGAAGATGGTATCACAGAGACACTAAATTATTAATAAATAAAAACATTTTGAATATGAAAAAAGAAAACTTTTTTGGTATCCTTGGTTTGTACAATAATAATTGGTACAACTGGATACATCGGGTATCAAACTTATGAGAAAAACAAGGTCACGAGTGAAAGTAAATTGTTTCTTGAAAATATAGAAGCTTTGGCAGATATTGAAAGCTATAAAGCATGGGAGGTTATTTCGTCTCCATGCCCTCCCCCTATTGAATATAAAAAATCCGTAACCTGTAAACGAGTCGGAGATGCCGATGACTGCATGCCGAGTGATTGCTAATTTTTATAATTGCAGGCTTCTGAAATAGATTAAGAGCCTGCATTTTGTTTATCATTATCACATACAATACCATGTATATACGTAATTTTTCATTGGGGATTTGTTTATCCTTATTTATTTTATTCTCTTGCATACGAAAAGAAGAGAATTATAAACTATTAAAATAACCAACACTGAGTTTTCTGATTGGTCTTCTTTAATAAAGATAAATAATATTGTTCCTTTGGGGAGCGAATCGGATTCTGTATTTTTGTCTCTTGCCCAAAAGTGTATAATAGGAACTAATCGTATACTTTTTTGGGACTACAAAGCTAAAATTGTTTATGTATTTAATCACAAAGGGGATTTTTTATTCACGGCAGGAAAAAGAGGGAATGCCAAAAATGAATATATTGATTTACGCGATGTAATTTTAATAAAGACGAATCACATATAGAAATATTAGATCTTAGTGGCATCAAGGTTTATAATTCAGAAAACGGAAGTTTCATTTGTAAAAGAGAATTTGATGATATAGACATGGGCAGTTTTTACAGTTTCATGCCTTATGATAAAAAAACGTATTTGCTTTTTTCTACAAATAAAGATTATAGCATTTACCAATTAAAAAATCTTGATGTTTTAACAGGATTAAGAGAACGTAAAGGATATCAATTAGTTTATAGCCGCTTTCTTTATACTAATACAGACTATATAGTATATCCGGATTATGGGCAATTCAAAGTAGATTATTATGAAGACGAGCAATTAAAACCAAAATATTATATTGACTTTAATGGCCAAAACCTACCCGAAGAATATTTACCTAAGAACTATGATAAATTTAATAAGACTGACAATATGCAATCCTATTTCAAGTCCATTTTATCTATTCAAGAAAGTCCGGACTATTTATATTTAAGAGCAGTAGGGCCATCACAAATTTATTATGATGTATTTTATAACAAAAAGAACGAACAAGCATACGCAGGTCCATCAGATAAAAATACAGGATTAACTGTCATCGGTGTAAAGTCAGATATATTTTACGCCCTAATATATCCGGATTTTGTCACCAAAGAATCATATATCTACAATTTAATAAAAGATTATTTAGATAAAGGTTTTATGAATCCACTATTAGTTACGTTCAAAATACAAGAAAGTCAACCTTAAGAATGCTATGAATAAATTAAGTTTAATAATTGCTTTTATTTTACTTATAGGATGTGGCAAGAGAAGCAGAGTAGAAAATGACATTCAGTTACTTCATTCTCAACCTATAAAGTTACCATTAAACAAAATGATTTGTTTAAAAGATGGCCAAGATACTACGGTAAAAGAGAATAGTAATGCTACATTGAAACAAGTTGTATTTATTGATAGTACATTATGCTCTTCATGCATGTGGAAGGATTTAGTAAAATGGAATCCCGTCATATATGATATAAAACAATATAATAATAAGATTGGTATTTATTTCATATTTCAACCTCTTTCTTTTAAAAGAGAGGAATTACGTTTAGCCATGAGAACAAAGAAAGGTGTAGATAGTCATGTTTATATAGATACAACAAATGTTTTTTTAGCAAAAAACAGTAATATTTCCAAATCATCATGGCTACATACATTTTTATTGGATGAACAAAATAATGTCATATTGGTGGGGGATCCGACAAACAATTCACGTATTAGAAAATTATTTTGGCGCATCGTAAAAGAGAAATTAGGAGAACCGAAGGATTCAGTGGGGCGATAAACATTATCGCTCCCACCTTTATTGTAGACAACCATGCTTAAAAAACACCATAGTTCACACCTGCTTCCCGCCCTCTTAGGAATCATCTTCCTCATCTCCGGATGGCTCAAAGGCGTTGACCCTTATGGCACGTCCTTGCAGATGGAGGAATACTTCCGAGTATGGGGTATGGACGGTGCGTGGTGTAAATACAGCATGGTATGGGCGATAGTTCTTTGCGCAGGAGAGTTGTTTTTAGGACTGCTACTGGTATTCGGCATTTTCCATAAACTGATAGCTTGGGCGGTATGTCTCCTGATGGCCTTCTTTACGGTCGTCACCGGAGACTTGGCTTTTACGGCAGCAGGCACCGCTATTCAGGACTGTGGATGCTTCGGCGAAGCCTTTAAAATCAGCCATGAAGCCACATTCTTCAAAAATCTCCTGCTATTGGTTTTGACCATTGGAAATATTCTTGCCGTACGCCACGAAAGGCTTTTCCCGAAACATGGGGTTGGAAAATGGACAGCTTTAGCCTGCCTCATTTTCGCTACGGCCATCCCTGTACATTCCGCCTTGTTCCTTCCCCCTGCGGATTTCCTGCCCTATAACCGGGGAACAAACCTCGATGGGCATCCCGACTTTGCCGTCTTCAACAGACAATACGAAGAAGTAACGGATTCGTTGCTCAACCTGTCGGGAAGCAAACCATTAGCCATCATTACGACAAGGAAAGAACTGATGGCGGAAGATTGGAAGAAACTGAAGACGTTCAGTACCTTGGCGAAGCAGGAGACATTGCCCTTTGCCTCATGTCTCTCCCCGAACAGAACAAAAGAAACACAATGGAAATCTATTATACTGATGAAGTGACCCTGAAATCCATACTCCGCAGCGAAAAAGGTGTCCTCATCGTGGAAAACAGTATCATCCGTGCCAAATGGAACCTGGACACTTATCCGACTAAACTTATACGCCATGCCACGAGGCTTAAGCAACTCGCCGCATGGAACAGTTGGGTCGCATACCGGTATGGCTTCTGCTTGTTGGCCGGGTTCCTCCTCATCGCATGGATAAGGAAAAAAGAAAAACAAGCCCCGCAAGGATGAAAACGGGAGATTACATTTATAAAGGTATATTCGCCCTGAGCCTTTTGTGTGTGGCCGCCGTGTTGGCCGTAGGCATACACTACGGTTGGCGTGCTTCGTGGCAGACACCTTTATCGTGCCGTCGGACTCCATGCAACCCACCCTGATGCCGGGCGACAAGGTAAAAGTGGACAAACTAATCTTTGGGGCTCGGATATACAAATCCCTTGACTTCACGGACGGTAGGTTGGAATGTTGGCGCACAAGGGGACGGCGCGGACTGCGCCCGAACGACATCATCGTCTTCAATTACCCTATCAACGACGGAAAAATAGGATTCAAAATCAACTATGTGTATGTGAAACGGTGTGTGGCCCTGCCGGGCGACACCATCTCGTTCGTACACAGCCGCCCCGTCAACAACAACTACCACGGCACGATAGGCGTGCCCGACATGCAGCAACAATTGGAAAGCATACCCGATGACCAACTGCCGTGGGGCGTGATGTGGCCGATATTGACGGGCGACCCGCGCTTGGGATGGAGTGCAAAAAACATGGGACCGCTCTACGTGCCACGATGCGGCGACATCATCCGGATGGACGACTGGCGCAAGGCGGACATTTACCGTCCGGCCATCGAGTTCGAAACCCGTAAACCACTCACATGGGACGGGGAATGGAACGTTTGCCTATCCGGAGAGAAGCCCCTGCCCTACTACCGGTTCCAAAAGAATTACTACTTCGTATGCGGAGACCATGCCGCCAACTCCCGGGATTCGCGTTACTGGGGCTTCGTGCCGGAAGAATACATCGTGGGCGTGGTATCGGAAGTGGTGGAATCCATAGACCGCACTACCGGACGCGAACGCAAGGAACGTGCCGGACTGAACCTGCTTTATCCCCAATCCACCCAAACTAATGAGAATGAAACGGTATAAGCTGATACGATACGGTATGGCAGCTATCCTGACTGCCATATTGTGCCTTCCGGCTGTATGGCAGACGGTGGCCTACCCATCTGTTTCCGACGTATGGTGTTACGGGATGGTGGCCATGTTGTCCATACCGGCTTTCTGTGCTTCCCTTCGGGCACGGCAGTGGCCAAGACCGCACGCCTTGGATGCCATCGTCCTGCTATGGGCACTTTACATGGCCTGCAACTATTGGCTCCTCTCCCCTTACTCCGGCTACGGAGGATTTCCACGAAGCCGAAGCCTTGTGCCTTGCCTATGCGGCCTTGCGCCTCGCCATCCCTTTTTGCGGAAAGGCATTCGGGGCGGTATGGACAACGGGGCTATGCTTAGCCGGACTTTACCAAATCTATACCGGAATCGCCCAACTGGCCGGTTGGGAACCTTCCCATCACTACCGCTATGCCCTGACGGGTACCTTCTTCAATCCCGGCCCGTACGCCATTCTGGTAGCCATTGCGCTAACCGTAGCCGCCGCATGGCTGTACAACCATAAAGGAGCATGGACAGGATTGTCCCGACCAGACAAAATATTCCGTGTGACCGTATACGCCATGTGGGTAACCGGACTGCCTGTGTTGGCCGCCACATGGATCCGCACGGCATGGGTGGCCCTGGCAGTAGCCCTTACCGTCATGCTATGGCGTGGCCACCGCCGCATGGTACTTGGAGGGTTGGCCGTAGCCGCCTGCCTCGGCGTATGCGCTTATGCCATGAAACAAAATTCAGCCGACGGCCGCCTGCTGATGACCATCGTAGCCGGAAAGGCATGGACGGCAGAATGGCTGACAGGACACGGACTGGGCGGTTTCGCCCATGCCTACGGTAAAGCACAAGCCGCGTTCTTCACCGGGCATCCGGACTCCCCGCTGCTGTCCGTAGCCGGAAGTCCGGAATATGCCTTTAACGGTCTGGCTGGAGTGAGCGTGGAGCAAGGCTTCATCGGCATGGCTTGTGCGCTCACGATTACTTCGTGGACGGCTTTTATCCTTGTGCGGAAACGCGAGGCATCGGCCTGTGGCTATATAGCCCTGCTCGTGGCCTCAATGTTTTCCTATCCGTTTTCATTATGGCCGTTCCGCCTGTGGGCTACAGGATGGGTGGCCTACGCCGTAAGCCTGCAAGCCGGAACCGGCACGGGGGCAGCCTGGTGGAAAAAAGCCTCAGGAGCCGCCATGGCCATACTGTTGGCCGTGCCTTCCGTTTGGTGGACGGCAGAAACAAAAACACGGGTGGAAGCCTACGGGGAATACCGTGCCCTCTCCGGCATACAAGATGCCGCTTTCGTAGATGATTTCCGAAAGAATTACGACCGGTTGAAAGACCGTCCCGAGTACCTGTTCACCTACGGCAAAGCCTTACGCGAACTGGAACGGTATAATGACAGCAACGCTGCCCTGCGGCAAGGCACACGCGTAAGCTGTGACCCGATGTTCCATGTCATGATGGGGAACAACTACCTTGACTTGGGGGCGCCCCGTGAGGCTGAAACGGCCTACCGCAAGGCTTTCAGCCTATTGCCAAACCGCGTCTATCCCCTCTACCGCCTCATGAAGCTGTACGAAGCCACGGGGAAGAACGAAAAGGCACGGGACATGGCACGACGGATAACCGCCTTCCGTGCCAAGGTGGATTCACCTGCGTACGGAAATGAAAGAAGAAGCGGAAGATTTGCTTCAACAAACCCACGTTCAAAAACCACAAAGAAAAAACGAAGCCTTAATGAGAAGATACATCCTTTTTGCGGCCATCGCATGCGGCATGATATTCTCGGCCTGCAACCGCACGCACGACACCCTGCTCGAAGAAGCCCTGGAAATGGCCGGGAAAAACCGCACGGAATTGGAAAAGGTTCTGGCACACTATGCCGGAGACTCCCTGAAACTGGAAGCAGCCAAATACCTCATCCGACACATGCCGGGACATTACTCGCAAGCCGATACAACGCTACTCATACCATATTATGACGCCGTGGATTCCCTGCTTACGGCCATGAAGGACACTACGGACAAATGGGTGGTACGGGACTCTCTGGTAGCCCTCAGCCGGAGGTTCGGGCAAGTGCTCACCCCTAAAGTACAGGACGTGAAGATCGTCACCGCCGACTTCCTCATCCAAAACATAGACAGTGCATTCGTACAATGGAGGGAAGGACCATGGGCACGCCATTTGGACTTTGAGGATTTTTGTGAATACTTGTTACCTTACAAGGTTGAGGAACTTCAGCCCTTGGACGACTGGCGTACGCATCTGCGTTCGTTCCACCCCGACCATCTCGACGAACTGGCCTATTGCGACCTATACCGGAATTCTGCCCTACAAGCAGGTATCAAGCTAAACGACAATTTGTGGTATTACATGAAACCGGGCATCACGGACGAAACCATCCAACTGCCCGTCTACCGTTGGCGCACGCGACTGAGGCTTCCCATCGGGACTTGTGCGGATTATGGAAACATAGCCACTTCCGTGTTCCGAAGCCAAGGCATTCCCGTAGTAATGGACTTCACACCACAATGGGCTTTCCGGAGCTTGGGACATTCCTGGAACGTCCTGCTGGCCGAAGACGGCAAGCGTATGCCTTTCAGTGGCGTGTGCTCCAATCCCGGACAACCTCACAAGTTGGGCGAACGCATGCCCAAAGTGTTCAGACGCACCTACGCCATGCACCCGGAACTACGCCGGATGCTCCAAAACGAGGAATACGTGCCGGACGTATTCCGTAACCCGTTCATCAAGGACGTGACGGAGGAATACATGGACTGCCGGGATGCGGTAATCCATACCACTGAGGGGGAAGAAGGGCATTACGCCTTCCTTACCGTGTTTGACAACAAGGAATGGGTGCCGGTGGACTTTGCCCGGATGGAAGAGGGAAAAGTCATATTCCATAAAGTGGGGATGAACACGGTCTACCTTCCCGTATGCTATGAGAAAGGAGGAAAAATGAAACCTTTGGCCGCCCCGTTCCTTTTTGCCTACGGGGGCAAGGTGCATCCGATTGTGGCCGACACAACGTACCGAGCTGACCTCGTACTGTGGCGCAAATATCCCGTCCTACCTCATGTCCAAGAGGTCATCATGCGTATCGACAGCGGGGAGTTCCAAGCCTCCAACGATGCCCGTTTCAAGGAGAAAACCGTACTCCATCGCGTGACGGACTGTTCGGCCACCGGAAAGGAAATCCTGCTGTCCGACACCGTACGCCCTTACCGTTATTGGCGCTTCTACCAGCTAAGGAAGGCTCGTACTGCAACATTGCCGACATTCGTTTTTATGAAAGAGGAAGCCACAAGCCCGTTAAAGGCAAAATCATTGGCACGGACGGTCATTGGGAAGGGAATCCGAAAGGTACGAAGGACAAAGTCTTCGACGACGACCTGCTTACGTTTTTCGATGCGCCGCTCTCTGCCAGGGCATGGGTCGGCATGGACTTCGGCCGCCCCACGGCCTTGGAACGCATCGTCTACACCGCACGGGGCGACGGTAATACGATAGACATCGGCGATACTTACGAACTGTTCTACTGGAACGGACAGGAATGGACTTCTTTGGGCAAACAGGAAGCCGCGAACATCTATCTACGATTCCGCAACGTCCCAACCGGTGGGCTGTACTGGTTGCGCGACCTGTCAAAAGGAAAGGAAGAACGTATCTTCACTTATGAACAGGGGAGACAGGTATGGTGGTGACAAAACATCTTACTTTACCGAACCAAGAAACAATCCGCTAATTTACAACCGGATACAAAACAAAAATCAATCTCCGCAGAACGGAAAATCGTTCGGCTGAGATTGATTTTCCAATCGGCTGAGAAACGTTTTCAGTTCTGCGGAGGTTGATTTTCCAAATGGAGCAACGGTAGTTTTGTCTTACATTTTTTACAGAATCGAACCGCTGCCGTCATAAACTTATAAATCAGGATTAATCCTCCTCACCGAAAGATTCCCCGTATTCCAACTCGCCCTGGACCACCCACAAGATATCCTCAGCCGCAAAGTCGCCCATCTTGTCTTTACGGGCCTGGCTGATGACGTAATCCACTATTTTGTCCTGGTCGATTTCTATATAGCCGTCCTTGTCGGGTGCCGCATCCAGAATACCGCTATTGGCATAGTACTCCACGATGACATCCAGAAAGTAATAAAGCTCTTCGTCCGTAAACTTGTCTTTTACTTCTTGCGGCAAGTAATGTTTGATGAACTCCACCGTGCGTGCATCGTCTTCAGCATCTTGCAGGAGTTCCTGTTCCAAACTGTCCATAACTTATATCTTTAAAGGATGGCCTTCAGCTTTTCCTCGAAAGTACTCTTCGGAGCCGCACCGACTTGTTTGTCCACCACTTCACCGTTTTTAATGAAGATCACAGTAGGCACGTTGCGCACACCGAAACGCATGGCCAAGCCGTCGTTTTCCTCCACATCGCACTTGCCGATGACAGCTTGTTCCTTATATTCTTCTGCCAACGCCTCGATATCCGGTCCGATTTTCTTGCACGGGCCACACCATGTCGCCCAGAAATCTACCACCACAGGCTTACCTGAAGCCAACAACTCTTCAAAATTTGAATCTGTAATTGCTAATGCCATTGTATTATTCCTTTTAATCGTTTGTTATTACTGACAAATATACTAATTTATTTTATATGACAGGACGGGTTTGCTTTGAATATAAGAAATTAAATCCTTTTTAACTGACACTTTCGCCAACTTGGATTGCATCGTCAGGTTCATCTGTCCCAACGGGTCGAGAATGTGGAAATAAAGGTCGGTATTACCGGGACACTCCTTCACGATGTCGGAAAGCGAAAGCACGATATCCTCATCCAACGCATCCAAAGCCACGGATATCGTAATCCTTTCCACCAGAGTGTCTTTCACATCTGCCAGAAAATCAATGCGCCCGATACGGAAATCCAGTTTGGAAGGATCCCATTGCCGGGGCTGGCATTTAGCCGTAATATAGAGCGTATTCCCCACATCCATATATGAGCCCCATGTAGGCCAATCCTGTCCGAACAAAGCCAGCTCGTATGCTCCCGTGAAATCCTCCATCGTCACGATGCCATACGGCTTACCTGTCTTGGAGATACCCTTCCGTACGGCCGTGACCATGCCGCCCAGCGTGAGGTCCATATTGACAAACTGTTCCAAATCTTTCAAATCCGCCATGTGCACGTTGCACACATTTTGAAGTATGACGGCATAATCGTCCAACGGATGGGCGGACAGATAAATGCCGACCAAGTCGCGCTCCTTGTTCAAACGCTCCAACGAACTCCACGGTTCGGCCTGCGGCACTTCCGGCGTGGCGATTTCCACCATGTCCATATCCCCGAAAAGTGAATTCTGCACGGCATCCTTGTCGGTCTGGTAGCGCGAGCCGTAACGTGCCAACTGGTCGATAAAGCTTTCCCCTTTGGCATTCACGCCGAAATACTGTTCGCGGGTGATGCCGTCGAAACAATCGAAAGCCCCCGAAAGCACCAGGCTTTCCAGGTTATTCCGTTTCACGGCTCCGCTCGGCACACGTTGAATGAAGTCAAAAATGTTCTTATAAGGCCCGTGGGCTTCCCTTTCTTTCACGATGGCGTCCACAGCCGAATCGCCCAAGCCCTTGACGGCCCCCAAGCCGAAACGGATGTTTCCGTCTACGTCCACACTGAACTTCCGGCGGCTGATGTTGACGTCCGGTCCCAAGGTATTGATACCGATACTCTTGCACTCGCTCATCAGCTTTGTGATGTCGGTAATGTTCGCCAAACTTCGACTCATTACGGCCGCCATATACTGGGCGGGGAAATTGGCTTTCAGGTAGGCCGTCTGATAGGCAACCCAAGAGTAGCACGTGGCATGGCTCTTATTGAACGCATACGAGGCAAACTTCTTCCAGTCCGCCCAAATCTTTTCCAGCACTTTCGGGTCGTGGCCATTCTTCTTTCCGCCCTCGATGAACTTGGGATACATGTGATTCAGCTTTTCTATCAGCTTCTTACCCATAGCCTTACGCAATGTATCGCTCTCGCCTCGCGTAAAATCGGCCAACTGACGGGACAGCAACATCACCTGCTCCTGATACACCGTGATGCCGTATGTGTCTTTCAGATACTTCTCCATACACGGTATGTCGTATTCCACCGGTTTACGTCCTTGTTTACGGTCGATAAAGTCGGGTATATAATCCATCGGTCCCGGACGGTAAAGCGCATTCATGGCAATAAGGTCCTCGAAGGTGGAAGGCTGCAATTCGCGCAAATACTTCTGCATGCCGGGGGATTCGAACTGGAACGTCCCGATGGTGCGTCCGTCGCAATACAGACGATAGGTGGCCGGGTCCGTAATGTCCAATGCGTCCACGTCTATTTCCATCCCGAGACTGTCGTAGATGTTGCCTGGCATTCCTTGATGATGGAGAGAGTCTTCAGTCCC
>ENA-OQDM01001203-OQDM01001203.1-human-gut-metagenome-genome-assembly--contig:-NODE-1203-length-11160-cov-1.457083_pt1 | contig 11160 bp, 13 predicted proteins | sample MGYA00242772_ERZ504605 | MGnify/ENA primary metagenome ERZ504605 (study PRJEB26092, sample SAMD00036348) | human gut metagenome | host: Homo sapiens | study: EMG produced TPA metagenomics assembly of... | reverse complement strand
AAAAAGGAAGATGACAAAAGAGCATCTTCCTTTTTTTATCCGTATTTTCCTAAAGGAAACAAAAATAGTCAAATCCTTTCTTTTATTCCGTCGAAAACCCAGGAACTACTTTCTATACTAAAATCATCATTTACGATTAAGGAGGAAAAGGATTTATGGGACAATTTAGCTGGATTTATTCAGACACGGACAAACAACTGGTAGATAACAAAAAAGCAGATGCATATTTGTTAGTTCCACCGCCGTATCAGGAAAAATATGGAAAAGCGATTTATGAGGGATGTTATGACGGTTATGGACATTTTGGAATATACGATGTCTATGATCTGATCGTTGAATGGAATAAGCAGATGATTCCGGAAATCATAGAACGAATTGAAGCCGGAAAATGGCGTTGTGACAGTACCGAAAGTAATGTGCGTAATCTTCGAAATTATTATGAGGGTAAAAATCTTGACTGTGAGCTGCGTTTACTGGGCATTGTAATTGCCTGCTATGATGAGGATAACTTTGTCTTGCAGTATCCGATTAAGATCACAAGTAAAGAAATGGATTATGAGTGTGTTAAGCCGTCAAAAGGTGATCCATGTCAGGGATGGGAGTCATGTGAGGAGGAAGAATGGGAAAACGAATTTCAGATAGAAGAGAACAGTTATGAGGACGATAGCTGCGAAGAAAATGAAGAGCTGGAAGATGATTTTTTATCATTTAAAAGAGGAAGGGCAAGGTAATTTATAAAATGTATGGAATTATAACAGGGATCGTAGATGAGAATCATATATTGGTCAAACCATTCTGGGAAGAAGAAATGGTAGCCGTTTATGGAACGGAAGAACAGATGGAAGAAGTACAGTTTATATTGGAGTGCAGCAAGATGGGAAAAGATACGGCATCATTGATCGTATTTTTTGATGAAGAATTGCTGGAATTGAAGCAGGGAGGGGAGGGTACCGGATATGGAGAATAATGAAGAAAAATATAAAAGATTATTTTCAGCAGCTGAAGAGGTAATAAGAAGTGCATTTGCTGATGAGAAAGGTATGAGACAGTATCTTGATTTTCAGATGCGGATTTCCGGTTATTCCGTACATAATACAGCGATGATCATGGCGCAAAGACCAGATGCTTTGAGAGTACAGAATTTCAGATACTGGAAAAACAAGGGGTTATATGTACATGCTGGTGAACAGGGAGTAGCTGTTCTGGTTCCGGCAACAGGAAGCAGTGGACATTTGGTTTTTAAAATTGGATACGTGTTTGATATGAAGCAAACGAACGCAAGTCCGGAAAAAATGTCAGAATTACTGAAAGAAGAAAAGCGTGAGCAGATAGATAAGGAAAAAATAATATGGCTGCTTACAGAACTAAATCATACGACAGAAAATGAAGTGTTGAAACGATATCTGTTTTACAATGCGACAGAAAGTGATGATGACATAGTAGAAATCAATAACAGACTGCAGGCTGAAATTGTAAATTATATAGTTTACAGGAATTATGGGTTCAATATGGAGAGTCATTCATTTCCCAATCTGGACAATGAAGTGATCCGGAATATGAAGATTACAGATAAGAAAGAAATGCTGCAGAATGCCAGAAAACATGCTGATGAAGTGATACAGCTGATCAACAGTCAGATTTATCAGTTAAATAAGAAAGAAAAAAGTCAGACGGAAGGTTCTGTTACAGAAACAGAGAATCCAGTTAAGGATGATAAGCAGGAAAATATAACAGCGAAGGATATTTCAGAAAATCCAGTCCGGGAAAATATTCCGTCAGAGAATGGGACGTCCCGTAATAAAATTGAAGATTTTGGAAAGAAGATCGGTGGGGCAAGAAAGGATTTATGGAAGGATCGCGGTCTGGATATCACAGACATTCAGAATATGAATGCTGCAGAAGCAGCAAAGTATATTACAAAGGATAATATATGGAAAAAACCGGATTATATGAAACTGATTCAGGAAGGGATGCCTGTACATGCTGCATTTTTTATGAAAGAAGTTCGAAATGCGCTTCCGGCTAAGGTTGTGTATTCAAGGAATGATGTAACTCCGGAACAGATCAGAAAACGCCAGGAAGATTATATCCATTTAATTCAGGATGTAAAAGAGATGCTATTTGAGGTAAAGACAGATCCGGATATAAATTCTTTTTTCTTTGAATTTACACAAACCGGCAAGTATATTATGCAGACAACGGCATTTTCGGTAACACCGACAGAGGCAGGATATGCGGTAACGAACAGACTGTTAAATGCAATGCAGATGAATATCAGAACGATAGATCGTAAAATAACAAAGGAACAATTTGGGGTATCTGAGGATGAAAAACTGCCAAGAGGATTTTCTATTCGTTATTTGCCTGGAGTAAAAGAATATGTTGTAATGAAAGGAAAGTGCAGGATTGCGGACGGTATACAGTCTCAGGCGGAAGCGATTGAATATGCAAGAAAGGAGGCAGAACGGGGCAATAGCACACGCAAGAAAAAATTTGTCCCAAAACAGTTGGAACACATTAAAAGAAATGGTCCTTCGTATGATGTGACACCAGAAAATCCGGCAACTGGTAAGCAATATATGGAAAAGTTCGGATTTGCAGGGGGAGAGTTCGGCAACTGGATGAATGAAAAAGACCGGCAGGCGGTGTTGGATATGGGATATGATGCGCTTATGGATTTGGCATATGCATTAGAAATAGATCCGACAGACATTGCCTGGGAAACAGACTTTCAATCGCATTTGGAGCGAGAGGAAGCGGTAATGCCCTGGCACATTATGAGCCAATGAGAGAAGTAATCAATCTGACAAAAATGCGTGGTGCCGGAAGTCTGGCACATGAATGGGGGCATGCATTTGATGATATAATCGGAAAAAAACTTGGCCTTGATCATGAAATGGGAGAACAGACATTTATGAGTACGCATGCTGGAAGCAAAAAAATCCCACAGTCGATGAGGATGCTGATCCATACCATGAAATACCGGCCAGCTACGGAGCAGGAATTAGCCGAGATGAATGAGACTGCATGTATTCGCGCAGAGAGATATATGAATTCTATTTTGAATCGGCTATTTCCGGAAGATACAATGGAAAGTATGTATACAGATAAGCTGAGTGAAATCAGAGAAACAATTTTATCTATGCCGGAAGAGATCAGTATTGAATTAGATGGAGCGGATCGGACGGAAGACCATAAGATCAGATGGATTGCAGAAAGGGTAGAGGAACTGAATCAATTAAGAAAAAGTGCTCTGGGACATATTATCACTAAGGATGTCAGGGATACATTATATCGTGCTGTTTATGTGTTCGAATGCACGAAAAGGAATGGATTAACCGAGGCAATGGTGGAAACAGAGTTTTTTAAAAATTCTGTAAAGGCAGATGCCATATATGGGAAAGAAGATAAGGGATACTGGCAGAGTACGCAGGAAATGTTTGCTCGTGCATTTGCATGTTACATACATGATAAACTTCCATGGAAATCTGATTATTTGTGTGGACATTCTGAATCTGCAGTTATGTATGATTATTCAGAGTCCGAGCCAAAGCTGATCAAAGCATTGCCGGAGGGACAGGAAAGAGAACAGCTGAATCAGTGTTTTGACAGGTTGTTTGCAGAGTGTCGTGAAATGGGATTGTTAAAACCGGCAACGGAGAACATTGATATAGAAAATATCGTGATATGCAGTCGCAGGGAGAAAATGCAGAATGTGCAGAATATATTCAGCAAAGAAGAAAGGTAAGGTAAGCGATCAGGAGATGGTTCATATTTAGGATAATTTTTGACATTTCTGCGTGCACTATGGGATATTTTACATGTGGCATGGTTTGCAAATCCTATTTATTGCTATAATAGATTTGTTGTCTTTAAAATACTTAATTCTACAAATTTCTCACTTGTTTATAGATACATTTATGACGAAAGGGTGAGAAAGATCGGAACAGTAATTTATTTACATAATGTGATAAGGGATAAAATTATGTCAAAGAAGAGTACACCAGAATATGTTAAAGAAATACGAAGAAATCAATATTCCATGGATGGAAATATTGAGAAAATTTTTTTAGAATGTGAAATTACATCATATCCTATTAATGTCTTTCAAATAGCCAGAAAATTAGAGTTTGATATTATTTATGGGAAATTTAAACAAGATAATGTTTATGGTGTTATGTGGGATGGCGATGAGCTTTAAACGTTGGTGGAAAACAAATGTATCGGGCAATTTTGCTAAATAAGCAAGATTCATTGGAGAGACAAGCATTTACAGTGCACATGAAATCGGTCATTTTATGCTTCATTGTAAGGATAATACAAATTTTTATGAACGGTATCATGGCGGTGCAGAGCAGACAGACAGTCAAAAGTTAATAGAGGATCAGGCGGATTTTTTTGCGGCTAATTTACTCCTTCCTAAAAAACTCATGAAAGCCTATATATCGCAGCACAGTAATCTGTCAAGGTCAGATCTTATTTCAAAAACATGCAAGGATTTTTTGGTGGAAAAAGACACGGTAGTTAGGCGTTTTGAGGAATTAGGCTATGAGTGATATAAATCAGGTTGATAATAATTCAGAGCATTGTGATTCTCCTAGTATAAGTGCATTGGAATTCAATCCGAGTGCCATCAACGTATCTGAAGAAATTGAAAATCTTTTGGCGGATGAATCGATATCTGAGCAGTGAAAATGAGACAAATATGCTAACAACAAAAAGGATATTTCGGAATTGTTCCAAAATTCTTATATGCATATGGATGAAGAATTCCAAAAATATCTGGAAAATTTTAATGAGTCGGTAAAGCATAATGAATATCAAAAGTTTATATTAAAAGAAAATTTTTTGTATGTGTGATGATAATTATGTTTCTTGTTATAATTTTTCCATATTTTCTTGTAATTATGTTTCGAACAAAAATTACTGATGCAACTGTAATTACACTGGGTATTTCATCAACGGCAGAAGTAGTGTCGTCAATTATTGTGCTGCCTAAGATAATTGCAAAGCATCTCTTTAACAAGAAAGAGGAAGATAATAAGCGGGAAATTATTTCCAATATGCAAACATATAATCATGAAAAACAAAAAAGGATGTAAAAGTAACTCTCCTTAGACTCTATTCAAGAGAAAAAGGAGGGTTCTTTTGAGTCTGGTCGAGGACTGATAGATAAGTAAGTAATTAATAAAGTGTTGATATGAACCGGGAAAATTCCCAGATTGAATTTGTTATCATAATATGATAGAATCACATAACATGAGTATGGAAATAGTCAGGTAAGACCATTAGAAAAAGCAAAAGAAACAGTGAGGATTTAACAGTTATATGAGTCAGAAAGTTACAACGGGAGTGCGCCCGACACTGCGCATTGCAGATAAAAAACAGATTCCGTCAACAGAACCGGAACGTCAGTATTATTTTATTGATATTGCAAGGGATTATGTAAGACAGCTTTCGGAGCAAAAAGGATCTCCCTTAACCTTTTTTACTCAAACATTCGGATGCCAGATGAATGCAAGGGACTCCGAAAAATTAGTTGGTATTCTGGAAAAGATCGGCTATGTGGAGGAAGATTCCGAGAAAGCAGATTTTGTTATTTATAACACCTGTACAGTTCGTGAGAATGCAAACAATAAAGTATACGGACGACTGGGATACTTAAACGGCTTTCAGAAGAAAAATCCATTTATGATGATCGGACTGTGCGGTTGTATGATGCAGGAACCGACAGTGGTAGAAAAGATTAAACAGAGTTACCGTTTTGTAAACCTGATCTTTGGAACACATAATATCTATAAATTTGCAGAGCTGATCGTTACCGCATTGGAAAACAGTTATTCAGAGCATGCGGCAGGTCATGGTACATCCATGACGATCGATATCTGGAAAGATACCGATAAGATCGTTGAGGATCTTCCGGTTGAAAGAAAATACTCCTTTAAATCAGGTGTTAATATTATGTTTGGATGCAACAACTTCTGCAGTTACTGTATCGTACCGTATGTGCGCGGCAGGGAGCGGAGCAGAGAGCCCAAAGAAATCATCCGTGAGGTGGAACGCCTTGCGGCTGACGGAGTTGTGGAAATTATGCTCCTGGGACAGAATGTCAATTCTTATGGCAAAAATTTAGAGCAGCCAATGACGTTTGCACAGCTTTTGCAGGAGATCGAAAAGGTAGATGGCATTGAGCGTATCCGTTTTATGACATCCCACCCGAAAGATCTTTCCGATGATCTGATCGAGGTTATGAAAAATTCCAAAAAAATCTGTAAACATCTGCATCTTCCGCTGCAATCCGGAAGCAGCCGTATTTTAAAGCTGATGAACCGCCGCTATGACAAAGAACATTATTTAGAACTGGTAGATAAGATCCGTGCCGCAGTGCCGGATATCGCGCTGACAACAGATATTATTGTCGGATTCCCGGGTGAGACGGAGGAAGATTTTGAGGAGACCATGGACGTGGTACGCAAAGTGCGTTACGACAGTGCGTTTACTTTTATTTATTCCAAACGTACCGGAACTCCTGCGGCAGTGATGGAGACCAGATCCCGGAGGACGTGATCAAGGCACGGTTTGACCGTCTGTTAAAAGAAGTGCAGACGATCTCCGCAGAAAAAGCAGGAGCGCTGACCGGACAGACACTTTCGGTTCTGATCGAAGAAAAAAATGAGCAGGATGCGTCACTTGTGACCGGAAGACTCAGCAATAACTCTGTGGTACATCTTCCGGGAACCGAGGATATGATCGGAAAAATCGTGAATGTGAAACTGTTGGAATGCAAAGGCTTCTACTATATGGGGGAGTGTATATAAAAACCTGAGAAGAAGCCTTTGGCTTCTATTATATGGGGGAGTGTATATAAAATCATAAAAAGAAGCCTTTGGCTTCTATTACATGGGCGAGCAAGAATGAAAAAAAAGATATTATTTTCTTAATGATAGTTTTCATCGGTCTGGCAGGGATTGCGGCAGGATTTTATCTGACACACCAGGATACCGGGGCAAGTGTGGAAGTCACGGTAGATGGAAAAATCTATGGAACCTACCCGCTTGATAAGGATGAGGAGATTTCAATCCAGAAAGACGGGAAAACAACGAATCTGCTTGTGATCAGAGATGGAAAAGCGGATGTGACAGAGGCGGACTGCCCGGACAAGCTCTGCGTGCACCAGAAGGCTATTTCAAAAACAAACGAAACAATCGTCTGTCTTCCAAACAAAGTGGTGGTGCAGGTGATTGGTGCAGGAGAAAGTGAGTTGGATTCCATTGCGAGATAAGAAAAAAACGGCATACTTAGGTGTATATCTGGCACTGGCACTGATCTGCAGCTATGTGGAGTCACTGATTCCGTTTTATTTTGGAATACCGGGTGTAAAACTTGGACTGACGAACATTGTTGTGGTACTGATGCTATATTGCGTTGGCACAAAAGAGGCACTGGCAGTTTCTACATTGCGTATCGTGCTGGCGGGTTTTCTGTTTGGAAATATGTTCAGCATTTTATATAGTCTGGCAGGCGGACTGCTCAGTTTCCTTGCAATGTATCTATTAAAAAGGATGAAATGGTTTGGCGTTCTGCCTGTCAGTGTGAGCGGTGGAATTTTTCACAATGTCGGACAGCTTATTGTGGCAGCGTATGTTGTTGAAAATTATAATATTTTTTATTATATGCCGGTGCTTTTATTTGCCGGGGCACTGACCGGTTTCCTGATCGGCATTGCGGCACAGGAAATGATAAAACGGATTGGAAACCGGATGGTGTAATTAGAGCTTGCTGCTCACACGATAAGTGTGGACAGCAGCATTAGGAGGATTAACATGTATTCATATATCAAAGGCATTTTGAGAGATATGGATGAGGAGAGCATTGTGGTGGAAACCGGAGGGATCGGTTACCATATTTACACAACCGGACAGACGTTCCGGTATCTGCCTTCTGTCGGGGAAGAGGTAAAAGTATATACTTATCTGCATGTCAGGGAAGATGCCATGCTGCTTTTTGGATTTCTGACCAAAGATGAATTGAAAATCTACAAGCTGCTTTTAGGTGTCAGCGGGATCGGACCGAAGGGAGCACTTGCGATTCTGTCCGTGATGACGACCGATGATCTGCGGTTTGCAGTCCTTGGTGATGATGCAAAAGCGATTGCAAAGGCACCGGGAGTCGGTACAAAGACGGCGCAGAGACTGATTCTGGAATTAAAAGATAAAATGAGCTTAGAAGACGCGTTTGAACAGAAGTTTGAAAAGACGGGCGAACCGGCAGAAAATCATGCCCAGGGCACCAAAAACGAGGCGGTGCAGGCTTTGGTTGCACTTGGATATTCGTCCTCCGAGGCGCTGCGTGCATTAAACGGCATTGAAATTACAGAAGAGACGGACGTGGAAGAAATATTAAAGATGGCATTAAAGAATATGGCATTTTTATAGAAATGTGGTGAAAAATTAAATGGAAAAAAGAGTCATTTCCACACAGGTGCAGGAAGAGGATATTAAAATCGAAAAAAGCCTGCGCCCGCAGACGCTTGATGATTATATCGGACAGCAGAAGGCGAAGGAAAATTTAAAAGTATATATTGAAGCTGCAAAACAAAGAGGCGAGTCGTTGGATCACGTACTTTTTTATGGACCTCCGGGACTTGGAAAGACGACGCTTGCGGGAATCATTGCAAATGAGATGGGGACGCATCTTAAGGTGACATCGGGGCCTGCAATCGGAAAGCCGGGCGAGATGGCGGCTATCTTAAGCAATCTGCAGGAAGGGGATGTCCTGTTTGTGGATGAGATACACAGGCTGAACCGTCAGGTGGAGGAAGTGCTATATCCGGCAATGGAAGATTATGTGATCGATATTATGATTGGTAAAGGTGCAACAGCTCGTGCAATCCGTCTGGATCTGCCCAAATTTACACTGGTTGGTGCAACCACAAGGGCGGGACTTTTGTCGGCACCGCTCCGTGATCGTTTCGGTGTGGTACATCATCTGGAGTTTTATACGGTGGAAGAATTAAAGACGATCATCCTGCATTCGGCAAAAACACTTGGAGTGGAGATTGATGAGGAAGGTGCATTTGAGCTCGCGAGACGTTCACGCGGAACACCGCGACTGGCGAACCGTCTGTTAAAGCGTGTCAGGGATTTTGCAGAAGTGAAATATGATGGAAAGATATCGAAAGAAGTTGCTGCTTTTGCACTGGATCTTTTAGAGGTGGATAAGATGGGACTCGATCAGAATGACCGCAATATCTTAAAGATCATGATCGAAAAATTTTCCGGCGGGCCGGTAGGACTCGATACGTTAGCAGCGGCGATCGGCGAAGATTCCGGGACGATCGAAGACGTGTATGAACCGTACCTGGTCAAAAACGGATTTATTAACCGTACACCGAAAGGACGCATGGTAACTGATTTTGCATATCAGCATTTCGGATTGACAAAATAGTTGATTTTAACGTTGAATGTCATTATAATATACCATATATTGTGATGTTCGGTACAAGAAACAGTAAAAACTGCAGAAGACCGGAGGAGAAGATAAATGGCAGAGAAAACAAGTGCAGAAGTTGTGATCGGCGGAAAAGTATATACATTAAGCGGATACGAAAGCGAGGAATATCTTCAGAAGGTTGCAGTCTATATCAATGGAAAATTAAATGAATTTGACAGTATAGAGGGTTATCAGAGATTTCCGGCTGACATGAAGGCAACTTTGTTACAGCTTAATATCGCAGATGATTATTTTAAGGCAAAAGCCCAAGCTGAAAAGTTAGAGCGTGAGATTGAGGCAAAAGAAAAAGAAATTTATAACCTGAAACACGATCTGATCGCAGAACAGATCCAGTCGGAAAATGATAAGAAAGAGATCAAGCGTTTAGATACAGAAAATCGAGAATTACTGTTGAATAAGGCGCATTTGGAATCGTCATTAGAGGAGTCGCTTCTTGGGAAGATTGAGGATGAAGATACCTCAGAAAAAGATGAAACAGAACAGGAAGATACCGCTGATTAATAGTAGATGGGTACCTGTAGCAGAGAACTGCCATACAGGAAAAAGTGAGGGGACGGAGAGGTTATTTTCGTCCTTTTATGTTTTTGATGGAGAGAATCAGAATGAACAGTAATAAACGATATCAGAATATAGAATTGTTAGCGCCGGCAGGTTCCATGGAAACTTTTCAGGCCGTGATACATGCCGGTGCAGATGCAGTTTACCTCGGTGGCGGCAGATTCGGTGCACGCGCCTATGCGAATAATTTTACTGAGGAAGAACTGCTTCTGGCAATTGATTATGCGCATATTCATGGGAGAAAAGTGTATCTTACGGTAAATACATTATTTAAAGAACGTGAGTTGACAGAGGAATTATATTCGTATCTGCTGCCTTATTATGAGCAGGGATTAGATGCAGTCATTATTCAGGATATGGGGGCTTTTCGGCTGGTGCGGGATGCTTTTCCGGGACTTTCCATACATACGAGTACACAGATGACCGTGACAAACCGCTATGGTGCAATGATGATGAAAGAACTCGGAGCAGACCGTGTTGTGACTGCGCGTGAGATGTCCTTTGCGGAGATACGGGATATCAAAGATCATGTGGATATTGAGATCGAAAGTTTTGTCCACGGGGCGCTCTGTTACTGTTATTCCGGGCAGTGCCTGTTTAGCAGTATGTTAGGAGGACGCAGCGGAAACCGTGGCAGATGTGCACAGCCGTGCCGTCTTTCTTATGAGGTCATGGATGAGAAAAAACATCCGGTAAAAACGGGGAAAAAAGAGCGTGACCTTTACATTTTAAGCCCGAAAGATCTCTGTACGGTGTCAATGATCCCGGAACTGATCGAAAATGGAGTGGATTCCTTTAAAATTGAGGGAAGAATGAAACAGCCCGAATATGCAGCCGGTGTGGTATCGGTTTATCGCAAATATATAGACTATTACATCAATGCATGCCTGCGCACGGATGAGGTGACTGCAAAGAAAGATTTCAAAGTAACGAAAGAAGATATACAGCATCTTTATGATTTTGGAAACCGCAGTGGATTTACCGATGGATACTATAAAAGACATAATGGCAGAGAGATGATCACACTTGATAAGCCATCACATACAAAAGGAAATGAAGCACTCTGGGAAGAAATAAAAGAACAGTATG
>ENA-OQDM01001202-OQDM01001202.1-human-gut-metagenome-genome-assembly--contig:-NODE-1202-length-11160-cov-2.108583_pt1 | contig 11160 bp, 16 predicted proteins | sample MGYA00242772_ERZ504605 | MGnify/ENA primary metagenome ERZ504605 (study PRJEB26092, sample SAMD00036348) | human gut metagenome | host: Homo sapiens | study: EMG produced TPA metagenomics assembly of... | reverse complement strand
CATTCCATTCCATCCCGGACGTACCTACGGATTCAAGATCTATATCGGTGGACGCTGGGGAAAGAAAATTTCTCATGGAAAGGCCCTGAACCGGATCTTTACGTCAGAGGAAGAGGCACTGGATGTTATTGAGAAGGCAATCCTGCTTTTTAAGGACCAGGGATTAAAGGGAGAACGTTTTGCCGAGACTATAGAACGAATTGGATTCGAAAATGCAGAAAAACAATTATTGGAAAAAAATCTTCTGGAAAGAAAAATGGAAATTTTGTCCAAATAGAGATATAAAAAACTTCCTATTATATAATCTGTCTGAAACTGAAAAAATGCGAGCAATAATATAAAAAATTTTTATCCCATTTATATAAATTTTTATTATATCACAATATTAACAAAAAACTAAGTGAAAATTCTATTTGAAATATGCAAAATAATGTGATAAAGTATTAACAATACATGAACGGAGGTAAAAAGAGTGGAAAACTACATGTATTTGGTGCCGGTGGCAGCAGTACTGGCACTTCTGTTCGCAGCATACCTTGCAGCGAAGGTCAGCAAGCAGGATGCAGGAACAGACAGAATGAAGGAGATCGCAGGTGCGATCGCAGAAGGTGCCCGCGCCTTCTTAACAGCAGAGTACAAGATCCTGGTTATTTTTGTAGCCGTACTTTTTGTACTGATCGGAATCGGAGTTGGAAGCTGGGTAACAGCAATCTGCTTCGTAGTAGGTGCTCTGTTTTCAACAATCGCAGGATACTGCGGTATGACCGTTGCAACAAAGGCTAATGTAAGAACAGCAAATGCAGCAAAAGAGGGAGGAATGAACAAGGCTCTTTCCATTGCATTCTCCGGCGGTGCTGTTATGGGTATGTGTGTTGCAGGTCTTGGTGCACTGGGTGTCAGCGTTGTGTATATCATCACAAAGAACGTTGACGTACTTTCTGGATTCAGCCTTGGTGCTTCTTCCATCGCACTGTTTGCACGTGTTGGTGGTGGAATCTATACAAAGGCAGCTGACGTAGGAGCTGACCTTGTAGGTAAGGTTGAGGCAGGAATCCCGGAGGATGACCCTCGTAATCCGGCTGTTATCGCGGATAACGTAGGTGATAACGTAGGTGATGTTGCCGGTATGGGTGCAGACCTTTTTGAGTCCTATGTAGGATCTCTGGTATCTGCCCTTACACTTGGTGCGGTAGCCGGAGCAGTTTCCGGTGTTCTCTATCCGCTGGCTATTGCAGGCTGTGGACTGATCGCATCCATCATTGCAACATTCTTTGTAAAAGGTGATGATAATTCCAATCCGCAGAAAGCCCTCACAAGAGGAAGCTATGTATCTGCAGCACTTGTTATCATCGTGTCCCTGATCCTCAGCAAGACTCTCTTCGGAGACATGAAGGCAGCCATTGCTGTGATCGCAGGTCTTGTTGTCGGTGTCATCATCGGAAACATTACAGAGTATTACACATCTGCAGATTACAAACCGGTTCAGGGAATCGGCGAGCAGTCTGAGACAGGTGCAGCTACAACTATCATCAGTGGTATCGCAGTAGGTATGAAATCTACAGCATTCCCGATCCTGCTGATCTGTGTTGGTATTTTTGTAGCATACGGTGTGGATGGATTATACGGAATCGCTCTTGCAGCAGTTGGTATGCTTTCCACAACAGGAATCACAGTTGCCGTTGACGCGTATGGACCCATCGCTGACAATGCCGGTGGTATTGCAGAGATGTCAGGTCTGGATGAGTCAGTTCGTGAGATCACAGATAAGCTTGATTCTGTAGGTAACACAACAGCAGCTATGGGTAAAGGCTTCGCGATTGGTTCCGCAGCTCTTACAGCGCTTGCTCTGTTTGTATCTTATGCGAATGCAGTAAATCTGGATGCGATCAATATCCTTGCTCCTCGTGTTACGATCGGTATCTTTATCGGTGGTATGCTTACATTCCTCTTCTCGGCCTTCACAATGGAATCCGTTTCCAAGGCTGCTTACAAGATGATCGAGGAAGTAAGACGCCAGTTCCGTGAGAAACCGGGTATCATGAAGGGAACTGAGAAACCGGATTACAAATCATGCGTTGCGATCTCCACAACAGCAGCTCTTCACGAGATGATGCTTCCTGGAATCATGGCGGTCGTTGTTCCGGTTATCGTAGGTGTTGTTCTTGGCGTTGAGGCTCTTGGAGGACTTCTTTCCGGTGCTCTTGTAACAGGTGTACTGATGGCGATCTTCATGTCCAACGCAGGTGGTGCATGGGATAATGCAAAAAAATACATCGAGACAGGTCATCATGGCGGAAAAGGCAGCGAGGCGCACAAAGCAGCCGTTGTCGGCGATACAGTCGGCGATCCGTTCAAAGATACATCAGGGCCTTCCATTAACATCCTGATCAAGCTTATGACTATTGTATCACTGGTATTTGCTCCTCTGTTCTTATCCATCGGAGGACTTCTGTAAATATCATTTCAGAAAAAAAGTAAACCCATATTATATAAAAAAAGCTCTTTGCAGAGAAATCTGCAGGGAGCTTTTTTTGTGCGACAGGCGGCGGAATTGTACGGATATGAGAGCGTGCTCTGGTTATGATTCAGTTCCTGGATTTTCTGTTCGTGCAGCCTGTTCGATCAGTGTCCGGTTTACATCATCCTCATAGGTCCGCATCTGCACCTGCATAGGTGTGGGATCATCGCTTAGCTTCAGATGCCCGAAATGATTAAAGAAGATCAGTACGCCGAGGCCGATCCCGATGGAGTAGGAAATCTCCAGGATGGTAAAGCCGGAGGAACTTTTTCCCGTAACAAGAGTGTAAAACTGGCTAAAAAGGCTGCCCATATCTACGTCATTATTAAAGGTCATAATGGAAAAAGCAGCGCCGAAAAAGGAAACCAGGCATACAAAAAGGATTTTCACATACCGGAAAATTTTCCCTGTGGCAGAGCTGATGCGGTAGGTGATGATAAAATCTGTTTCCCCGATGGGAGAAATATCAATGGAGGGTTCCAGCTTCTGGATCTTTTTCAGAAGATCCGAGACAGACATCACATAGCGTCCGGGCTTTTTCGCATCCAGAACGATCACAGGCATGACCCGCAGACGATTGAGGATTTTGGGGTCACTCATGGAAAGTGCAGCGATATCCTGAAGATATACATGTGGGTTGGTGACTTCAATGTTCTGATCCAGCTGCAGATAAAGAGTATCACTCATGAGAAAAAAACTCCTTTCCCGGAATATTATTTTTTCATTTTTGGACGGAAGAAGAGACTGGCCAGATAAGAGAAGATCAGGGCGGAGGAAACTCCGGCAGCACAGGCAGTGAAGCCTCCTGTAAAAAGCCCAAGGATGCCGTCTTCTTCAATGGCTTTTTTCATACCCTCCCATAATACATGTCCGAAACCGATCAGCGGGACGGAGGCCCCGGCACCTGCAAAATCCACCAGCGGCCGGTAGACGCCAACGGCACTTAACAGGGCGCCGCTACATACCAGAAGTACCATCACACGGCCAGGCATCAGCTTTGTCTTGTCCAGAAGAATCTGGATCAGGGCACAGACAAGGCCGCCGAACCAGAATGCGTTAAAGTAATCCATGCTCATACCTCCATATGCTCGATGACAACTCCGTGGGCAATACCCGGAATACTGTCACCTTCATTAAAGCTTACTTTGGAAAGAAGCGCTCCTGTTGGTACAAAAAGGATCCGCTTCCATTCTCCGGATACAATCTTCGGAAGGATATAGGAGGCAAGGACTACAGCAGAACAGCCGCAGCCGCTTCCTCCTGCGTGGGTGTCCTGAGAAGGATCGTCATAGATCAGGATACCGCAGTCTTTATGAATGGGAGAAAGTCGGATATTTTGTTCCTCCAGAAGATCTAGGAGAATTTTCTGCCCGATGATTCCTAGATCCCCGGTAAAGACGGCATCATAATCCGAAGGCGTCCGCCCGAAATCCGAAAAGCTTCGTGCAATGGTATCGCAGGCTGCAGGAGCCATACAGCCTCCCATGTTCATGGAATCCCTGAGACCGTAATCCATCACACGGCCGGCAGTAAGGCCGGTGATAGCAGCACAGCCTTTGCCGGAGCGCAGAGGAGCTTTTTCTCCGGGAGGAGATGTACTTAGGATACAGGCACCGCTTCCGGTTACTGTCCAGGTGGCAGAAAACGGCCGCTGGTTTCCGTATCCCAGAGGAAAACGAAATTCTTTTTCCGCACTTGCGAAATGGCTGGAGGTGGCACATAAGACCCGTGTGCCGAATCCGGCGGTCAGAGCAAGGGAACCGAGAGAAAGTGCTTCCCCTATGGTGGAGCAGGCGCCGTAAAGACCGTAAAAGGGAATTCCAAGTCCAGCGGAGCCGAAACAGGTGGCTGATGTCTGAGCGAGAAGATCTCCGGCGAACATCAGATGGATATCTTCGGAGCTCAGTCCGGCTTTGCTTATGGCCTGAGTGGCAGTTTCTTTCTGCAGTGTGCTTTCCGCAGATTCCCAGGTGTCACAGCCAAACATGGGGTCTTCACAGACCAGGTCAAAAAGATTTCCAAGAGGACCGTCCGCCTCTTTCTGACTGACGATGGATGCGGCGCTTTCGATATACAAAGGCTGTGAAAATGCAATGCTGCTGCGCCAAGTCTGAGATTTTTGCTCATGATATCACCTCCAGGATCTTCAGGATATAATAGATCACACCCAGTCCCCAGGCGCTTAAGATGCCGTAGAGGATCACAGGACCTGCAATAGTAAAGATCTTGCACCCTATGCCGAAAACCTGTCCTTCTGCCCGGAACTCAATGGCGGATGCAGCCACTGAGTTGGCGAATCCGGTAATGGGAACAAGACTTCCTGCACCGCCGAATTTGCCGATTTTGGGATAAATACCAAAGCCTGTGAGAAGGACGCTTAAGAGAATGAGAAGGACAGAACACCAGGTTCTGGAATCGGAAGCATCTGCACCGAGAGCCCGTGCTGTGTTTAAGATAACCTGTCCAAGAAGACAGATCAGTCCGCCTGTGAGAAAAGCTTTTGCCATATTCAGCGGCAGACTGTGGGTGGGAGTAAGCTGTTTGACATATTGTTCATATTTTTTTTTGTTGATATTTTGCATATGGAAAATCCTTTCGTGAGATGGTAGAGTGACAGTAAGAATTACATCCAGCTCATGGCATAATAAAACAGGGAGCCCAGGGCTTTTCCGGCAGCAATGGAAATTATTACCGGAGAAAGCCCCTGAGAGAGCTTCAGCCGTCTGGCAAAGACGGGAAAGACTTTTGCGATCTCTGCCAGTGCAAGGATCCAGCCGCCCAGGAAAATTCCGAAAAATACTCCGCAGACAGCCAGGAAAAAAGGTCCCAGCGGAATTCTGATCGGAAACAGGGTGACGACGGTTCCGGCAACTGTTCCCAGAAGTGTCAGATCTTCATAAAGAAAAATCTGGTCAGCTGTATGCGTGATACCTGCATAGCGGGGAACAATGGAAAGGCCGATCAGCAGTCCGGAGACACCTCCTGCAACGATGATCCCGGCACAGAAACCGATAAAGCACAGAATCAGCTGTTGAAGCATGGACAGAACCTCCTTGTGGGATTGTATGGGAATAGTATGAGAAAATATAAATTTTTTATGCGAAAATCTTAAAAAACAAGAATATCTGTACATTTACGGACAGAGATAGTATAATAAAAAAGAATATGGACAGCGGCGGACAGGCGCTGTCTTTCTCAATCAAAAGAAAAAACAGTGTCAGGAGGACGGATATGCAGGATGCTTTTTCACGTATGGAATTGCTCGTTGGAAATACAGGTGTAAAAAAACTCAGCAGGGCGAAAATTGCAGTATTCGGTCTTGGCGGAGCCGGATCACAGGTGGCAGAGTCACTTGCGCGCTGCGGTGTGGGGAGTCTGACACTGATCGATCATGAAAGATCACATTGACGAATATCGGAAGCCAGGTGCTGGCACTTCATTCTACTCTGGGAATGAGCAAGGTAGAGGCGGCCAAGAAGAGAATCCGGGATATTGATGAGAATATTTTGGTGCATACCTACGAAACCTTTTATAATGAGGAGACTGCGGGAATGTTTGAATTGCGTTCCTTTGATTATATTGTGGATACAATGGGAACACTGTCGTCAAAACTGCTTCTGATCAGCAGAGCAAGGGAGGAACGTGTGCCTGTGATCTCCTGCCTGGACATCGGGGACAAGATAGACCCGTCTAGACTTGAGGTTGCGGATATCAGCAGGACCACAGTATGCCCGGCGGCCAGGATCATAAAAAAAGAACTGCGTAAACAGGGAATACGTAAACTCAAAGTACTGTATTCCAGAGAACAACCGGCAAAAGAAAAGCTTTTCAGACGGAGAAGAACTATGGTGAAGAAGCCTGCCGAAGGAAATATTTCCTTTGTGACAGGGACTGCGGGATATCTGCTGGCGGGAGAAGTTGTGCGGGATATACTGTCAGCCGGAAACGTTTCACACAGCTGACAGCAAATGAGAAATTGAGCGCAGATCACGGACAGATCCAGTTCATGAGCATGAGTCAAGGCGGAACAGTAATGTCTGCTTTACAGAAATAAAACAGAAAGACTGAGGAAATAAAAAGTGAATTCAGAAATCATAAAAAAGTTCTGCGATCTTCTTGGAGAAGAACGTGTTTTTACAGGCGAAGCAATGAGCCGTCATACAACTTTTAAGATCGGAGGTCCGGCGGATTATTTTCTGATGCCGGATAAAGACACAGATGTGGGGCGTATCGTAAAAATCTGTAAAGAAAGTGCGATCCCTTATTTTATCCTCGGAAACGGAAGTAATCTTCTGGTAGGAGACGGCGGTTACCGTGGTGCGGTTATCCAGATCTACAAAAATATGTCTGCCGTTACTGTAGAAGGAACAGAGATTACCGTACAGGCAGGTGCGCTGCTTTCATCGGTGGCAGCAGCAGCAAAAAATGCAGCTCTTACAGGCTTGAGTTTGCAGGCGGGATCCCGGGAACTATGGGCGGTGCGGTTGTGATGAATGCAGGTGCCTATGGCGGCGAAATGAAGGATGTTCTCACAGAGGTAACTGTGATGGATGAGGAGGGAGAGATCGTTACCCTTCCGGCAGATAAACTGGAACTGGGATATCGTACCAGCATCATCAAACCGCAGGTTATATCGTGCTGGAAGCAAAGCTGCAGCTGAAGGAGGGAAATCCGGAAGTGATCCGTGAGACCATGAAAGATCTGACGATCCGTCGTACCACCAAACAGCCGTTGGAGTATCCCAGTGCTGGAAGTACCTTTAAGAGACCGGAGGGATATTTTGCAGGTAAGCTGATCATGGACAGCGGTCTTGCTGGATATCAGGTAGGTGGTGCACAGGTTTCTGAGAAACACTGTGGCTTTGTGATCAATGCAGGCGGTGCAACTGCCAGGGATGTCCGCACGCTGATGGATAATGTCAGGGATATCGTTTATAAGAAATATGGAGTTACGCTGGAACCGGAGGTGAAGTTCCTGGGTGATTTTGAAGCCTGATGACCATTTCTGGTACATCGTTTTCAAAATAATTATACCACTTACTTGTCTGTGGATCCGATCGCACAGACCTAAAAGGCTCAGCGTAGTCCGGCTTTCAGGTACCCAGGATACGAAACAGAGGGAACAGGAATGCGTATGTACGCTTTGCAGATAACGGAAGAAGAAATGGAAAGGAAGAGAGACTATGCGTTTTGTGATCGTTACAGGAGTGTCAGGAGCAGGAAAAACAGCTGCACTTAAAATGTTGGAGGATATGGGATATTTCTGCGTGGATAATCTTCCAATCCAGCTTCTGGAAAAATTTGCTTCCCTCTTCCTGAGATGCAGAGCGAAAATGTTAGAAATGTGGCTCTGGGGATCGATGCCAGAAGCGGAAGTGCCCTTGATGAACTGGAAGTAGTTCTGGACCGTATGAAGCAGACCGGGTATGATTACGAGATCCTGTTTATGGATGCAGAGGATTCTGTCCTTGTAAAACGCTATAAAGAATCCAGAAGAAGCCACCCGCTGGCAAGAGCAGGGAGAGTGGATGAGGGAATCCGCCTGGAACGTGAGAAAACAAAATTTCTCCGGAAACGTGCGGATTATATCATTGATACCAGCCATCTGCTTACCAGGGAGCTTCGCCAGGAAATCGAAAAGATCTTTGTGGATGACAGAGAGTTCAGCAATATCATGATCTCTGTGCTTTCCTTCGGCTTTAAGTATGGAATCCCGGCAGATGCAGATCTTGTGTTTGATGTGCGATTTCTTCCCAATCCCTATTATGTGGATGAACTGCGTCCTCTGACAGGCCTTGACGATGAAGTGTTCAATTATGTGATGGCCAGTGATACGGCGAAAGCCTTCGCGGACAAACTGGAGGATATGATCCGTTTTCTGATCCCTAACTACATTAAAGAAGGGAAAACAAGCCTTGTGATCGGTATCGGATGTACAGGGGGAAAACATCGTTCTGTTACTATTGCCAGAGAACTTTTTTCCAGGCTTTCCAAATCGGATGAATACGGTATCCGCCTGGAGCACAGGGATGCGGAGAAGGACAGACTTCTGAAAAAATAATTGCCGCGATGAAAAGGGTGGCAGGGAAACAGTAAAAGAGGGTTCGGGATGTCATTTTCAGGAAAAGTCAAAGAAGAACTTGCAGGACAGCTTAGTCTGGCCAGGCACTGTCAGGTGGCAGAACTGGCGGCACTGCTCTGCGGCTGCGGCCGTGTGGAAAAAATGTCGGATGGAAACAGAAAACTATGGATCCAGACAGAAAATGAAGCAGTTGCAAGAAAAAGCTTTACATTATTGCGAAAAACCTTTAATATAGAGACAGCGATTGTTATCCGGGAAGGGTCTCATCTCAAACGGGGTAAGGTATATCTTGTTGAGGTTACGGATCCTGCCAGAACAGAGGAAGTACTGCAGGGGACAAAGCTTTCTGTGGATAACGAAACCGGTTTACTTGAAATGGATAATTCGCTTGTGGTTCAGATGAACTGTTGCAAGCGGGCATTTATTCGCGGTACTTTTTTGTCGTCCGGTTCGATCAGTGATCCAGAGAAAGGGTATCATTTTGAGATCGTGTGTCCGGACAGCAGGAAAGCGGAACAATTACAGGGGATTATCCGCAGTTTTCACGTAGAAGCTAAAATTGTGGTGCGCAAGAAATCATATGTGGTCTATGTGAAGGAAGGCGCGCAGATCGTTGACATGCTGGCAGTCATGGAGGCGAACGTAGCCTTATGGATCTGGAGAACATCCGGATACTTAAGGAAATGCGTAACACGGTAAACCGCAAGGTGAACTGTGAGGCTGCGAATATCAATAAAACGGTAAATGCGGCAGTGAGACAGGTGGAAGATATACAGCTGATCAGCAGAACTATCGGCTTTGAGAGTTTGAGCGATGGACTGGCACAGATAGCCAGGCTGAGACTGCAGTATCCGGATGCCACACTGAAAGAATTAGGTATGATGTTGAATCCGCAGGTGGGCAAATCAGGTGTGAATCACCGGCTTCGCAAGCTGAGTGAGATCGCAGATGAGCTGCGGGAGAACAAGGAGGAGCTATTATGATTAAAAAACCAATCACTATCAACTTATCCACTGGACTGGAGGCAAGACCTGTAGCACAGCTTGTTCAGGTGGCAAGCCAGTTTAACAGTGAAATTTATGTTGAGATTGGCAAAAAAAGAGTCAATGCAAAGAGCATTATGGGAATGATGACTCTGGGACTTGACGCTGGAGAAGAGATTACACTGTCTGCCAACGGTGATGATGAGAATGCAGCGATGGAGAGCATTGAACAGTATTTAAGCAACCAGTAATCAGTTGGAACAGAGCAGTCCGCGGAAAATGGTAGATTCCTGCGGATGTGGAATATAAAGGGATACAGACGGAAAGGAAGACCGATTCCCGCTGTATCCCTTTCCGCTTCAAAGTACCTACAAATATGAAAGAGGAAGATTACCTATGTCAAAAGTATTGAAATTTATCGTACATTTTGTTGTGATATGCACACTGATCTGTGTACTGGGACTTGTTCTTCCGCCGTTCTTCGGGGTGAGAACAGTGATCGTGGATAAATCCGATAAGGCAACGAACCTCCCAGTCGGATCTGTTACATATGCGATCCCGGAGAAGAGTTCTGCGATCAGCGCAGGTACTCCGATCCTTGTACAGAAAGATTCCGAGACATATAAATATACGATCACCAATCTCGATGCCTCCAAGGGAACCGGAACAGTAACAGATCAGTCCGTTTCCGGAGGAAAGACTTTTACCATTAAGGTTGGAGATTATGTTCCGAAAGTTGTAGTTACCATTGGCTATGTGGGATATCTTATGGTGGCTACAGAAAGTATTGAGGCCTGATCATTCTTGGTCTGGTCGTATTGTTCCTGATCATCCTGTATGTGATCGCAGAGCTCTGGAAGAAAGAGCCGGATGATATTGAGGAAGATGTGAACGATCCGGAACCGGGTTATGTGAAGTCTAGGAAAGAACTGAAGCAGGAAGAAAAAGCACGTGCCAGAAGAATGAAGGAAGAAGAAAAAGAGATCATTCAGGAAGAAAAGGCACGAAAACACAAAAATAAAAAAGCAGATAAGCGTAAGGTCCGTACGGGCGGTTTCGTAGATGAAATTGACGAAGAGGATGTTACAGGCTATTCGGAGAATAAAAAGAAGGCTGCCATACAGCAGACTGCACAGACTGCCGCAAGTGAAGCTCATGCGGAACTTAAGAAAGAGATTGCAGCAGCCACTTCAGAAGAAGCAGATATGCTTTCCAGACTGGAAATGGCAGAACGTACGGTTGAAGAAAACAGAAAGCCGCATCCGGCCGGAAAGTCGAAGAGGTTCCGGAAGAGGAAGAGGAGCCGGTTACCATTGGAAGCCTTGCGATGCCGTCTTATTCCGCAGCGCAGCTTGCAAGCCGCGTAAAGAAGGCCGGTGATGCACCGGATATCGTTAAGGATGACATCACGAAGGTTACACTGTTTGATTACTCGGATATCATCAGTGGTGATGTGGACGATATGGAAGAATAAAATAAGTACCTATTATATAAGAAGAAAATGGTTCAGAAATGAGCCATTTTCTTCTTTTTTAAAAAAAATCAAAAAATATGCTTTCAATTCTCTTCGTGGCTGTA
>ENA-OQDM01001201-OQDM01001201.1-human-gut-metagenome-genome-assembly--contig:-NODE-1201-length-11172-cov-1.017927_pt1 | contig 11172 bp, 11 predicted proteins | sample MGYA00242772_ERZ504605 | MGnify/ENA primary metagenome ERZ504605 (study PRJEB26092, sample SAMD00036348) | human gut metagenome | host: Homo sapiens | study: EMG produced TPA metagenomics assembly of... | reverse complement strand
CTCTTACCCTCTTTGGGAGCAGGAGGACGCATCAGTGATGCCGGAGTTTCCGCCAGTGCCCTGTAACAGGAGAAAATGGTGGCTCCGACAGTACACACAGTTGCCGCACCTGCTGCTATCATTGCAAATTTAAATTCATAACGGATCTGGATATTGTTCATCATTCCCTTGTACATAATGCCATACCCGTTAATAATAACCAAAGGCAGGATCTTCTCTCCGATCAGTATTCCCAGAATACTGCCTCCCACTGTGGCAAGAAAGGCATACAGCAGATATTTGGATGCAATCGCATACTTGCCATATCCCAACGCCTTCATTGTACCGATCTGGGTTCTCTGTTCCTCCACCATTCGTGTCATGGTAGTCAGACTTACCAGTGCAGCCACCAGGAAAAAGATAACAGGGAAAACCTGTCCGATACTTCTTATTCTGTCTGCATTATCCCCATAATCTGAATATTCCGGCAGATCATTGCGGTCCGTTACCATCCATTCCGGCATACTGATATCATCGATCTCATCCTGAGCATCCTGAATCTTCTTCTCACCGTCTGCGATCTCTTTCTCTGCATCCTTCTTGCCGTCTTCGTATTCCTTTTTACCTTCTTCCAGATCTTTCTCAGCTTTTTTTGATGTCCTTTCTGGAATCCTTCAGCTTCTGCTCGTTCTCTGAGATTTCCTTCTCTCCATCCCTCAGCTTCTGTTCATTGTCGGCAATCTCTTTCTCGCCGGAAGCAAGCTTCCCTTCATTCTCCCGGATCTGTGCTTCTCCCGAAGCAAGTTCTGCCTCCTTCTCCTCTAACTGCGCCTGGCTGGAATTTAGTTTTGCTTTTGCAGCATCGATCTGTTCCTGTGCTGACTCAAGCTGGGCTTCTTTTTCCTGAATCTCTTTTCTGGCTGGTTCCAGCTTCTTCTCCTGAGCCTTCACCTCTTTCCATCCTGCATCAATCTTTGCCTGGGCATCGGGAAATGCGGCCTCCTGCTGGTTCAGTTCTGCTTCCTTTGCATCAAGCTGGGCCAGTCCGCTCTCCACCTGGCTTAAACCACTCTCCAGTTCACTTCTTGCTGCTGCGATCTGATTTCTGGATGCTTCCAGCTGGGCTGCCTGACTGTCCACCTGCTCCTGATAAGCGGAAACCTGTGCTGCCAGAGCCGCCAGGTCTTCCTCGGAATATGTGCCTGAAGCTTGTGCCTGCTCATACTGTGCCTGCAATGCTGCAAGCTGACTTCTGGCACCCTCAAGCTGAGCCTCTCCTTCTGCAAGTCCGGCCTCCTGCTGCTCAATCTGCGCAAGTCCCTGATTGCAGCTTTCCTTTTTGGCATTTAAGTCCTGTCTGGTTGCTGCAATCTGCTCTCTGCCTGACTGAATCTGCGCCTTTCCATTGTCAAGTTCCTGCTGGCTCTGGGTAAGCTGCGTCTTTGCATCCGCAATCTGCTTCTCACCGGCGCTTAACTGATTCTTGCCATCCTCAAGCTGTGCTTTTCCATCATCAAGCTTTGCCTGGTTCTCTGAAACCTCCGCCCATCCTGCATTCAGCTGTTCCTTTGCAGATGCGATCTGTGCTCTGCCACTGGCAAGCTGCTCTTTCGCACTGGCAAGCTGGGATCTGCCATCCTCTAATTCCTTCTTTGCATCTGCAAGCCGGGCTTTTCCATCCTCCAGTTCCTTTTTTGCGTCTGCAAGCTTTTTCTTGCCATCCTTATATTCCTTCTTGCCGTCTTTTAACTTCTTTTTGCCGTCCTCCAGTTCCTGTCTGGCATCCGCAAGCTTCTCATTAGCTTCCTTCTTTCCGTCTTCAAGTTCCTGTCTGGCATCTGCAAGCTTGTCATTAGCTTCCTCTACAATCTCATCATATCTGACCTGACACCGTTCTGCCTCAATCCCCTCCACTTGCTCCTGCACTCTCTCTATCAGGGAATCATAAGCATCTGTATAGCTGATCAGATCCTGTGCCCCATGAGCCTGCACATAAATCTGCGTATACACTTCCTGGTCAAAATCCTCAGGGAGCACATAGGCAAATCCATTAACCTCACCGGAACCCAAAGTGGAATTTCCGCGATTATAGGATATGTAGAGAGGACTCTCTCCTAAACCCACAACTGTATAATCTGTCTTTTTCAACAGTTCGCTGTCTCCGCCCTCTTTCAGGGTAATCTGATCACCCACCTTATATCCATTGCTCTCAGCAAAAATACAGTCAAGGAAAATCTCTCCGCTTTTTTCCGGAGCTTTTCCCTCTGTCACTGAGATCCGATTCATGGTTTGATCCACAGCTTCCACATGAAGTACCTTCTGCTTCTCGCCTTCTCCACACATTACATCTGTACCATAGGCGCCCTCTGCATTCTCTACTCCGTCCACCTGCTTAATGGCAGCTACATCATCCTCCGTCAGTCCCAGAGTTCCCATTACTTTGATATCCATAAGATTGGTTTCATCATAATAGGCATCACCTGAGAAGCGCATATCCGGTGACGAGGCCTGTATCCCGGAGAAAAACGCAACTCCCAGAGCAACGATCATAAATATGGAAATAAATCTGGCTTTGCTCTTGCGTATCTCCATCCAGAAATCTTTATGCATTGCTTTCATATTCATCACCTACCATTCTATCTCCTCTATGGGTGTAGGATGGTCATTCATTGTCATCCTGGAAACCTTGCCGTTCTTGATCTTGATCACACGGTCTGCCATAGGTGTCAGCGCCGAGTTATGGGTAATGACGATCACTGTCATTCCACGCTCCCTGCACATATCCTGCAACAGCTTCAGGATTGCCTTACCAGTCTGGTAGTCCAGTGCACCTGTGGGCTCATCACACAGTAAGAGCTTGGGATTCTTCGCCAGTGCCCTGGCAATGGAAACTCTCTGCTGCTCACCACCGGAAAGCTGTGCCGGGAAATTGGTCAGTCTGTCCTTCAGTCCCACTTCCTCCAGAACCTCCTTGGCATCCAGCGGATTTTTACAGATCTGCAATGCCAGTTCTACGTTCTCCAGTGCTGTAAGATTAGGCACCAGATTATAGAACTGGAATACAAATCCAATATCATTTCTCCGATAACCGGTAAGCTGCCTGCTGTTATATCTGGCAATATTCCTTCCATCCACCAGAACTTCTCCGCTGGTAGCCTGATCCATACCCCCAAGAATGTTCAGCACTGTTGTCTTGCCCGCACCGCTGGGACCAACGATCACTACAAACTCTCCCTTGGCAATCTCAAAGCTGATCTCATCTACTGCAACGATTTTTACTTCCTTTGTTCCATATATCTTGGAAACCTTATCCAGTTTTACATATGCATCTGTCATCTCATTCATCCGCATTTCCCCTGTAATTTTATTTTTGCTACACCGGTAATTTTATTTTGTTACAATTATTAACGATTCTTTTGACCCCGATTTATTTCCGTATGCATTTACAGGCAGGTCAAATTCTGACCTGCCTGGTAGTCTTAATGGTTATATTTATTGTAACACATTATACCTGTAATTAAAAATAAAATATTCATAAAAAATCCAGATACTTCAAAACCGCCTGATCATCTCAGGCGGTTCATCATTTTGACTATACACAGCACATGCCCCTTTCTTCTTAATTGTATGTACCAGAACATCTTATATCTTCTTTACCCGTTATTATTTTACAGTAAACTGATGCAGAAAATATAAAAAGGGAATAAACCTGCATCATCTGACCTCGAATCTTTATTTTTATTCTTACCTAATTTCCGCATGAAAGAAAAAAATCATGCTCATATACACACTTATGGTTTACAAATCACCAAAGCAGCATCTTTATATAGTGAATTTGCAAATTCAAAAAATTTAAAGGAGACAAAAATTATGCCAGAAACATTAACTTTCAGTGTTGTAAACTGGAAAGAATCTGATGCAGAATGTACATTCACAGTCGTAAACTCAGGTTTTGGTTATACCACACAGTTGCAGAATAAATACTACCATACTTCCTTTGGATTATTTATTCTGACAAACAACACCTTCTTTTTGATATATATATGCAGAAAAAAAATAAATTTCTGGTCTAAATCACTTTTCTACTTCACAACTACTTTCTTTACCTCTGACCATTTCGTATAATTTTTTGCATATCCTTTTACATAAGCACGTCCTGTAAGATAATAAACTCCAGGTTTTACATTTTTAAAAATGACTGTAGTTTTCGTCTGATTTTTCTTAGTATAAGCATAACCGCTGACATATGTATAACTTCCATCTTCGGATTGAGATACTTTCTTTGCCAGTACCCAGTCCGTTCCGTCACAGGCTTTTGGTACAGTAACTTCACCCGTTACTTTTCTTTTTGTTCCCTGTCTGGAAACCTTTGCCGATTTAACAGCTGGTTTTCCTGTTACAAGGCTTGTCTTTACCGTTACTTTTTGAACTTCCGCCCACTTACTCAGTACTTTTTTATTTGATCCATCCAGATATTTATAGCCATGTACACCAATATACCAGTTTCCTTTCGGTACTCCTTTTAGAATGAGTTCCTTGCTGTTTCCTGAATATTTGCATTGTACCTTTATATAATCTGATGGCTCATCCCCGTCTTTACTTCTGGCAGCAACAACATCATAACCATCCAGTTCTTCTGTATTACTGCCAAGGATAATTTTAACGTCATTTTTCTTCACCTGTAGTTTTTGAACCACAGGTGCATTTGGTGTCTTTATATTTACCTTTAACAGAAATCCTTCAGACCATTCACCATATTTCTCCGTATGACCACTTTCCTCTTTATATGCCCTGCAATAGAGATAATGCGTCCCTTCAGGAATATATTTCAGTTTAGGATAATGATTCAGTTCAGATTTTGCGACCTTCACCTGTGCGATATAATTTTCTTTTTCCAGTTCCTTTTGAGATTCTGCTGCTACAAAAAAATATCCGTCTGCTTCATTAGAAGTATCTCTTAAAGAAAGTTCTGCATAATTCGTGATCACTCTGGTCCATGTCGAATCAATCACCGGTCTGTTCAACCCCTTGTACGCATCCACCTGTACCTTTATCTTTACAGACGTATCCAGCTCTTCATTGTTTTCACCTTCACGCAGTTCCAATTGTCCGTTAACTGTGAAACTTTGAGACGCCGTATTTTTCGGGTTATATGCACAATTCTCCACATCCCATTTTACATCGGCAGAAAATGTCGTTTTTTCTCCATCCACTTCAGCACCATAGACTTTAAGAACCGATGGCAAATGTAAAGCATCAGCAGTTTTTTCTACGCCATTGGTAATTCCGGTCACAGGTTCAATGGTATCCACCAGTCCCTGAAATGTCCTTGAATCTACTCTGAAAGAATCCCAAATCTTCTTTGTTATAGTCTCTCCTGTCGCTGTTTTCGCAGTCACTGTCACTCCAAGATCATGTTCTCCAACTGGCAGTCCCATCTGCGGACAAAGGCTCAGTTCTGTACTCTCTCCAGGTGCCAGACTGGTATTTCCGCATAATGATACACTACAGTCTTTGCTATAATCGAAAGACAGTTCCATATCCATGTCCGTAAAATTTTTCAAAACATAAATTCTGGCTTCCGGAAGTGTCTTATATCCCCAGTGCATTATCGGGAAACTCTCGGAAGATTTTTCGGTAATTTCCAGACTCTTCTTTTCCGTTGGGTTCTTCTCTCTATTCATTGTGATATGAACCGGATATCTGCTTCCGTCATCTGCAAGGAAATCAAACGTTTCATCATATGTTCCGTATTCCTGCTTTGGCAGTACAAAAAAATCCAGAGTTTCTCCCGGCTTCAGCAGTCTTTTGGAATCCTGTTCCTCATAATCCTCTGACCACTTTGCCATCTGATCATCTACCTCAAAATTCTTAAGACCAGAAGCATCTACCCGGACTCCTTGTTTCTTTTTTTCCTGAATTTTCTGACTTTCACATATTTCTCTACACGAAATTCCGGATCATAAAAATCACTTTCTGTAAGCTCTACATCCGTACCTGTTTCTATGCTTAACTCATAGTCTCTTTCAGAAGATTCACCAGACAGAGCCGAATCTGTTACTATGTCAGGAATATTTTCTGTTCCATCACTGAAAGATTCCCCTGTCGAAAAACTCTCCGCTCCCCATACGGTTAATGGAGCTGTACCCAGCATTACTGCTGACAAAAAAAAGTGCTGTTATAACCTTGTATTCTTTCATCTCTTTTTCCTCCATTCAATAATATTTATTATCATAGTATATCACCATTTATATAAACCTCTGTAATTCTGGAATAAAATGTATTCTAATGGATATGAGTGTTTTGCCTGTATATTGAATTAATCTGTTTTCTTACCTGAATGACAAAAGCCCTCCCTACTGTGACATTCATTTTGTAGAGAGAGCTTCTATTTCTTTTTCCTATTTAATTTTTATTAAGAAGATTATCCTTAATCTCTTTCAGATCATTCTGAACCTGATTTAGAATTTGGAATTTTTCAGTCAAATTCTCAATCACTGTCTGGTAATTTTTTTTCCCTTTCTTCCTGCTTTGCATCCCTTTGTTCATTGGATTTTACAATGTAAATCAAAAGAAAAACTGCCAGGACGGCCCAGATTCCCTGCGATATTGCAGTTTCCATAACCGTGGATTCCATATCTTCATACCTCCTTTCTCAGTAGTAAAACATTTCAGTTCCTCTGAGAAAGACAGAAAATCTCATAATTTGTCAACTCAATTCCTTTTAGAAGCTTATTTCTTCTGTTGTCAGACTTCGCTTCTTTTATTTTTCTACAATAAATTCATATTTTTTCTATTTTCAGTTTCTGATTTAGTCACTTCTGACTACTTCCTCCAAAAAGGAGGTAGTTTCTTATGAAGTCATTATTACAGTTAATTCACGATTATCATTCTGGTGTCAAAAATGCAGGTGAAGAAATTCTTAAACGTATGGAACCTCTGATCAAAAGCTACGCTTCCCGCATCCACTGTATGGAACGGGACGATGCCACACAGGAATTGTATCTGACTCTGCTTAATACACTGCCTTACCTGAACGGCAAAAATTTTTCCGAAGGTGAATGTGTCAGATATATGCAGACCGCTATAGAAAATCGTTACAGAGCTTTATGCAGATACCATTTGTCAGAACCTGAAAGAGAAGACTTTGATACGTGTTCTCTTACTTTACAGGCAGATAATCCATTCGATGAAACTCTTTATGATATAACTACATATATCGAAAGCTTTCCTGTCCAAAGTATGGAATACAAAATTCTGTCTCTGTTTTTCTACCAGTATAAAACAGATTCCGAAATTGCATCAATTCTTCATGTCTCCCGTCAATACATTAATCGTCAGAAAAAGAAACTGTTAAAAACTTATTTTTTCAGACATCCTGATTAGAAAGGCTGTAAATGCCTTTTCTAATCCATGTTCAGCAACATCATTGCCATTCCAACTCCGGTTATTCCATTCATAAATGCAGGATTTAATGTCTCAGTAACCATAAGACTTCTCATATCTTGCAATTGTTCCTTCAGGTTCGAAAACTGCCTTTCGTATTTCTGTCTTAAATCATCATCCGGATTCTTCTCCAGATACTTTTTCATAATTAAAAGATTTCCTGTCATTCCATGGCACAGACATATTTTTTTCTCACGCTCATTGTGAAATAATGTGGATACTGCCCGCAGGATATCCTTTTTAATCTGTTTATCATCTGGCAGAATATCCATTATCGACATACGGCTAAGTAAAATCCCAGGAGCACCATGGCACCATCCACGCATTGTCTTTCGTCCGTCCGGATCACGCAGATCTATCCAGTTTTTCAAGTCTTCTGAATATAAGATATCCTCATAGGAAAGCAACAATTTTATTTTTTTCAGATATTCCTGGTCATATGTCATTTTATAAAGTTCCACATACGCCATCAAAAAGCCACTGTTTCCATGAGAAAGTCCACTCAGCGGATATTTCAGATTTTTCAGTTTCCATCCATATCCCACTCCATTCTCTGACCTTTTTTCCATAAATCTTTTTCAGTTTCTACCGCAGCTGTACAATATTCAATCTCTCCAGTTAATTGATAAAGTTTCATGGCAGCCACGATTGCGCCTGCATTTCCACTGAGATAATCCATATTTTCATCCTTTGGAAGCAGTTTAGCTACTATCTCAAAATGCTTCTGAGCATTCTTGATCCATTTTTCCTGACCTGTGATCTCATATAATATCAGATAAACATATACAATTGAACTCTCTCCATCGTAAAGTCCTGTTGCCAATGGTTCAGGTACTTCATTTTGTTCACATCGCAGATCTGTATATTTTTCTAATTTTTCAATAGCCAGTTTATAGATTTTTTCCACGTCTTGCCTGCATGACGAATCCTGATACCGGTCCAGATATTTTGCCAGAAACAAAACAATCCCCGCAATCCCATCATATAAATACATACCACATGGTTTCAGGCTCCAATATCCATTATCCCAGAAATGCAGTCCAGCCCATCCAATATCAGCTCCGTCAATTACAGCTGTTCTGCAAATCCACTCTGCAATTTGATGTATACAAGTATTTTCATCTGCCCATCGCGGATTTTTTTCGCCGATATACCCATGATTTAATAATCCCATAGACAATCGTATGTAATCACATTGTTGCTCCATATCCTGACAACTCAATTGCTTCATATGCTCTATCCATGATTCATAAGGTGTACATGGCAGATATCCCTGATATTCTTTTCCATTTCCATCAAAAATTGATCTGCTGTTTCCGTCAATTTCAAAATATGGAATATCCAGTTCCAGCAGGCTCTGTATTTCATAATCTCTTAATTCTTTCTGCAACTGGGTTTCCCCTTTTTTATGCAATACCTGAAGAAGTTCCTCTCGTTGTTTCCGGTCCTTCATATATCCGGATGGAACGACGCAAACAGATACATATAATATTGCTGCGTATGTCGCAAAATTACTCTGGATTTTCCCTGAAAAAAAGTTTTCAGCATATTTCTGAGTTTCTGATTTTGCAGTATTTCTGTATAAGCCATCCGAAATCCCCTGATAATCTCTCCTGTATATTCTTCGGAATTAACCACCTCCCCATTTAACCTTACAATGCACTCTTTTATCTCAAATTCTACCTGTTCATATTCTATGTGAATATTTGATGTTTTATCATCTTTGACAACAGGCATCTTAAACGGAGTCCTTATCTTGCCATGCATATTTACAGCACTCATAAGAACTCTATTGTTTCCAGTTCCCCATGTGAGAACAGGAAGGATACCCGTGTTTAACACGGATGTCATAATTTTTTCTCTTATTTTGATTTCTGCTTTTTCTTCTGTACTACTTCCACTATTCTTTGTAATATAGCCGGGATATGTTTCCATATCTATAATCACCGGATGTTCTCCATACGCAACAATATTTTCTCCATGAAGATCTGTTGCTCCCAATGCATACCCGAGAAACAGATGGATGCCCAGCCTGAAATAATAACGCTCTATTTCTTCTTTTGTGTTACATGATTTATTCTCTATATTTTCTTCCCATCCATATGTCTGTCTGGATAAGCACCTCACCTCCCGACAGGATATTCCTGCTTTTTCGCATAAATATTTGTATAGTTGTTGATATTTTATGTCTTTGTCAAGGCTGTGAGGTTTGTAATACAATATACTGCCATTATCAAACTCAATCTTTGATACACTGCGACCATTTTTGTGTATATCTCCTTGATCCTTATTCAACATCTGAAATTCATTCATATTTTTCATGAAATTTTTTACTTATCATATCCTTATCTATATTGATTTTTTCATTTATCTCATTTTGTAATATTACAAAATATTTTTCCTTTAATTTCTGAAGTCGACTTCCTTCCGCATAGCGTATTGCCAAATCACATTTATAAGACTCATTTTTCCAGAAATGTTTTATATAAAAGTTATATTCTTCGTGCACTGTAAAGCCATACAACTCATGGTTGCTTTTCTTTTCAGAAATATCCAAAATCAATATTCTAATACAAATATTTTCAAGCATTCATTATATGTCCACAACATGACAGACTAAGCAATACCGTTACAATTGATTTTTTTTCATTTTCAGCAACCCCTGCATTATCTATTACTTCTAATTTCTCTGCTTCTGCTAATTCATACTTTATATTTTCGTCCATTTTTATTCTCCTTCAATCATAATAACCGTTTGAAAAAACATTTCTGTATATTCAAACTCAATAATTCCATCATACTTTTTTACTATATACTTTACACTTTCCAATCCCCACCCATGACCTTTAGAATCATGTTTATCAGTCACAAATCTTTCTTTTTTCACTTTCGGCTTTTTACAGCTACTGTTCCATAGCTTTAATACAAGCATACTATTTATATTTTTTATGCTGAATTTAATCTCTTTCTTATTTGCACATTTTTCAACCGCCTCTATCGCATTGTCAAATAAATTTTCAAGCAAAATAATAATATCAATATCTTCCATAACGATATCTGTTACATCTGTTTCTATATGAAATTCTATATTCATATTATCCATTTTTCTTTTTCTATTGAAATAACATTATCCAATACTGTTATGCCCGTCCAGTAATACCTCTCACTGAATTTATTTCTGCTTTTTTTTATGATTTTCTGCGCTTCTGAGAAATTTCCCGTCCCTATACATTCTTCTATATAATCCATCATATGTCTCTCGTCATGTATCAGACATCTGTATTTTTTATAACTTTCGTTTAATTCCTCATACTGACTTGCTATAACATTATTCCTAACTTCCAGAATATTTTTCTCTGTATATATGCTCTTAGCCCAAAAACGTGCAAGAACAAATAATAATATTAATGCAATTCCCGATATAACTCCAAAACTAATTATCAATTCTCTGTTTTCTATGTATCCCCAGTTCATTGTTAATAAAAAATACAAAATACTACATTCGCTTAAAGCTACAAATAAAATCATTTTTTTACAGTCTGTCAGTAAATCCTTTAACCATTTCTCCACGCAAAAATTTTTGTATAATCAAAAAAGTACATAGAATATTAAAAGATACACAACACCAGCATAAAAATGTACAGATTTACTAAAAAGAAAATTCTCAATTCTTCTATGTTTAATCATTCCTATAATGTAAATATACAAAATTTTTGCAAGTCCAATATTGACTAAATATAAAACTTC
>ENA-OQDM01001200-OQDM01001200.1-human-gut-metagenome-genome-assembly--contig:-NODE-1200-length-11184-cov-4.541286_pt1 | contig 11184 bp, 11 predicted proteins | sample MGYA00242772_ERZ504605 | MGnify/ENA primary metagenome ERZ504605 (study PRJEB26092, sample SAMD00036348) | human gut metagenome | host: Homo sapiens | study: EMG produced TPA metagenomics assembly of... | reverse complement strand
ACGGCATCCATTGTACCGGAGAAATCGCAATAGAGCTGAATTGTATAGGCAATTGCTCCGAGAGCAATTATTCCGCCTGATAGTCATCGTAATGGCTGAAAATCTGCTTAATCATAGGATTAAGTCTGTCGGCGATTACGAGCTTTTTCATAAGGCCGAAAAGAATACGGACTGCGCCGAGTTTTAAGTTTTCAAACTCAATTTGCTTTACATTCCACAGCTGATTGGCTGTCTGACCGTAACGGCAGATAGGACCTTCTACAATCTGCGGAAAGAAAGACATAAACAACGCAAGTCTTAATATGTTGTCATCTGCTTTAATAAGTCCTCTGTAAACATCAAAGAGGTACGATACAGCCTGCAAAGTAAAGAATGAAATACCAATCGGCATTATATAACTCGGAATATCAAACTGAATCGGAATATTCAAAAGCAATAACAGCGAATTTACATTTGTTGTAAAAAACGGTGAGTATTTGATTACAAGCAGACCGCCTATCATAAGTACGGCGGCAAACAACAGAACTCTGCGACTGCGGTGGAGATATACCTTTTTAAGAGCCTTTTTCTCCTCCTTAGGCACAGCCTTTAGCGCCGCACTTTTTTGCGTTTGAATTCTGTCAAGCCACAAGCCGAAATAATGGACGCCCATTATTATCAGGCATAAATAGGCAATCAACTGACCGCTTATCAGCCAAAAGAAAGCAAAGCTTGCAATAAGTAGAAAATACTTTCTTGCTTTTTGCGGAATTACGGCATACACAACAACTGAAACAGGCAGAAAAATGACAAGAAACGCTACCGAAAAATATGAGGTCAGCGTGTCAAGACTGCCCGCCATCAGTAATGATGGAAGATCCATCTTATTCCTCCTCTTGGAGTCTTTCAATCATACTCCACATTGCCTTTACTGAATTAAAGTTTGCAGGAACGACTTCCACTGCAGGAACTGTCACATCAAAAGCGTCCTCAATCTCAGCAATAAGAGAAATGATTGAAAGAGAGTCAAGATAGTGACCGTCAATAAGGTTTTCGCAACCTTCGTAATCTACATCCGGTTTAATGTCCTCTAAAATCTCAATAAGTTCATCCATTTTAATTCGTTTCCTTTCTGTAATTGGGTTTGTTTAAATTAAATGTTTCAAAGGAATCACGGACGCAAAGATATGTTCCGTCCTCCTTTTTTATGTAAACCGAGGGAATGTCACGACTTAAAAACAAAGAAATTCCCTCTGTCATACAATAAGCACCTGTGTTTTCAAAACAAATTATATCACCGATTTCAATATCAGGCAAAGAAATCTGTTTTGCGATTATATCATTCATTGAACAAAGCGAACCGCAGATATTCCATGATTCGGTACAAGGCTCGGTTTCTTTTCCGCAAACCGAAAGGTACGGCTGTTTCATTGCCATATGCTGACCGTAGTACACAATATGGTTCATTCCGCCGTCAACAAGAAGGTAGTTTTCCCCTTTGTTGCACTTTTTATCAACGATATGCGTGTAGTATTTACCGCAGATTGCGGCAATGCTTCGTCCGAGTTCAAGCGTGATTTTCGGCTTTGAAGTCATCTCATTCAAAAGCTGTGCAAATCCGCCGATAAGCTCGTCCTCATTTATGGTATCTTCCTTGAAATAGGTTGCAGGGAATCCTGTGCCGTATTCAAGCTCTTCTGCGGAATAATCATATTTCTCTTTGAGAAGAATAAGAAGATTGTCAAGTTTGTCAATTTCTCTCTTGAGTTTTTTAAGAGAGGTTTTCTGTGTTCCTGAAAAGAACTGAATACCGAGTATGTCGAGATATTCAAATTCGTTTCTTTTTGAAATAATTTCTTCGATTTCTTCGGAATTAATTCGAACTGACTTCCGTTTGTAAGTCTTAAAAGCAAAGAAATTTTCTTTTTATATTTTTCGGATAATTCTCTGAAAAGATTAAACTGTGTAAGTGACTCTACGGTGAATATTCTGTCGCATTTTCCGTTTGCAACCATATTTTCCATAACTTCGGGAGTTTTGTACACACCCGAAATCACCATCATTTTGTCGGGAATATCAAGTAAATCGCAGATTTCAGCCTCACCCGGTGAGCAGATTTCAAAGCGGTCAACATCATTTTCAAGTTCTGCCGTAATAAATGTGTTCGCCTTGATTGCATAGCAGATTGCAACATCTTCGGGAAGCATTTTTCTGAGATATGCTACTCTGTCTTTGAGAGTTTTTACATCAAAAACATAGAATGCAGTTTTGTTCTGCTTTAAAATTTCGTTCATTTTCTTCTGCCCCCTGCAATTTCAGCAAGCTTTTTACGGTCAATTTTGCCGTTCTTTGTTAGCGGCATTTCATCAACCCTGCGGATAACGCCCGGAACCATAAACGCAGGCAAATCTCTTGACATTGATGCGGCAAGCTCGTCCTTTTCAATTGAGCCAACGAAAAAGCCCTTGAGCCTTGATTTTTTCTCATCAAAAATACAACAGCATTGCTCAACACCGTCAACGGCTGACATCTCACGCTCGATTTCCTCAAGCTCTATGCGATGTCCCATATATTTAATCTGAAAATCCTTTCTTCCGCTGAAAACAAGTTCACCGTTTTCGTTGTATCTTGCAAGGTCGCCTGTTCTGTAAATTAATTCGGGATAGTACGGATTAAGCGGATTCTGAACAAAAGCCTTTGCGTTCTGTTCGGGATTTGAGTAGTAACCGAGTGCAAGAGCAGTACCTCTCACGCAGATTTCACCGACTTTGCCAACCTCTGAAATTCTGTTATTATTCTCATCAAGAAGAATAACATCTTCATTCGGGAACGGTTTGCCTATCGGAATACCGTCTGCATAGTCGCAGTCGTTGTCGAGAATATGGTATGTGCAGTTACAGGTGATTTCAGTCGGTCCGTAAAGGTTGACATACTTTGCATTTGGAAGATGTGAACGGAAATTTTTAAGCGCCTTGAGCGGCATAACCTCACCGCTGAAAAGAATCTTATTAACGGTTTCGGGAGTTCTGTAGTCAAGCGCATGGAATGTGCTGATAAGGCAGAGAGCCGAAACAGCCCATATCATAACAGTAATCCTGCGGTCACATATGAAATCAATGAGTTCGGCAGGAGCGGAGAACATTCTCCTCGGCACAACAACAAGAGTTGCGCCTGTTTTAACAGCCGAATAGATATCCTTGACGGACACATCAAAATCAAACGGTGCTTGATTTGCTATTACATCGTTATTATCAATGCCGAATATTTCGGTAAAATGGTCAATAAAGTCAATTACACTTCTGTGACACACAACAATTCCCTTTGGAGTGCCTGTTGAACCGGAAGTGAAGTTGATGTAGAGCGGATCTGTGTCAATTTTATGGCTGCGGATTTCGCCAAGCTTTGCATAATCAGGTTCCGATTTTGCCAAATCTTCAAAGGTCACAATTTTTCTTTCAGAGAAATATTCTTTCGCTGTTTCAAGCAAGCTTTCAGAAGTTACAATCACCTTTGGATTGAGTACGGAAACTGTGGTCTGAAGTCTGTTCTGCGGAAGCTCCGTGTTAAGAACAGAATAAAATCCGCCTGCGTAAACGGTTGCAAAAAATGCCGCTACCGCATCGGCACATTTTTCCATATATATGCCTACTGCATCTCCCGATGCGATAAGTTCAGAAAGGGCGGTTCCGACAGATGAGCTGAGTTTTACAAGTTCGGAATATGAATAGGAAACCTTTTCGTCAGTTACCGCACATTTTTCGGGAAAGTATTCGGCTGAGTTTTCAAGATAAGCCAGCACACTGCTGTTCATAGCTACACCTCATTATATATCTGTATATTAATTATCAAATTATAAATTCATTAACCAAATATTATACATTGCGAACGCACTAATATAATACCACAAAATTCGTCAAAAAGCATCACAAAAATGTCACAAGTAAGCGATTATTTGTATTTTCAGCAATTTGCACAAATAATCAGTCTGCAATCGGCAGTTTCACTTCAAATACGGCACCGTCAAGGTAGTTATACGCTGTTACGCTGCCCTTGTGAAGATGTATAATCTCATTTGCAAGCGACAAACCGATGCCCGTTCCGCCGTCACTGCCTTTGTAGAATCTGTCGAAGATATGTTCAATATCATCACGGTTTATACCGTTACCGTCATCCTTGAATCGGATATAAACATATTTCTGATTGGTTTCGCAGACAACAGTAATTTTCTTTTTTGAATATTTCAGACCGTTTATTATGATATTTCGGAATGCCCTTGCCATTTGATCTTCATCACATTTTACATAGATTTCTTCATCGGGAAATTCAGGCACAATGCTTATGCCGTTCATCTGCTGAACAGCGTCAAGCGACCGAAAACAATCGTAGAGAACCTCTTTTATGTCAATCTTTACAAGGTCAAGCTTAAAATGTCGTGAATCAATTTTTGAAATTGAAAGAATTTCCTCAACAAGACCTGTCATTCTCTCGGATTCCTGCATAATTATGCCTGCGGCATTTTGCGGATCTACAACATCCATTTTAATACCCTCGGCATAGCCTTGAATTGCCATAAGAGGGGTTTTGAGTTCATGAGAAGAATTCTGAAAAAATCTGCGCTGAATTTTCTGTGATTCCTCAATTTTAACGCCGAGTCTGTAACCGATTATGCTCATCACAACAATTGCGCAAAGAAAAATTGCTGAAATAAGCCAGTTAAGCGAACGGGTATATTTTACGATATGGTCGATATTTATGTACATTAAATACACAGGCGAATCGTTTTCATCAGATTCTGCATCGTCCCAATAATCATAATTCTGCGGTTCTTCATAAACTGTAAACACATAATAGCCATTATCTGTTTGAAGTGTATATATTTGTTCTTCGGATATATCGTGATTTTTAACCCATTCGGTGAGTTCGTATGTGCTTTTTAATGAAGTTGAATTTGAGCCGACAAGGCTGTTGTCCTCGAGGGTGTTTTTGTCATTAAGAGCGTCTGTTACATTAATATAGTAAATATCCGAGGTGAAATACGAATCCTGGTAACCGCTTTCAAACTTTTTTTGAAGAGTTGATTCTTCATTGGAATCTTCTTCATAATAATCCGAAGAATCATCTTCGCTCTCGTCGTTGCTGTTAGAAATATAATGCTGATAATCAATTTCGTATTCAAGAGCGTCTTCTGCCTCACTTACGAAGTGGGACGGCAAAACTATATTTAAAATTCCTGCAAATGCGAAAAAAAGTAAAATCATTGACGACCATACAATAATCAAAATACGGAATTTTATGTGCTTCACTTTTTATCCTCCGCAATGCTTATTCTGTAGCCAAAGCCCCATATCGTGCCTATGCTGACATTACTGCCTGCAAGGCTTAACTTTCTGCGTATTCTTCGCAAGGTTTCATCTGTTACACGGGTTTCAACTTCGGTATCGAATCCCCACACACCCTCAAGAATCTCTTCTTTTGAAAAAGCCTTTTTCGGTTCTTTTAACATATATGTAAGCATATTAAGTTCTGTTTTGCTCAAAGAAACAGGCTTGCCTTTGCAATAAAGGCAGTTTTCCTGCGCCGAAAATCTAAGATTGCCGATTTTAATATCCGAAAGCTCCTGACCTGTCACCTTTTTGGTGTTCATATCCATTCTTCTTAAAAGGGATTTTACTCTCATTAAAAGGGTTGTAAGTCTGAACGGCTTTGTCAGGTAATCATCGCCCCCGAGGGTTATTCCCCTTACATAGTCATATTCGGAATCTTTTGCGGTCAGCATAATTATAGGAACATCAGTTATCGTTCTGAGCTGACGGCATATTGTCAAACCGTCTGTTCCGGGCATCATTATATCAAGAATTACAAGTTCACACGGTTTTTAAGGAATTCCTCCATAAGCTCGTCACCGGTTTCAAATGCGGTAACGCTGTAACCGTCACACTCAAGAAACTTTGTAATAAGGTCACGAATGTTCTTTTCATCATCCGCAATATAAATTGATGCGCCCATAGTAAAAATACCCTTCTGAACAGAACCGCAAGCTTTAAGCGTAATTTTCATCACAATCATACATATTATATCAAATTTCAAAGTAAAAATCCACCGAGAAATGAACCTGAATTGTAATAAAAGTGTCACAAAATGTATTAAACAGAGTAATTACAATAAAATTTTTTGAATATGGTTTACGCTATGATATGCTGCAATACCGCTCTTAACTTTATTTAATTACACAATTAAAAACAAAAATGCTCTGTACCGTTTGATTTGGTACAGAGCATTTTTGTTTTTGCATGATTTTTAATCTTCAAAAAGCGAATTCATCAGATTTTTAATTTTTTCTTTTCTGGCTTTTGTTTCATCGCTGTTCAGAAAATAGCTGTTTTCCTGAAAGTTGATTACATCGCCTTCTTTGATATTTTTCGGCAGAGCTTTAAGTTCAAGATTCACCATATCGCCGTTTTCACACTCAAGAACAGCCTTGTCGCCTTCTATTCTGTCAACAATAAATTTTTTCAAGCTTATTCATCCCTTTTCATTGAAGTTTGTCCCGTTTTGATTGTCACACCTGAACCCTCGGTTGAAATGACAACCGTTCCGTTTTCATCGGTTCTGTATGTTTCAACTCCGAATTCATCAAGCAACTTTAATGTGCTTTTGTGCGGATGTCCGTAGCTGTTGTCCTTGCCGAGTGAAATAACCGCATATTTAGGATTTACCTTTTCAAGCAACGCTTTTGTTGTTGAAGTTCTGCTTCCGTGATGACCTACTTTAAGAACTTCTGCACTCATATCTGCCGTAACAGTTTCAAGCTCTTTCTTTTCGGCATCCCCGAGGAACAGAAAGCTGTCGTTTTTATAAGTTATTTTTAGAATTACAGAGCAATTGTTCAGATTATCCTCGTCAATTGTTACGGGAGCAAGAATATTTATGCTGAAATCGTTGCCATCAATAATATTCATACCCGCTTTGGCTGACTTGACTTTAAGTCCCTTGTCTGCAATTGCCGTGAGCAGATTCTCATAGGTCTTGGTTGTGGTTGTAACCTTAGGCATATAGATTTCGCCGATATTATTATGCTTTACAACATAAGCCATTGAACCGATATGGTCGGCATGAGGGTGAGTTGCAACGAGATAATCAATATTTGTGTATCCGAGATTATTGATATATTCGGTAATACTTTTGCCGTACATATTTTCGCCTGCATCAATCAGCATACACTTTTGATTCGGCAGTTCAATAAATATGCTGTCACCCTGTCCGACATCAAGGTAATGAACCGATAATGTTCCGATTTCTGAAACAGTTGTTTTGCTTTCCGAATCGGAACCGTTCACATTGATATTGATTGAACACGAACAAAGTGCAAGACAGATTACCGCAAACAATGCAGTAAGCTTTAAAATCAATTTTGAATTAATTTTAATTTTTAACACCTCACAATTCTGAGTCTTATTGTACAATAAACAAGTCAATATTTCAAGAACAGAAAAAGGAGAGCCTTTGCGACTCTCCCATTTTGATTATCATTATGCGGTTTTTCCTGTATAAAGCTGATAGTATCTGCCCTTTTGTTCAAGAAGCCGTTCGTGTGAACCACGCTCGATGATTCTGCCCTTTTCAAGAACCATAATACAGTCTGAATTCTTGATTGTTGAAAGTCTGTGGGCAATAACAAAGGTTGTTCTGCCGTGCATAAGCTTATCCATGCTGTCCTGAACCATCTTTTCGGTACGGGTATCAATTGAACTTGTAGCCTCATCAAGGATAAGTGCGGGCGGATCTGCAACAGCGGCTCTTGCAATTGCAAGCATCTGGCGCTGTCCCTGACTGAGATTGCGCCGTCACCTTTGAGCAGGGTGTTGTAGCCGTCAGGAAGTTTTCTGATAAAGCTGTCTGCGTTGGCAAGCTTTGCCGCTGCGATAACCTCTTCGTCTGTTGCGTCAAGTCTGCCGTAACGGATATTTTCCATTACGGTATCCGTGAACAGGTGTGTATCCTGTAAAACTATACCGAGTGAACGGCGAAGGTCGCCTTTTTTGATTTTGTTGATATTGATTCCGTCATAACGGATTTTACCGTCCTGAATATCATAGAATCGGTTAATAAGGTTTGTGATTGTTGTTTTGCCTGCACCTGTTGAACCGACAAACGCAATCTTCTGACCGGGTTCTGCGTACAAATCAATATTGTGAAGAACGATTTTATCATCTGTATAACCGAAGTCAACATCGTCCATAACAAGCGCACCCTTGAGTTCACGATACTCTGTTTCGCCTGTTATGCTGTGAGTATGCTTCCAAGCCCACATACCTGTTTTTTCCTCAGTTTCAACAAGCCTGTCGCCCTCTTTGCGTACATTAACAAGTGTTACATATCCGTCATCAACCTCAGGCTCTTCGTCAAGAAGTTTAAAGATACGGTCTGCACCTGCAAGCGCCATAACAATTGAGTTAAACTGCTGGCTGACCTGATTGATAGGCTGGGTAAAGCTCTTGTTAAATGTGAGGAAGCTTACGAGTTTACCGATTGTAAATCCGAGGAAGTTGTTGAGAGCAAAGATACAACCTACGATTGCACAAAGCACATAGCTGATGTTACCGATTTGTGCGTTTATCGGCATAAGGATATTTGCAAACTTGTTTGCGTTGTATGAACTGTTGAAAAGCCTGTCATTAAGCTCATTGAATTCTTCAATGCTCTTTTTTTCATGGTTAAATACTTTTACAACCTTCTGACCGTTCATCATTTCCTCAATATAACCGTTAGTTGCACCGAGGTCTGCCTGCTGTTTTGCAAAAAACCTTCCGCTTCGTGACGCAAGCTGTTTTGTTACAAAAAGCATTACACCAACCATTACAAGTGTAAGAATTGTAAGAGGAATACTGAGTGTAAACATACTGACAAGAACGGCAATGATTGTAATTCCGCTGTTGAAAAGCTGAGGAATACTCTGGCTGATCATCTGACGGAGGGTGTCAATATCGTTTGTGTAAACACTCATGATATCGCCGTGAGGGTGTGTGTCAAAGTATTTTATCGGAAGGCTTTCCATATGTTCAAATATCTGACAACGCAAATCACGCATTGTACCCTGTGTTACATAAACCATAATTTTTGCGTAGATAAACGCCGACGCCGCACCGATTGCATAGAAGATTGCAACTCTTAAAATTGCTCCGAGCATCGGTCCGAAGTCACGGCTGCCGCTCTGAATCATCGGAGTGATGTAATCGTCAATAAGATTCTGAATAAACAATGAACCCTGAACATTTGCAAGTACGCTGATGAGGATGCAGACGAAAACAATAATCATCTGAAATTTATATTTTTTGAAGATAATACCGAATAGTCTTTTAAGAACCTGACCTGAATTTTCAACCTTTTGTGCAGGTCCTCGGTTTCTTCTTCCCATTGGTCCCGGCATAATTACAGCTCTCCTTTCGCATCAAAATCACCGTTGCCGCTTGTCTGGGCAACATAAATTTCATTGTAAATCGGACTGTTTTTGATAAGTTCTTCGTGAGTACCACTGCGCTTATCTCACCGTCATCCATTACAATAATCTTGTCTGCGTGTGAAACGCTTGACACACGCTGTGAAATAATCAGCTTTGTAGTATCGGGGATATTCTCGCTGAATGCCTTGCGGATACTTGCGTCTGTTGCGGTATCAACTGCACTTGTCGAATCATCAAGAATAAGAATTTTCGGATTTTTCAGCAAAGCTCTTGCAATGCAAAGACGCTGTTTCTGACCGCCCGAAACATTAGTACCGCCCTGTTCGATTTTTGTGTTGTACTTATCGGGGAAGCTTTCGATAAACGCATCTGCACAGGCAAGCTTGCAGGCATTTACGCATTCTTCCTCTGTAGCATTTTCGTTGCCCCATCTGAGGTTGTCAAGGATTGTACCGCTGAAAAGAACATTCGACTGGAGCACAACCGAAACCTTGTCACGCAGAGTTTCGATATCATAGTCACGAACATCTTTTCCACCGACCTTAACAGAACCTTCGGTTACATCATAAAGTCTTGCAATAAGGTTTACAAGGCTTGTTTTTGAAGAACCCGTACCGCCGATAATACCGATTGTTTCGCCTGATTTGATTTTTAGGTTGATATCGTTGAGAATCGGTTTTTCGGCTTTTGTGTTGTATGAGAATGAAACATTGTCAAACTCAATGCTTCCGTCCTTAACCTCGTAAACAGGGTTTTCGGGATTTGCAAGCGTTGATTTTTCATTAAGCACACCTGCAACACGCTTGCCGCTTGCAAGGCTCATTGTGAGCATTACAAACACCATTGCCACCATAAGAAGATTCATAAGAATGTTCATACAATATGTGAGCATACTTGTAAGTTCACCTGTTGTAAGCTCACTGCTTACGATCATATTTGCGCCAAACCAGCTTACAAGGATGATTGATGCGTATGAAGTAACCATCATAATCGGTGATACTGTTACCATGGAATTTTCAGCCTTAACAAAGAGTCTGTAAACATTGTCGGCTGCCTTGCGGAACTTGCCAACTTCGTGTTTTTCACGAACGAAAGCCTTTACAACTCTGATTGAAGTTACATTTTCCTGAACGCTTGCGTTGAGTTCATCGTACTTTTCAAAAACCTGACTGAAATACTTGTATGTTGCCTTCATAATAAAGGCAAGAACAACAGAAAGTAAAATTGTTGCAATGAGATAAATACAGGCAAGCCTTGCATTGATGATGAATGTCATTGCCATTGCACAGATGAGCGATACAGGCGCTCTGAAACACATTCTTAAAAGCATCTGATATGCATTTTGAAGATTTGTTACATCCGTTGTCATACGGGTAACAAGTCCTGCGGTTGAGTAACGGTCAATGTTGGCAAACGAGAATGACTGGATATTTGCAAACATTGAGCGTCTGAGGTTTCTTGCAAAGCCTGCCGAAGCTTTTGCACCGTAGATACCGCCCATCATACCTGCAAACAAGCCCGTGAGTGCAAGTGCACCCATATAACCGCCCGTTATGAATATGTGCTGCATATCGCCCTTGTTGATACCGTCGTCAATCATTGATGACATAAGAAACGGAATAATTGTTTCAACAATTACTTCGAGTATCATAAAGAACGGTGTAAGAACAGACTCTTTGACGAAACCTTTGATATTTTTTGCCAAAGTTTTTATCATACTTATCTCCTTCCTGTTTTAATTTGCA
>ENA-OQDM01001198-OQDM01001198.1-human-gut-metagenome-genome-assembly--contig:-NODE-1198-length-11202-cov-1.577156_pt1 | contig 11202 bp, 6 predicted proteins | sample MGYA00242772_ERZ504605 | MGnify/ENA primary metagenome ERZ504605 (study PRJEB26092, sample SAMD00036348) | human gut metagenome | host: Homo sapiens | study: EMG produced TPA metagenomics assembly of... | reverse complement strand
AAACTATGGGATTATGTAAACTGGTATAATCATCACCGCATACATTCTTCCTTAGGGTATCAAACGCCTGTACAATATCGGAAAAATAACCTAAAAAAATTTGTCTGAAAAAGTGTTGACAATCCAGGCTGTCATGTGCAATTCCTTGTATATTAGCAGCCGAAATATCTGCGCCTATATAGTATGCATACGTTTCTTTTATACCCTCCATCCCACCATTTACCATTTTTATAGGTATATCTTTTTTACTCTTTATATGTATTAAATCCCTCGAATACAAACTGAATAAAAAGTCCTTATCCTCCATAACTTTCCATTCTCCATATGGCTTATGTGCTGTCGCAGCCCTATTCGGCAGCACCTTCTTCACCACATCCGCCGTATACACCGGTACAAAATAGTACTTTCCATTCACACGAAATACATCGATTCTGACCATACCGCCATTTTCTGCAATTCCATTTCCGGAATCCACAAATACACCCATCGTCTGTTTTTTCTGTATCTTGACTTTCCGTACTACCGGACCTTCTGTACCGTCTGCTTTCGGTTTATGAAAATCCTGTGCAAATGCCTTTTTTGCATCATTTCCATATAACAACAGCTGTTTTTTCAATGCCTCGTATAATAAAAGGTCACTTTGAGGATTATAGTAGCCGTCGATTTCACCATCTTTGTCAAGCTTCAGATCTGTCAAAGCTGTCTTAGTCAATACGATCCCCTCATCCTTAAAATGTCTCGGACTGCGGATGGTATCTGCATGTGCAGCACCTGTCACTTTATGATTTGGCATTCTTGATACAAAGATCGGACGAAGATTCTCATAAATATACTCTGGATAATCTAATTCTAAGGCAACATCAGAATGGGTATCCAAAAATCCCTTCGGATCATCTCCCATTCTCACATCCAGTTCTGCCCGGAATGTCTCCCATGGTTTTGGAATATGAACACCAAATATCTCATCCCATTCTGCCCGGCTGTAATCTTCCGGTCGAAAGATTTCTCCTGTCTCCGCATCCACAAACTCTGTACCTTTTGAGTAACATCTCTCTCTTACTTTCGTATATCGCGATATTTTCTGGATCATGCCATCCGTACAGCAGGCGATGACAACCGCATCCATCGCATGATGTGTATCCGTCTCACGATTTTTCTGAGGTAATCCCCAGCGTTTTCTTAAGTACGCCGTAATTGCTCCATTTACCGCGCGTACCTGTTTTTTCTTTTCCGGACGGTTTAACGGTGCCATTTCAAGGTTCTGACGGATCATATTATAAATAACGGTTGTAATATATTTTGTATCCGTTAAGTTACGCTCTTTAAATTCACTACGCTCTTCCTCTGAAAAATGTTTTTTCAAAAGTTTCTGCTGTTTTTTATAATCCCGTATCGTCGTCTTCACACGAGTTTCAAACTCATTCCAACGCTGCTCATCATTTCCCATGTATTCATAAGGTGTCCTGTTTCCCTTTTGGCGGTTTTCCTGAGAAGTGACAAGTACCTTATTCCGAAAACTGTCATCAAATGTAATACTGTATGGCAAAATATGATCAATATCATATCCCGGTTTAAACAGTTCTTCCAATGGAATAGTCTTACCGGAATACATACAGATTCCCTGCTGTTCCTGCCACAGGCGATACTTTAAAATATCCTGTCCGGTTGGTGATAATTTTCCCAATTCCTGAATCTGCTTTTTCACATCTTCGTTATTCTTCTGGCGTTTTTCCATATCACCTTTTATTTTCCGGCGTTCTTCAAAAGTCTTTGACATTTCTCTTGCAAGCTCAATATTGATTGCCTGCGGACTTCCATATGTACGGATGATCGCATTAATCACTTTGACAGTCTGTGATACAGAACGCTTTACTACCGGATTCGTGATCTCATTAATGGTCTGATTCACATTTTCTCCTGTTAATAACTTCTGCTTAGTCCCCTTAGAATCCGCCTTAAAATCATATCCTGCTTCCTCACATGCTTTATCATAAGTCATGCCTTTTTCCAAAAACGGGATAATATTCCGCATCGCTTTCATCGAAAGATGCTGAAACTTCGTCGGTGTATACGCCAATAACCCTTCCATCTCTATCGGTACAAGTCCCAGCTTAGCCAGCCGCTCCGTACGACTGTCATCATTCTTATAACAGGTCAGGATCATACCAATCTCATCAAACAGATCCCTGACTTCATTTTCTGTCAGATATTTCACCCGTTCTTCCAAACATTTCTTGTAATCATGGTAGTATGGCATCCCAATAAATTTTGCTTTTTCCGTATTTTGATTTTCTTTTTGCTGTTCTTCTTTCGTGGCAGCTTTTTTATAATTTAAATTATAAAAAAGAATATCCTCCGGCAAACCTAACTTCTTGCGAACTGCTGCGTACTTCACTTCCTTCTGTGTGAATAACAGCAAAGTCAGTGCCCGTCGTTCCTCTTCTGTAAAGTTTCTGGTCTCTCCATCCTGGTTAACCAGTTTTGTATGATTTATTTTCTGCAGTGCCACAAAATATTCTGCCGTATAAGTTCCCTTTGCGCCGCGCAGCTCCCCCTGATCTCCAAGAAATGTACATTTTCCAACTCTGTCTGAAAAACCTTCCATCGCATATGGACTTGGCTTTCCATCCGGCTGCATGCCTGGTCCTAAATCAAAAGATCTCTGACTTGTCATGATTTCCAAATATTTTTCTTCTAATTCTTCCGTCGCTTTTTCATTTCCAAGACGTCTCTGGCTGGAGAAAATTTCTTTGACTTCTTCCACAAGCATTGCCCTTAACATGGTGTGCTGATAATTTTCTGCTTTATTGCGTGGGGTGAGAATATATCCCTTTTCTGACCAGGAACATCCGATTCGAAATGCTTCATCTAAATAAATCATCTCCCCGACCGTACGATATCCCTTTTCCTGCATCCGCTTTTGATTTTCATCCGTCGCTTTTAAAACTGCACCATTTTCCTTTGCAGCCGTCTCTGCCTTTCTAGTCGAACGAAATCCACGGTGTTTTGCAATATGAAGCAACACCTGTGCTAATTCTTCATCCGTCAGTTTCCGGTCTAATGCCTCATAGCGAAGCTGATAAACATCCGGTAACCCTGCCATGTTATATCGTTTCAGAAAGTCATCAATATTTATCAGACCCTGATTCTCAAAGAGCCATTTGATTCTGTCTAAACGATGTTTTCTTCTTCTAAGCCGCCTTCTTGTCGTTCGTGCAGCTCTCCTTGGTCCCGCCAAAGATTCACCTGTTTTCGGGATTTCTGCTGTATCAAATATCCTTACCCCAAGGTCTACGATACGAACCGGCTCGTCATCACTGTTGTTCTGTAATACCGCCCAGCCGACGGATGCAATACCAATATCCAACCCAATACGATAATCCATTTTTTCGTCCATGTTCCTTCTCCTCTCATCTGAACCGTTCTCTCTCATACCAGCAAACGGGACAACTGTTTTATTCTGCGCGCTTCAACAATGATCCGCATACCGGTCATTGTCATGAATAAACTTCTGTATAAAAGATAATCCCATTCCGAAGAATGGGATTAGAGCTTTTAGGTTTCTTACCTTATTGTAATAACCTAATTATCACTTGGTATGATATAATTCTCTTAGATTATACCCCTGTTTTCGACGATTGTAAATACCTGTTTTTGATTTTTTTACATTTTTCCTTCAAAAATCATGTAAAATTATTATTCCTCCATATCCTGTAAACCATAACCAAATCTTTCTAACACAGACATCAGATTTGCTGTTTTATTATCATAAAATTCACTGTCCGGTTCTGCTTTTTGAATGATCAGTCTCTCATACAGTTCCTCTACCCCGCCTCTGACATAATCATGAAACATGGACTGATAAGTCTGAAATTCTTCCTCCGTCTCCGCACCCCGGAATGCTTTTTTTACTGCTTCCTCAGCCGTCATGCTTTCTTTCGCATCCAGCATGATCATCATCTGCATAATAAAATCTAATTCTTCTTTTGCATTGATGATCTGCTCGGCTAAAATGCTCTTTGTCCCAAACGGCGAGAAATCTTCCTTTGCTTTACGGTCTACGCGAAATCCCACCACTGCTGCCACCATATACAGATCGATTAGTCTCCGGAAATAGGTATGCTCATAGTCACTTTTTACCCACAATTCACCTGCCATCCTGGCATGCTTTCCATGAAATTCAAACTCCTTCTTAAAAAATTCATAATTCCCCATCTTTTGTATCCCCTTCCGCTACTGATCAGATTCTACTTTCCGTATGGACGCATATGCCTCGTCGGCCGCTTTTTCAATATAATAAGACGCACCGACATATTCATCGAGTCCTGTGTACTTCCAGTCCTTGTCCAGCATAAAAATAATTACCTGTTCTGATACTTCCGGCAAAACTTTTGCAATCAGACTGATATTTTTATCCCCCAGTTTAGAAAACGGTCCGTCTAAAACAATCGGCAGTGTATCTCCTCCACTTTCCACTCCAAGATGCTCAGCCTTTTTATTTCTGCTGTATTCCATGATTGTAACGATAAATGCAAAATTGCGTGCGATTTTTTCGCCCTCTGACAGATTCTTCTCTTCGCGGAAACCCAAATCCGTCTGATATAACATCTGGATCTCATAATTTTCCGTCAACTGTATTCTTTTATCTTTCGCATTGAACATACGCTCAAAATTTTTTTTGGATCTGTCCGTTTAATTCCAGAAATGTCTTATTCTTTTTTACCTCAAAATCATTTTTTAATCTTGTATATAATGCTTCTGCCAAATCTACACGCTCTCGCCATTTTTTATTTTCTTCGCTCTTGACCTCCTGGCTCTTCATCTCCGCTTCGATCCGTTCAATCTGCCGCTCAAAGTTTATAATCTGTCCCTGCAGTGTTCCCTTTTCCACCCCTAATTTACTGTTTTCACTCTGATAATATTTCAGCATTTTTCTTTTTTCAGCAAAGTCTGTCTGCCTGTCCATCTGCTGTTCCATCCCGGCTAACTGATTACAGGTTTCCTCGTAAGCCCGGATGCTCTGATCCACATTTTGCGCATCTTCTCTTAAATCATCATAAACAGAATTGCTTTGCCGGTTCCAGCGCTGTCCTGTCCGTTCAAACTCACCCAGCAATGAACCAATATCTGCCGGCGGAAGAAAATTTCTCTGTTCCATCAGACTTTCTAATTCCTTAGACTCCGGTAATATTGGAGTTCCACAGATACATCTGCCTGTTTTTATAATATAGTCAATACTTGCCTGATGCATATGCGGTATGTCACGCCGCTCTCCTGCAACAGATTTTACCATTTTCACAGATGCCTCTATCATCGGTTTCGCAAACAACATATAAGCTTTATCACTGAATAAATTTACCAGACTTTTATATGCAGCAACTCCTCTTTCCGCCTGCGTTCTTCTTACTACTAATAACTGGTTATATTTTGCCTGCAAAATTTCCGTATTCTTATTTTCAAGAAGATACTGCTGCACCTCCTCTATTTTTTCATTATTGTTTTGTATATTGATTTCGATATTTTTTATCTTATCTTTACACTGCTCTATCTCATGTTCCATGCGATTCCGGTCTTTTTCCAGATTATCATACATATTACCAGAACCTGATATCTTTCCTTTGAACTTTTTAATAACGGAATGACTTCCCATATCCTTCAAATGCCAGATTGCAGCCTGATACGCAGATAATCCGGTCAGTGTATGTACAGACTCTTTGATATTTTCACGCACACCGTTAACAGTTACATCATTCCATCTCTCTCCATCAAACAAAAAATAATGTGACAGATTTTTGGGAAATAATTCACGGATTACCTCTTCTATTTTTTCCGTTTCCACAGAAATACCGGCATTTGGATCATCCTTTTCTGATATTTCCAGTGAAACTTTCTTATAAAATTCTTTTGCGATCAACTGTGGATATGCACGCGTATAATGGATTTCACGCTTGATCCGGTATCTTTTTTCATCATCAACAGCAACCAGTTCCACCGTAACATCCGCTTTACTGTTCGCATCCATCATTGCCAGAATATCATTGTTTAACAGCTGGTAGTCTTCCTGCTGCTTTCCGCGTTCTGTCAATACCGCACCATAAAGCACCCAGCGAAATGCCTGTGCAATTGTTGTCTTGCCAACCGTATTATCTCCCAGCACGACAGTAACATTTCTTTTTTCATCGCAGCTGAACTCGATTACATTCTGCCCCTTATACCTCATAAAATTATTCATTGTAATGCTCTGGAATTTCATGCTATTCTCCCCCTAAGTCTGCTACACTGACATCTTCGCATAATCAACTATGATCTTTGCAAGTTCCTCAGCCATCCTCTGATCTGTTTTTGCCTTGCTCCGCAAATTTTTACGCTCCACATGAAGAACCTCAAAAATCATATTCCGCATTACTTTTTCACTGACCTCTTTCATAAAATACCTCCATCCTGCATTGTTCTTTCGTAAAACAATATCTTTATCTGCACTTTCCAAGCCGTATTTAACTTAATAAAGTACTGATCCGCTCCCTGATATCCCCCTTCAGGAAATCATACCGTTCCCTTAAAATCTGTTTTACCTGATCTTGTGGTATATCCGAATTTGTATAAGCCGTAATATGCAGTTTTGCTTTTGCTTCCGCGTTGATCTTCTGTACATAATCTTTTAAGGATTCATCGGATATTTCCTTATTTGCTTTTTTCGTTATGTACACAAAATTTAAAGGCGAGTTGCAGATATTTTTTTCATCATCACGAAGTTTTTTTCGTAGATCCCCTACCTTTTTTACTGTTCCAAGCGGTATAATATGATGTGCCTCAAATCTTTCTGTTTCATCGGAATATGCACTTAAAATTTTATTTTCGTCAAACATATCCTTATATGTCTTTGACAGCAGATACTGACACATAAACATGCGCATCACTTTTTTCGGGATACGGTCTTCATCCGCCTTTTCCATCAGTAAAAACTTTTCATCCGAAAAATTCTGTGCTTCCAACACATAATTTTTGATATTTGCAATCCAGTCAACATTCTCTTTTCGGCTGGATGCCTGCATTGTCTTTACCATGGTCTGAAGATGCGCGATCATCTTTATATTCTGATCTTTATCATACTCGCCGGAAAATAATGATGACCAATACCACGCTTCTAAAATATCGTGAACAGTTTTATCGTTAAACCACTCATCCTTTAAAAATATAACTGCCACTAAGACAATCATCAAAGAATAATTTATTTCCTGGATATTCCGGATTCCGCATCTGCTCTGAAAGAAAAACATTACCCTGTCTATGGCATCACAAACCTTTTTCGCATTATCATTAATATCCGTTGGTGCTAACATCAGAATCTGCTTCTTCTTTATATAATCTAATTTGAATTTATCCGGTTCAAATAACTTGTTATTGCAATACAGACACAGCACATCTAAAAAAACATCAATATACTTTCCTGCTATGTCATTCTTTTCCTCGTTATAACATCCCGTACTGATGGATGCATTGTATTGATTATTTTGTATTTTTTTCCCAATCAAGGGAACAATCTGATCCGGTAAGACCTGTTTGTCATAACTTTTTTCTTCCTGAATATACCTGACCAGACGACGATAAAAATTATCTGTACTTACTTTTGCAACTCTCGCCATAACCAGATCAAAAGTATTTAAACTGATTCCTCCACGATTTAAATTCTCATAGATATCGATCGCCCTGTCACGCTGTTCCCCCGATACCTCAATCTTATTCAACGCCATATTCTTTACACAGGAATCCAGATAATTTGTCAGACAGACTTTCCACACCATTTGTTTTTCTTGCACTTTTTCACCGAACTTAGAATGATCTTCTTTTATTTCATTACAGTTTTCATCATTTCCAAAAATCTCTGCTATAAAATCATTCTTATTTTCATCCGACAAATCTGTAAAATGCTGTCTGATCTCATCTCCGATTTTACCTGCAATATCAGAGGTGATCGTATTATAGCGCAGCATTATCTGCGCCTTTTTTTATATTTTCCGGTGCCACCATCAAATACAGCGGTACTAAATATCCATCCTCATTTGTCAGGCAAAAATCATCCAGACGGGTCGACAAAGACTGCTGTGGATTATACGGCTCTCCATCCTGATTAAAAAATGCGGCACATGTAATAAACGGTAAAATATCCGCTGTCAGAAAATCCGGTTCCGCAGAATCTGATATGGGAAAAGTCAAATTATGGACTCCAAACAGATCTGCCTCTTCTTTACAGTTCTCCCACTTTGGAATTCTTAAAAAAAATCTTCGCTGTAATGCCCGTGAACTCAATTTTGAAAACATTTTACATTTTTCATAAATCACATTTGAAAAAACATTCGTAAGCGCTGTCATACGCTGCTGTCCATCCAGTAGAAATTCGACCTCACCATCCTGGCTTTGATATGTATTTTTTTCTTTCATACCGATTGACTTCGATGCATACTCATCCGGCTTTGATTTCAACAGTAAAATACTCCCTATCGGCATTTTTGCCAGAACTGATGCTACGATCTTTCTCTGTTCTTCATCCTTCCAGACAAATCCTCTCTGAAAATCCGGCAGCAGCATTTTATCCTCTGCGATTTTTCTGACAATCTCTCCAAAATCCAAACGTTGATTTTCCATTTTTCCTTCACCCTTCTGCAATTTCTTCTATCGCATTGATTAATATTTCCAACTCACTCTGCTTTGTAAAACGTCCGATCCCCACCCGGATCACGCCGCCATATTTTTCATCTTTTAAATATTTATGGATCAGCGGTACACATTGATACCCTGTTCTGACCGCTATATGATAATCTTCATCGAGCAGCATCCCCACTTCATCCGCACGGTAACCCTCTATGGAAAAAGAAACAATTCCGGTTCGTTTCATTTCATCCCAAGGCAGATACAGTAAAACTCCGTCTATTCTTTTTAGCTTTTCAATCAGATATTCTGCAAATTTTCTTTCTTGTGAAAGTTGCCTTTCCATGTCACAGCACGCTTCTAAGGCTGCATGTAATCCTGCAATCGCAACTATATTGGGGCTTCCCGGTTCTAAGATTCCCGGCATTTGTCCTGGCATATCAGGGTTTAAGGAATCACTGCCTGTTCCACCCACAAGAAACGGTTTTAAAGAAATATCCCCCTCACTGATAAATCCTCCAACTCCAAACGGACCATAGAGTGTTTTATGCCCCGCAAAAACATAAAAATCGATTCCACTCTCTTTCAATTTTACCGGCACAAGCCCAAGCGCCTGTGAACCATCCACCGCCACAACTGCTCCATATTGTTTTGCTGACTCTGCCACCTCATTGATTGGCAGAATGTAACCTGTCACATTGCTGACATGACTCATAACAATGACTGTTGGATGTTCTCTGGTGAACTGAAACCTGATCTGTGACAAATCTAATTCTAACGACTCCCTGTTTAATGCAAGTTCGATAATTTTAAATCCATATTGTTTCTGGTAATGATACAACACTCTCATCATTGCATTGTGCTCAAAAGGTGAAACATATACGATATCCGTCTGTTTCCATTCGAGTCCCCCTAAAATCACGTTACATGCAAGCGTAGCAGAGGCTGTAAACACAACCTCTGCTACATCATCTGCTCCTGCAAGTTCTTTGATCTGTTTTCTTGTACTCTCAATCAACCCGGATGCCTGCCGCGCCAGCGCATAAGAACCCCTGCCTGCATTGACAGCACCGGTCCGCGCAATTTCATCCATTGCCTGATATACACATTCTGGTTTTGGAAATGTCGTCGCTGCATTATCAAGATAAATTTCTTCCATAACCAATCTCCTCTTCTCTTACTGTAATAATCCCTCTAAAGTCTGCACCAGCACTGCAACCTTCTGATTTGTTTCGAGCGTATTCCCAAAGTCCTCCAATGCCTCTTCTAACATATTCTTTAAGTAAAGGCTCGTTGTATCCGAAATATCCGCATTATAATACTTTTCTATGGCATTTCCATTCTGGTCTGTCAACAGGATACGACTGCTGCCACCTGCATCTTTACCATGTTCCTCAAGTTTTTCAACTTCAGCTTTTACCGCGTGCAATTTCTCCTGAAATTCTACAAAGTTTGTATCATTCCAGTCCTCTAAATATACCCCTGATAAAATATAAGACAACGCTGATACAATTTCTCCCTCATCATTGGTAGAAAGTTTCTCTAAATAATTCAAAAATTCACTCTCTGCCGTTGCCAGTACATGATTTCTTGATGAATAATTCTGTGCCAGATACCATTCGTGTAAACATGCTTTCAGACTCACATTCTGCGTTTTTCCAAATTCGCGCTTTATGTTTCCTGCGACCTGTTTTTTTAATGTAATAAATACATCATCTAATATTTTTTTACTTTCTTTTAAATCCTGTGCCGTTTGCTCAAAACCAGGTTCTCCATAGCATGCCGGAATTTTTTCAAATAACAATTCTCTTGGATTGATTTCTGCTCTTCTCAACAGATTCCTAAGTTTCTTTATCGATCCACTTTGATTTTCCGGAAGATTTAGTGTTATCATCGTGTACTGGGGAAGTGACCGATACCATTTCTGCATGCAGGCAGCAATCTGTGCGAATCTGCTCTGTCCGGAAAACTTCTCCGTATCACATTCAAAAATCTTTTCCAATTTTTTTAAATATTTTTCTTTTTCAACGGTTTCCAGCTCCAGATACAATGCATAGTTTTCTGGAAAATCATTCACATGATTCAGGTTATCCGAAGTAATTTCCAGCTCTTTCTCCCCAATATAAATGACCGCTGTTCCTTCAATTTCAGATAATTTTTTTGCCAGAAACAATGGAATCACTCCTCGCCTTGCGCCAAAACATTTTCCCTGCAATCGCTGGTATAATATCTGAAAAGACTTTTTTTCACCTGCACATTCCGCAAAAAAACGATCTATCTCTAAACTAACTTTCTGACAGCCCTTATCCCCTCTGGTATGCACAAATGCAGCACGATATACCATAGCCTCCGGCATGGTTCCTTTTTGGTACACAGACAGATCCTCATGCCCTAACATTTTATCGATCACCTGATTGCGCGCTCTTAAATACTGCTTGCCGATGTGTTCAATATTTAACAGTTCATGGTTTACACGCGGCGCGTAGCCATAATATTCTCTGCAGACATCACTTAATATCTGATTAAATTCTGCGGCCGTTGTACACTTTTCTTTTT
>ENA-OQDM01001197-OQDM01001197.1-human-gut-metagenome-genome-assembly--contig:-NODE-1197-length-11203-cov-1.103377_pt1 | contig 11203 bp, 8 predicted proteins | sample MGYA00242772_ERZ504605 | MGnify/ENA primary metagenome ERZ504605 (study PRJEB26092, sample SAMD00036348) | human gut metagenome | host: Homo sapiens | study: EMG produced TPA metagenomics assembly of... | reverse complement strand
CACATTTTTAAAAGTCCCTACAGGAAGACAATCGACTTCATAATCCATCATCTTCTGTGCGATGGATACAAGATCTTCTTTCGGTTCGGCATAAATCATTTTCGAACGGGATGTCATTACCATGGAAATCGGCACTTTTGCCAAATCATCACGGCCCATGGCCGCTTTCAGAAGATCTTTCCTGGAAACGACGCCCTGTATGTCATCTTTCTTTCCTACGAAAAGCGTACCGATATCTTCGGTGAACAGGAGAACCGCCGCGTCATAGGCATTGGATTCCGCTCCGACAAGTATCGGGCGGGACATACAGTCTTCCGCCGTGCAGGAACGGATTTCAGCAGCCGCGGGATCTTCTCCGCCCCCAAGGTAATAGTAGCCAAGACGACGGCGGGCAGCGATTACCTCTCCTGAAAGAAGAACCGCCAGATCTCCACGCAGCGCGCTCCTCGTCACATGGAGACGCTGTGCGATCATTTCCCCTGTGATAGGACCGTTTTCCCGAACGATCCTCGTGATTTCCTGTTGTCGGCCGGTAAGCTGCATAATTTCCCTTCTCTCCTTCTTCCGCAAAGCGGAACTGTGGCGGAGGACATGTCAACTTTCCCATGCCCTCTGCCATTATCTCAAAATCAAAGTTCGTAATCTTCCTGATCCACGACACCTCTGCCCGTCGCCGCATCCAGCATCAGACGCTGCTCGATGCGGGCTACATTCAGCCGGGTACTCTTCACCATGTCCGGGTTGACGGACACATAGTCAATTCCGCTCTTTACGAGGAATTCCGTAAAGTCTGGATATACGGACGGCGCCTGTCCGCAGATGGATACGGTCTTGCCGTCTCTGTGCGCCACTTTGATCAGGTGGCGGATAGCCCTCTTGATGGCCAGATTACGTTCATCGAAGAGAGAAGCTACGGTATCATTATTTCTGTCGCATCCCAGAATAAGCATAGTTAAATCATTGGAGCCGATGGAATAGCCGTCAACAAATTTATTGAAACGGTCTGCCAGGAGAATATTGGCCGGAATTTCCGCCATAAGGAGAAGTTTGAAGTCCGGACCGCGTTCCAGTCCTTCTTCTCTCATAATGGCCGTTACTTTTTCTGCTTCATCAACGGTGCGGCAGAACGGAATCATGCAGTTCAGATTTTTCAGGCCGTATTCTTCACGGACTTTTCTGACTGCTTTCAGTTCCAGGCGGAATGCATCGGTATATTTCGGATCATAGTAACGGGAAGCGCCTCTCCAGCCAAGAAGGTCGGCCGGTTCTTCCGGTTCGTACTTATCGCCGCCCTTGAGATTTCTGTATTCGCCGGATTTAAAATCGGAGAAGCGGAGAACAACGGGACGCGGAGCAAGGGCGCGGCATACTTTGCTGATGCCTTCCGCAAGCATATCTACCACTTTTTCCGGCCGGCCTGTTTCGATCAGGTACAGCGGATGTTCATGAATAAAGGTGGTCCAGATAAATTCTTCCCGCATGAGTCCGATACCATCACAGGGAAGCGACGCATATTTATCAGCCAGATCGGGATCGCCGAGGTTCATAAGGACGCGGGTGCCTGTAGGCGGGAAATATTCGGCAGCTACTGCCGCTGTACCTGCTGCCTGGGCAGCGGGCGTTCCTTTCTTCACAAGATCGGCAACAATGCCGTCATAAATAATGCCGTTGCGTGCATCAATGGTAATATCCTGTCCCGTTTTCAGCACGCCTGTCGCTTCTACACTGCGGCTCTTTGTTCCGACAACACAGGGAATTCCCAATTCGCGGGATACAATGGAAGCATGGCAGGTCATACCGCCGGCATCAGTCACGATAGCGACTGCCTTCTTCATAGCGGGTACCCAATCGGGAGACGTCATGGTGGTGACAAGAACTTCGCCTTCTTTAAAGGTATCAATGTCTTTCGGATCGGTGATGACATGGCATTTGCCTGCCGCCATGCCCGGGGATGCGGGAAGCCCTTTTACAAGTACGTTGTGATCAGTTGTCATGACTGTTTCTTCCTCCGATTTCTTTTCTTTATTTTTCTTGGACCAGACCGTTTCAGGACGTGCCTGAAGAATCCAAAGGCGGTCTTTGTGGTCGACAGCCCATTCCATATCCATATAGCAGCCGTAATGTTTTTCAATACGTTTCGCGTAATCGGCAGCTGGGCGATCTGTTCATCGCTTATAACCTGCGCCTTGGCACGTTCCCGTTCCACTTTTCTTTCTTCCACATCGCCGGCTTCTTTGCGGATCAGTTCGATGGATTTTTCATTGATGCGGCGGGAAGTAATGGTAAGAGAATCTTTATCCACAACAAAATTATCGGGTGTTACGGTACCCTGCACGATGTATTCGCCAAGCCCCCAGGAGCCTTCGATCATGATGCTGTCGTCAGCGCCGGTCGCCAGGTTGACGGTGAACATGACACCTGCCGCTTTCGCATCAGCCATCATCTGGACGGCGGCGGAAAGCGCCACATTTTCATGGTCAAAGTTTTTCTTCGCACGGTAATAAACGGCACGGTCGGTGAAAGTGGACGCATAGCATTCCTTTACTTTCCGGATAACCATATCCCGCCCGGTGACGTTCAGGTATGTATCCTGCTGCCCGGCAAAAGAAGCATCCGGCAAATCTTCCGCGGTAGCAGAGGAGCGGACGGCGACGAAAGGATTCTTTTCACCCACCTTTTCGGCAAGTTCTTCATAAGCCTTTCCAATCTGTTCGGCAAGGTCTTCCGGCATAGTGGCAGAGCAGATGCTTTCACGGATTTTTGTACAGACTTCATGGAGCTCTACGGAATCTTCCACATCCTGCAGTTCCTGAAGCATCTTATGGATTTTCTTATTCTGTCCCGTCTTTTCCATGAAATAGCGGTATGCGCTGGCTGTTGTCGCATATCCGTACGGAACAGGCACATCCACGGAAGAAGTCAGTTCCCCCAGAGAAGAGGATTTCCCTCCTACCAGTCCCACGTCGGCGCGGCGCAGCTCATCAAACCACAGTACATAAGCATTTTCTCTTGCGTCCATCATGACCCTCCTTAGTCAATGAATGATATGTAAAAACGTATACTATATTCTTTACATCAGAAATTATAGTATACCACTAATACAAAAAAGTCAAATAGAAAAGGTTCGCAGAACCATCTTATTTACGGAATGGACATACACATAAAATTCCCATTTTATTCATTTATCTTAGTTCGGCCAATTCCACACAAAAGAAAAGCAATAAGCGTATATTAAATATTTCATTAAGGCCGTCTTTTACAACAGAAAAAACGCTTCTCCGAAGAAAAGCGCTTTCTACTCTATTATATTATTCTATTTATTTACATACCGAAATGAAGTACCGTGTCTCAAGGTAACACCCTGCCACAAAAAGAGACAGAAGCATCAGAGGAAAGCACCATTTCATAAAAGCGGTAAAGCTGATATTGAACCCTTCTTTTGCCGCGATAGCCACCATGATCACATTCGGTGAAGCACCAATCATAGTACCGTTGCCGCCGAAGCACGCACCGGTCGCAAGCGCCCACCACATATAATCCGCATGGGGCAGATTCATGAGAGACTGCATATCCTGGATCAGAGGAATCATTGTCGCCGTGAAAGGAATATTGTCAACGAAAGCGGAAGCTACACCGGAAAGAAGCAAAATGAGGAAGGTAATCAGGTGGCTGTCGCCGTCCACCATTTCGATTCCCTTTTCCGCAATTGCCGTAATGACGCCGGCATTTTCCATGCCCCCCACCAGAATGAAGAGCCCCATGAAGAACATGAGTGTGTCCAGATCCACCTCTTTAAGAGCATCCTCCGGATTGATACCACAGAAGAGCAGTGCCGCCATACCGCCCGTCATGGCGACCGTTGCCGATTCCAGACCGAAATGGGAATGGACAACGAAGCCGAGGACCGTAAACGCAAGAACCATAAGCGAACGGCTGAAAATAGATTTGTCTTCCACGCCGGACATAATATCAATTTTTTCCAGCTCTTTCGCACTCATGCGGACACTGGAAAAATCATTCTTGAAAATGAGAAGAACCGCAATCAGGATAACAATGACCGTAATGACAACGACCGGAGCCAGATTTATAAGGAAGTCATTGAAATCCAGGTGTGTCGCGGAACCGATCATGACGTTTGGCGGATTCCCGATCATAAGTGCCGTACCGCCTATGTTGCACATCAATATTTCAGAAATCAGAATAGGCACGGGAGACATACGGAGCATGCGGCACAGGGAAATCGTCATGGGCGCGATCAGGAGTGCTGCCGTGACAGAATCAATGAGCGCCGCCCCCACCGCCGTGACGATAGAAAGCAAAATCAGCAGCTCCCGCGGAGATCCCTTTGATTTCTTCAGTGCCCACAACGCAAGTACCTGAAAGAAACCGGATTGCTTCACAACGGAAATCAAAATCATCATCCCCGTCAAAAGTCCCAGTGTATTGAAATCGATAAATTCTGTAATCGCCTGCTCCTGCGTAACGAGACCAAAGTAAATCATAGCGCCAGCCGCCGGCAAGAGACACAAATCGTACTGATGATATTTTCTCTGACATAATGCCCGCATAAGTCATGAGAAAAATAAAAATCGCCAAATAAAACTGTACTGAGCTGCTCATTCTTCCAATCTCCTTTCATCCCCCCGGCGGGTGTCTGTCCGCATCCGGGATGAATCGAATTTTATTTTATCACAACCATCAGAAAAAACAATGATTTTCTTTATATATATTCATCTCATAATCAATAGAAATTAATCTGCCTTCCCTTCATGATAGAAAGATGCAGTAATCATTAATATGTAAAAACTCTCGCATAAATTTAAACCATGAAATCTGCAGTCCACAGACAGATACACATACAAAAATGCGTGCCTACGGTACAGCACCGTTTAAAAATACCAATAAAAAAACGCGGCTGTCCGCGCGATATATTGGCAGGGTAGGTGGAGTCGAACCACCGATAACGGAGTCAAAGTCCGTTGCCTTACCGCTTGGCTATACCCCCATTATGGAAAATGGATCCTATCCTGCAAACCGTATAGATTTGTGTAAAAAAAATGGGGCGAGTGGTGGGGGTCGAACCCACGCATAACGGAGCCACAATCCGCCGTGTTAACCACTTCACCACACCCGCCGCATCTTGTCATACAGCACCTGCTGTATAACGGAATGTATTATACCATGCTTGCCCACAGGCGTCAATATTTCAAATTTCCGGAGAAAAGCTCTTGTACGCGGTGGATCCCTTCTACTTTTTCTCTGTCTTGCCCGGAGCTATATAATAAGAAGAGTAATAAAACCTGTAGGAGGTCCTATGTCTCTTAAATTTCATGAAATGACGATTGATGCTTACCTATCCGCTCTCGGTTCTACGGCTCCCGCTCCCGGCGGCGGTGCTGCTGCGGGACTCATCGGAGCACAGGCCTGTGCCTTGGGAGAAATGGTTTCCCGCCTTTCTTCCTCCGGAAAGAATACTGATGATTTCCGTGAAAAAGCGGAGCAGTATGTTGCCGTTTTTGAATCGGCCCGCTCTATTTTCCTGGATCTGATGGACGAAGATGCGAAAAATTTCCGTGAACTGATGGCACTTCTTCAATCTCCCAAAGATCCTTCCGACACAAAACGGAAAGAAAAATTAGAAGCGGCTTTCAAAAAATCGGCGGAAGCGCCTTATCAGATGGCGGAAGCCATGAGCGGACTGCTCCCCGCATTTACCCAGCTCCTGCTTCACTGCAATAAGAATGTCATCACTGACGCGGTTATCGCTGCGGAACAAGCCATTTCCTGTATCCGTGCGGCCAGATTGAATGTGGAAATCAACGCGAAGTACGTAAAAGATGAATTTTATACCCGTGAAATGAAGGATTCCTATCTCTCCTGGGAAAACGCCATTTCCGCTATCGACGCGGTACTCACTTACCAGGTTAAACTTTAATTTTCAGGCTGCAGCATCTTCGCGGCTTATTTCTATCGGAAAGATTATGGACTCTCAATCGGAAAAGGCGGAAAGGGAAGAATCCCGCCTGCAGTTTAACAAACAGCTTTTCAAAACATATCTCGCTCTTGATCACTGGCACCGGTTCCGTCTCCGCCTTTTTCTGGAAGGAATCCTCGTCGGAATCGCCGGCGGTCTTTTGATTGCCCTTTTCCGTTTCCTCCTGGGACTGGCTGATACCTATCGCCGCCGTCTGTTTCAGGAAATCATTATCCCGTCTTTCGGGATTTCCGATTTCCTCCCCCTCCTTTGGTGGCTGGCGGCGCTTTTTTTCATCGGCGGCGCACTTTACGTCATGTGCCGATACGCCCCCATGGCCTCCGGGTCGGGGATTCCGCAGGTGAAGGGTGTCATTCTCGGTTTCTTCAAAATGAAATGGTTCCGCATTCTCTGGGTAAAAATCACCGCAGGTGCTTTAGGCATCGGCGCGGGCTTGTCTCTGGGCCGTGAAGGGCCGTCTATTCAAATCGGCGCCGTTGCCGCCCAGGGCTTGAGCCGCTTCATGGGACGGACACGCATGGAGGAACGGTATCTCATCACCAGCGGCGCCAGCGCGGGTCTTGCGGCGGCGTTTAATGCTCCCCTGGCGGGAACGATGTTCGCTTTGGAGGAGCTCCACCGCAATTTTTCGGGCGCTGTCCTTCTCCCTACAATGGCTTCCGCTATTTCCGCCACCATTGTGTCCCAGTTCTTTTTCGGATCGGCGACAAGTTTTTCCTTTCCTCTTCTTGTCCATCTGCCGTCGGAATACTTGTGGTGTGTAGTGCTTATTGCCGTTTCCTGCGGTTTTGCAGGTATCGTTTTCAATTACGGCCTGCTCCATATGGACGCTTTTTACGGTCTTCCCGTCTTCAGAAACCAATATATGAAAATCATGTTTGCCCTCTTTGCAGCGACGATTCTTGCTTTCACACTGCCCGATGTCTTGGGCGGAGGAAATTTCCTGGTCGATTCGCTGGCAAAAGCACGGTACGGCTTCGGATTCCTTGCGGCGCTTCTTCTGGCAAAATTTCTTTTCACCCTCATCAGTTACGGCTGCGGCGTTCCTGGCGGTTTTTCCTGCCTCTTCTCGTCATCGGCGCTCTCATCGGCTCCCTGGAGGGGGAACTCCTCATCTCTGCAGGCATTTTATCCGCCCTCTACCTGCCAAACATTATTATCATTGCCATGGTCGCTTTCTTTGCCGCCAGTATCCGTGCTCCCATTACGGGGACGCTCCTCATTCTGGAAATGACAGGTGACTTCCATCACCTCACGGCGCTTGCCCTCGCTTCCGCCGTAGCTTATGTCACAGCGGAACTGCTGAAAGGTCAGCCGATTTATGATTCTCTCTTGAAAAAATCCCTGTCCAATGATTCTACGCCCGTTTCCGACGAAGAAAGAAATATTCTGGAAGTTCCCGTGGGCAGCGGTTCCATCCTCGAAAACCGGACAGTGGAGGAAATCCCCCGTCTGTCTCACACGATACTCGTCAATATCAAAAGGCAGGGGGCAGATATGATTCCCGACCCTGACACAAAACTTCTCTCCGGTGATTTCCTTTACTTCCTTACAGAAAGCAGGCATACGGAAGAAATCCACCACCTCTGCGAGGCACAGATTCCCAAAGACCATATCCGGTAAATTGAAAAGCGCTTGGACTGTTTGGTTCCAAACGCTTTTTTTGTCCTAATTTTCATTCAGAGAAACAATGTACCGCTCCACCATCTCCGCCAGATTCCCGTTCGCTTTCAGACCGGGAGCAAGAGAAATGAAACGAAGACTGAAATCCTCATCTCCACGGGGAGGTATTTCTTTCGGAAAAACCGCCCACACTTCTTTTACAGGGCGGCTGTTCCTGAGAGAATCGCTTTCTTCCATGCCGCGGTAAAATTTCGTATTCATATCACGGTACGCGTTGAACTGGGTACGGATGCCCGCACTTCTTGCCGCGTCGCGCCACAGAAAAAAAATGTCACGGTATTTAAAAATCTGCTACGAGAGAGCCATAATACGCTTCGTTCCGATAGTAGTCCATGCGGAGGTCAGGACGGCGGTGGACATTATTCGTATAGAGGGGATCCGTTTCCCTGTCGGTGTCCGATGCATGCTGGGGCACAGTGCCGTCATAAATGAGACGGATCTTTTCATCATTCCTTGACAGAGTAATTTCCGTTCCTTCTTCCAGGCTGGACAGACGGTACTTCCCGTCTTCCTGTACCACGGCAGGGCCCGTTGCCAGCTCCCACCCCTTTTCTTCCAGCGCCTTGATGAATTGGAGGAAACACCAAAGTTCGTACAATTTATCTGTCCTCTTCCACTGGATTGATAGAAAGATGATACGGAAAGACTGTCGGCAGGATTTCTCAAATTTCTGTACAGCCTGTACAAAAGGGAATAACGGGGGTCAAGAAAAACAGTCATGGGCAGTGTTTTCGGGGCATTCCGCTTTCTGCTTCATGAAACCAAGTCGCCTCTGCCACCATCCGGATCGCATTTCGTATATGCACCGCCCGAGCCCGGTATTTCTCAAAATGAGAAAGCGCATTGGCCCCGTTTTTAAAATCGCGGTTTTTATAGTACCCCGCATTGGCATCCTGTACTTTTCCCAGCCGCCGTGCATGATCGTCAATTTCCTGTACAAAAGAACGGAGATTTTCATCCAGCTTTTGTAAAATAGCTTTGGCAAAACGATTCTCCGCCACGTTCCAGGTCACTTCCGAGCAAATGACAGGCAGGACGGGCGTCCCTTCCCGCGACTTTCCCGCTGCACAGCGGATATGGGCGCCTGCGGCATCCCGATTGCTCCTTACGACACCCTGTTTGCGGACAATGCGGGAATTTGCCGTACGCGCCAGTTCCCCCAGCACCTGCACGACACGGTCCGACTCTTCGCTGATGGCATAGAAACGGAGCAGCATGGCAGATTTCAGCCCCAGTTCGCCTTCCATGGAACGGGAAATATGGATACTCCGTTTCATAAAGTCGAAGGAAAAGATCTTTTATTTCCTCTACCAGTTCCTCACGCATAGCTTGCCAGCTCTGCCGTCCCATGAACTTGGGGGTGATTTCCAAAAGCCCCCGCCATATTTTTCCCGCGCCTGTCACGGTAATCACATAGTAACCGGGAACAAGCGGGAAGTCTCTCCCCTCAAAAAGAAGGAACGGTTCTCCTTTCCATCCGGGACGGAGATAACTCTGTCCGTCAATCTTTTCCGCATGGGGCAGCGTCACCACATCGAGCCCGTCCATGGTAAAACGGAAATCGGGAGGCCCGTCGAAGCGGAGCCAGATATCCTGATTTTCCACGAGACTCACACCGGCGGATTCTTCCAAAACTGCTTCTTCTCCGTTTACAAACCGGGTAAACGGGTAAACACGGCCGCCGTCGCCTTTTGTAATGAAAGAAAGCCTGAAGGGCAGTTTCTTTTCACGGCGGTTCCTTCTCCCCGGCGAAAATATCCGGTTCCGTTTTTCTCCTGACCGTTCAGACCGTGTAATCATACAAATTCAGTTCCTGTGCTTTAGCACGCAAGGCACATCGTGATTCCTCAAAATCGGAAAGATCGGAAAAACTGTCAAGCACCTTGACTAAACGCCCTTCCACTTCGCCTTTGTCAGAGAGAGAAAGCAAAGCAGACAGCTGCTGGGCAGAGCCGCGTATTTTGGTAAGTATCCTTTGTACCAGCTGGCAGTCCAGTCCCGCTTCCCGATCGAAACCGTCATTTTCTGGAATATTCTTTAAGTATCTGTCCATCTGGCGCGCCACGCGGAAACCGATACACCCCTGGACACCGCCTTCCCGAAGGACATCATTCAGCGTATCAAGGAATTCCAATTCCCGCGCCGTGAGTTCCATATCCCCCGTTTTCCGGTAACTTTTAAACTGGGCAAAGGATATTTCCTTCAGATCCGGCGGCTCCGCCTTTTCGGCAGTGAGCCAGTCACTGAATCGTTCCTGATGGAGAGTAATCATGTTCGCGCGGTCGAGGATTTTATCGGAAAAACGGTACGTCGATTCATCCACGTTCACCGTACCGGTGAAAATGACATTTTCTTCCGGATGGAAATTTCCGCGGGATAGGCGTCTCCATTATAAAGACGCCCCTGGAGCGACGGATTATACAGGCGGATAACAGGATCCTCCTCTTTTTCCAGTACGGAAATAAATTGGGCAAAGTAATGCTCCGCTCTGGCCAGGTTCATTTCATCAAAGCAAACGATATACATTTCCTCCGGATGCCTTTCCGCATCAAGAAGAAGCTCTGCAAGGCCCGTGTCGGCAGGGCGGTAAATCATATTTTTCATATCCGCATAGCCGAGGATATCTCCGTCATCCATCCATGACGGGCGGACAGGCACGACGGCGATGCGGTCATCAGGCAATCCCAGGCTTCGCCATAAAGGCGGACAAGACGTGATTTCCCTGTGCCGCTCATCCCCGACAGGATCGTCAGGCGCGAAGATTTCACAGAAATATGGAAATTGATCAAATCTTTTTCCGCATACAGAAGTCCTTTTTGAAGAAGCAAGCGCGGAAAAACGGTTCAGGAATTCATCTTCCCTGTCCGGTCTTTCCTCCGTTTCTTCAGACATTTCTATTTCTTCCACTTTCTCATCGATTGCCGGTCCTTCCTCTCCGGCAGTCACGCTTTCAGAAGTGTCTTTCTCCAAAAGAGAAGGCAGAATATTTCCCAAACCCGCAGGTGTTTCCGCGGCGGACGCAAAGGATACCGCCGGCCTTTCTTCAATGCCGCGGGCGGATAAGATATCCCCGTCAGCCGGCACTTCTTCCATCCCCTCCTTCAAGCGTTCAATATATTCAAAAGGTACGAACCAAAGGGGTGAATTGGCACAGCGGAGAACGTGGCCCGCCATGATTTCGTCAGAGATGTCAATCACTTTGTACCCGAGACGGCCACCGTGAAAATACGCGCCGCCTTCGTCAATGACCGTCTCTTCAAAAGCATCGCCGTCCAAAGGTGCAAAAAGAACAAAGTCGCCCAACTTTCCATCGTGCCGCTCCGCAGCTGCAGCAATAAAGTAGGGCGTAAAATCATTGTTCCAATATTTTTTTGACAGGCCGGGTATAGGTTTCCCCTCCAAAAGATGGCGGCAGAACTTATTAATATCCCCTTCCATCGCTGGCTCTCCCTGCCGTCCAAAAGCAGGAACGGGACGGTAATCTTCATCCTGTTCCATGAAAGGGGTGCGTCCTTCCTTTTTCAA
>ENA-OQDM01001196-OQDM01001196.1-human-gut-metagenome-genome-assembly--contig:-NODE-1196-length-11203-cov-2.618815_pt1 | contig 11203 bp, 12 predicted proteins | sample MGYA00242772_ERZ504605 | MGnify/ENA primary metagenome ERZ504605 (study PRJEB26092, sample SAMD00036348) | human gut metagenome | host: Homo sapiens | study: EMG produced TPA metagenomics assembly of... | reverse complement strand
AGCCGCCCCGGCGGCAGGCCGCAAGGCCGCATAGCATGACAACAGCCCCCGTGGTTCCGCTTTTCCGGCGGTTCCATGGGGCTGTTTTTGCATTTATGGGTCGATCAGAATACGGAGTTCCTGCACCACGTCCTGCAGCGCACGGCAAATACCCTCCACTTCCGGAGAGTTATCCATAGCACCGGCAGCTGTATGCGCTTGATGTCCTGCTGCGCCTTGGCAAGTGCTGCGCAGATTTGTGTACGTTTTTCCTCGGAAATGTTCATGATAATCACCATTTTATTTTAAAAGCGGGTTACCAAATGGGTTATTAAATCAAAAAGCACGTTGATTTTTTGTGAATCAACGTGCTTTTCTTTATGCCGCCGACGGGGGTCGAACCCGTACTCTGTCTCCAGAAAGGATTTTAAGTCCCTCGTGTCTGCCAATTTCACCACAGCGGCACACCGATACCCGGCTTACAAAGCCCTGCTGCCCCATATTGCTGTAGGGAGCCGGGAATAACAGGTGTGAGGTAAAATTATGTCAATCGGACCGAACGCAAATCGACCGAATGAACACAAATCAGCATGGTCTATAGTACAATAGTTTGCCCGGTTTGTCAAGAAAAGGCGTTACACTTTTCCGCCGTGCAGCTCTGCGTACATTCTGGCGCGGCACTCGGCCACGGCAGGGGTCATGTTGACGTAATGCTTGTGCGGGCACTCCAGACGCAGCTCGCTCTCCCAGGTCTCCTCGGTGAGCTGTTTTGCAATGTAGGCCTTCTTCTCGGCAATGGAGGGCAGCTCCATGGCCAGCTGGCCGCCCAGGATGTGCGGCACCAGCAGCGGCTTGACCGCCGTCGGGGTAAAGGTAATGGTGCGCTCAATGGCGTCAGAGTCCAGGTTGACCATCGTGACGGGCTTGCCGGCCTCGATCACCTCGCCGTCCATGGCGATCAGGTCACACTGGGCCTGTCCGTTTTCATCGTAGAGACGCCAGGGCATCTTCTTGCCGGGGATGATGGCCTTGCTGGCCGAATCCGAGCACTTCATCTTGGGGGTATAGCTGCCGTCCGGCTGCTTGACAGCCACCAGCTTGTACACGCCGCCGAACACGGGGTCGGAAGCGGAGGTGATCAGGTTCTCGCCCACGCCGTAGGAATCAAAGTGGGCATGCTCATACAGCTCCATGTTGGCGATCTTCTTTTCGTCCAGACCGTTGGAAGCCACCAGCTTGATGTAGGGCTTGCCGACAGCATCCAGTGCCTTGCGCAGACGCTTGGAGCCGCGGGCCAGGTCGCCGGAGTCGATGCGGGCGCTCTTGACGCGGCGGTTGGGGTCATTGGGGTACTTCTCGATCAGGTAGTCGTCCAGCTTGATCAGGTTGGGCAGACCGCTCTCCATGATGTTGTAGGTATCCAGCAGCAGGCTGACCGAGTCCGGGTAGGTGTCGGCAAATGCCTTGAAGGCGTCGAATTCCGTCGGGAAGAACTCGATGAAGCTGTGTGCCACGGTGCCCACGGCCTTGACGTCCGAGCCGAACTTCATCTCAGCCAGACAGTTGGCCGTACCCACGCAGCCGCCCAGGACCGCCGCATAGGCACCATCGTTGCCGGCGCTCTCGCCCTGTGCACGGCGGGTGCCGAACTCCATGACGCTGCGAGGGGTGTGGGTGTTCAGGCCCGTGACCCGGGTGGCCTTGGTGGCGATGAGGCTGTGGAAGTTCATCGTCTGCAGCAAGTAGGTCTCAATGAGGATGGCGCCCACCAGGTCGCACTCAATGCGAACCATCTGCACATGGGGATAGCACACAGTGCCCTCCGGCAGGGCATACATGTCGCCCTTCCAGCGGTAGGTGCGCAGATACTCGCAGAATTCCTCGCTCATACCCTTGGTGCGCAGCCACCAGATGTCCTGTGCGTTGAATGGTAATTCAGCAGAAAGCGGGTCAGCTTGCGCTGACCGGCGCTGATGGAATAGCCTGATTGTCCGGGTTCTTGCGGAAGAACATGTCAAACACCAGCGTGGTGTCCTTGAATCCGTGCAGGAACAGGCAGTTTGCCATCGTAAATTCATAAAAATCCACGACCATTGCGGGGTTGTCGTAGTCCTCATCCGGAATATAAGGCACAACCTTGATTTCGTCCATGAATGTTTCCTCTCTTCTTCTCAACGGCACAGTCCGCGGGCCGCTGCCGTTTCCCAGTTCCCGGCCGGAGTACAGAACTCCGGCGGAAAGCCCTCGCCCTGTCTTGACAGGGTGTTTCTAACATGATAACACCAATCGCAGGCCTGCGCAAGGGTTTTGCGATATTTTCTGGGATTGCGATCGAACTGAAGAACAACCCTCTCCGTCATCGCTTACGCGATGCCAGCTCTCCCGAAGGGCGAGCTTTTATCGAGAAGGGAAACTTTCCGATTCAACGAAAAAGCTCCCCCTTTCGGGGGAGCTGGATGCGAGTGAAATGAGCAGACTGAGAGGGTTTTGTTCTTTAGCCGTTGATGATGTTGGGGGTAGCGTTCTTCAGCACGACGTCATGGCTGCCGCCCTCCACGATGGAGGTGGAGGACACGACGGTCAGCTTGGCCTTCTGCTGCAGCTCCGGGATGGACAGAGCGCCGCAGTTGCACATGGTGCTCTTGACCTTGTACAGGGTGGTCTGCACGCCGTCGGCCAGCGGGCCGGCGTACGGGACGTAGCTGTCCACGCCTTCCTCAAAGCTCAGCTTGGTGGAACCGCCCAGGTCGTAGCGCTGCCAGTTGCGGGCACGGTTGGAGCCCTCGCCCCAGTACTCCTTCATATACTGGCCGTTGATGCGCACCTTGTTCGTGGGGCTCTCGTCGAAGCGGGCGAAGTAGCGGCCCAGCATGACGAAGTCGGCACCCATGGCCAGTGCCAGGGTGATGTGGTAGTCGTGGACGATGCCGCCGTCGGAGCAGATGGGCACATAGATGCCTGTCTCCTTGAAGTACTCGTCACGGGCCTTGGCCACCTCGATGACTGCGGTAGCCTGGCCGCGGCCGATGCCCTTGGTCTCGCGGGTGATGCAGATGGAACCGCCGCCGATGCCGATCTTCACGAAGTCGGCACCCTGCTCGGCCAGGAAGCGGAAGCCCTCGGCATCCACCACGTTGCCGGCACCCACCTTCACAGTGTCGCCGTAGTGCTCCCGGATCCAGTGGATGGTGCGGGCCTGCCACTCGGAGTAGCCTCAGAAGAGTCGATGCACAGCACATCCACGCCAGCCTCCACCAGAGCGGGCACACGCTCGGCATAGTCACGGGTGTTGATGCCGGCACCCACCACATAGCTCTTGTTCTTGTCCAGCAGCTCGTTGGCGTTCTTCTTGTGGGAGTCGTAGTCCTTGCGGAACACCATATACTTCAGGTTGCCCTCAGCGTCCACCAGCGGCAGAGTGTTGATCTTGTTGTCCCAGATGATGTTGTTGCAGTCATGCAGGGAGGTGTTCTCCGGCGCAGTGACCAGCTTTTCCAGCGGGGTCATGAAGGTGGTAACGGGAGCGTCATCCGGGGTGTGGTTGACGCGGTAGTCGCGGGAGGCCACGATGCCCAGCAGCTTGCCGTTGGGGGTGCCGTCAGCGGTGACCGCGATGGTGGAGTGGCCGGTGCGGGCCTTGAGCTCCAGCACATCGTGCAGGGTAGCGGTGGGGGCCAGATTGGAGTCGGACACGACATAGCCGGCCTTGTAGCTCTTGACGCGGCGCACCATGGCAGCCTCGTTCTCGATGCTCTGGGAGCCATAGATGAAGGAGACGCCGCCTTGACGAGCCAGTGCAATGGCCAGCTTATCGCCGGAGACCGACTGCATGATGGCGCTGATCATGGGGATGTTCATTTCCAACGGGCACTCTTCCTGACCCTTGCGGTACTTGACCAGCGGGGTCTTGAGGCTGACAGCAGTGGGAACATTTTCCGCAGAGGAATAGCCGGGCACCAGCAGATACTCGCCAAAGGTGCGGGAGGGTTCTTCATAGAAATAAGCCATAGTCAAACTCCTTTTCTCTTATCGCAGCATGAAGCATTCTACAACAAAATCATTCATGTTTGAGCCATCTAAATTGATTGTATATACTTTACCACACTCGGCCTCAGAATACAAACCCTTGCCGCGCCAAACTTTGAAACTGTCCTTTGGAGAAAAACAGGCAAAATGCCCACCAAAACCGCGCAAGGTCATACTTTTTGACGATTCCGGCGGTTTTCGGCATGCAAAAAAGCTCGTCCGGGTCACGGACGAGCTTTTTTGCACACGAAGCGGGACATCGCCTGTGCGGCACACGGAGCACAGACTGTGAAGGAGTTTCAGTCGGAGGAGGAGGCCCGGTGCCCGATATCCCAAAAACAAGAAGAAAAAGATTTCACACACAGCCAGGGGATCTCGGCCCTTGCTGTAACCATATTGTAACTCTTTTGATACTGTTTTGCAATAGGGTTCTGTCATTTTTCTGTAACTTATTTTGTGAACTTTTTATGACCCGATTCTCAGATAGCACTCAAAGCTGGTGCGGCCGTCGTGGCGGCCCTGCACATACCACCCCTCTTCCGAGGGTGCATACAGCAGTTCCACCGTGTCCCCCATGGGGATCTCCCAGTGGTAGTTCACGGCGGCAAAGGTCACCGGGCCCGCCTGCAGCACCTCCGGCGGCAGAGCGTCGCAGGCAAGGTCCAGATAATAGGCGTTGTTGATGTGGCCGTTCAGGTCGCACAGCGAGTAGCTGGCCCTGCACTCCCCTGCCGACGTCAGCTCTTTGCACCGGTGGGTGTGCAGGGACAGCTCCCCTTCCACCGTCTCATTCCAGAAATTTTCCACGGTCCAGTTCGGTTCCCGCATGATGTGGCCGCTGGTCCGATCCACCAGGATCCAGCGGCAGTCCACCGTGGCCACCAGCTTCCCGGCGGCATCCGTGACCGTAGTGATGCGCTTGATGGCACCCCGGCGGCTGTGCTCGGCGCGGGTGGTCAGGGTGAGCGCCTCGGTGCGGCGGGGCACCCGCACAAACTGCAGGGCCTGCTTGCCCACCAGAAACGCCACGTTGTGGTCCTGGAAAAACTTGTCATCCATGCCAAAGGCACGGGCGTGGTCGGCAGATACCTGCTCCACATAGCGCAGCAGGGCGCTGGGCTTGAGCAGGCTGCGGAAGTCCGCATCCGCATTGAGCACCGTTGCGGTCTCGGTGTAAAAATTGGGCTCCATAATGTTCCTTTCCCATCCGAAATGATTTCAAAAAGGCCCCGCTCTCTCCATCGTCTGCGGCAGCAGCAGATCCGAGAGGGCGGGGCCGTCTGTTTAATACTGGTTGCGGCTCTTTTTGCGCAGTTTGCGCCAGATGTTGAAGCAGGCCAGCGCCACCATGGCGGCCAGCAGCGACAGGAACAGCAGGCTGCTGCCGCCCTCGTCGTAGCTCTTCATCTCGCTCCACTTCACGTCCAGCTCGCTGTTCACGTCATCGCTCAGAGCGGTGAACACCCGTTCCTTCGCGGCAAGTTCTTCCGGCGGATAAGCGATCTCGCTGTCGCGCAGGTCCTCGTCCAGCACCTCCCGCACCGACTCCATGGGAGTGGTGTAGCCGATGTACTCGGCGTTTGCCTTGCCGATGTCCGTCTCACACATGAAGTTGATGAACATTTCGGCGGCTTCCTGGTGCTCACTCGTGGCGGGGATGGCCATGCAGTCCACCGACAGCACACTGCCCTCCTCCGGGAACACCCAGGCAAGGTCGGGGTTATCGTCGATCATGGTGATGGCGTCGCCGGAGTAGTACACGCCGACGGCTGCCTCACCGCCGATCATTTTATCAAAGATCTCATCCATGACGTAGGCCTGCACCAGCGGCTTCTGAGCCTTGAGCTCTTTCACCACCTCGTCCACTTCTTCCGTGGACTGGGGGTTGATGTCATGGCCGCTCTTGAAGGCCGCAATGGCGTAGGCGTCGCGGCTGTTGTTGAACATCAGGATGTTGCCGGCATACTGTTCATCCCACAGGTCCGCCCAGCTGGTGGGTGCCTTGTCCACCATCGTGGTGTTGTAGATGGTGCCGGTGGTGCACAGCATGTAGGGCACCGTATAGGCGTTCTGGGGGTCGTAATCCGGGTTGCGGTATTCCGCGTCGATCTTCTGGAAGTTGGGGATGTTGTCGTAGTTGAGGGGCTTGAGCATCCCTTCTGCGATCATCTTGGCCACCATGTAATCCGACGGGATCACCACATCGTAGTCCGCCGCACCGGATTTCAGCTTGGCGTACATGGACTCGTTGGAATCAAAGGTGGTGTAGTTCACCTTGATGCCGGTCAGGTCCTCAAAGGCGGACACCACGTCCAGGCTGTCGTCCGAGCCGTTGGAGATGTACTCACCCCAGTTGTAGACGTTCAGGGTCATGTTCTGGCCCTTGAAGCGGGTCCAGTCGTAATCGCCGGACACCGAAACGTCCTCATTCACCTCAATGGTGTCTGCCGCAAAGGCCGGCAGCGTGCAGCACACCGCCAGCGCCAGCGTGAGCAGCAGAACGGCAAAACGTTTCATCACACGCCCTCCCCTCTCAGCGCCTTCTGGTCGCGGCGGTAGCTGCGGCTTTCCATGGCGTTGGAAATCAGAATGATGCACAGGATTACCACAAACATGATGGTGGACAGTGCGTAGATCTCCGGGCTGACCTTCTTGCGGGTCATGGAGTAGATGGCGATGGGCAGCGTTTCCACGGTGCCGCAGTTGAAGTAGGAGATCATGAAATCGTCGATGGAGTAGGTCAGGCAGATCAGGAAGGCCGACAGGATGGCCGGGCTGATCTCCGGCAGGATGACCTTGAAGAAGGCCTGCTTGGGGTTGCAGCCCAGATCCAGGGCCGCCTCATACAGCTTGATGTCCAGCTGCTTGAGCTTGGGGCTCACGTTGAAGATGACATACGGCACATTGAAGGCAATGTGGGCGATGAGCAGCGTCGGGAAGCCCATGATGGTGTCCGGCAGCCAGGAGACGCCCTCGGCAAAGCGCTGGTAAGCCACGAACAGCAGCATGAGCGAAATGCCGGTGATGATCTCCGGGTTGACCACCGGGATGTAGGTGATGTTGGTCACCAGCAGGCGGCTGCGGCGGCTCATGGACGCGATGCCCAGGCTGGCCGCCGTGCCCAGCACTGTGGCGATGACGGCGGACAGCAGTGCCACCTCAATGGACACCCACAGTGCATGCAGGATGGACGAATTGTGGAACAGGCTGCTGTACCACTTTAAGGTAAAGCCGGTGAACAGCGAATAGCCCTTGCTCTGGTTGAAGCTGAACACGATCATGTAGGCAATGGGCAGATACATGAAGCAGAAGAACAGAATGACGTAGGCACGCTGCATCAGGCGGAGATGTTTTGTTTTCATCAGGACACACCCTCCATCTCGTCCTCGTCAAAGCTGGACGTAAAGCTCATGCACAGCAGCACGATGATCATCAGCACAAGGCTCATGGCGGAGCCCACATTCAGGTTGTAGCTGTTGCCAAGGAACTGCATTTCGATCAGGTCGCCGATCAGCAGGTTGGAACCGCCGCCCAGCATCCGGCTGATGACGAAGGTGGACACTGCCGGCACGAATACCATGGTGATGCCGGTGCTGATGCCGGGCACGCTCATGGGGATGAGCACCCGCAGCAGGGTCTTGGTGGTGTTGGCCCCCAGGTCCTGGGCTGCCTCCACAAGGCTCTGGTCGATCTTGGTCATGCTGGTGTACAGCGGCAGGATCATATAGGGCACATAGTTGTACACCATGCCCAGCACCACAGCGCCGGAGGTGTTCAGCATATTATAGGGTCCCAGGCCGAAGAAGCCCAGAATGGCATTCACCGGGCCGTTCACGCTGAGCAGGCCCATCCATGCGTAGGTGCGCAGCAGAAAGTTCATCCACATGGGCAGCATCACCAGCATGAGCATGATGTGCTGCTTGTTCACCCGCAGGCGGGACAGAAAATAGCCGATGGGGAACGCCAGCACCAGGCAGATGGCCGTGGCGATGAGGGCCAGCAGCAGGCTGCGGGCAAACACCGAACCGTAACCGCTGATGGAAGCCAGATTTTCCATGGTGAACGCGCCGTTGCTGTCGGTAAAGGCGTAATACACCACAATGAGCAGCGGCACCACCGTGAACAGGGTCATCCATACAAAGTACGGATAGGCCAGCTTCTTGTCATAAATCTTCATGGCGCATCACCCCTCGCTCCGTGCCATGATGTGGATCTCGTTGGGGCCGATGCGCATGCCGATGGTCTCGCCGGGGGTGCAGGCGCGGGTGGAATGGATCAGCCACTCGCGGCCCTCGCACTCCACATGCATTTCAAAGTGCACGCCCTTGAAGATGACGTCGTTGACCACGCCCACCAGCTGGCCTTCCACCGGGGAGACCACCTCGATGTCCTCGGGGCGCACCACGACCTGCACGCTCTGCTCCCGGGCAAAGCCGCGGTCCACGCAGGGGAAGTCCACGCCGGAGAAGGACACCAGGAAGTCCTTGTGCATCACACCGTCCACGATGTTGGAATCGCCGATGAAGTCTGCCACAAAGGCGTTCTTCGGCTCGTTATAGATGTCCTCCGGGGTGCCGATCTGCTGCACCTTGCCGCCGTTCATGACCACAACGGTATCGGACATGGTCAGGGCTTCTTCCTGATCGTGGGTGACATAAATAAAGGTAATGTTCATTTCGCGCTGCAGGCGCTTGAGCTCCAGCTGCATTTCCTTGCGCAGCTTGAGGTCCAGTGCGCCCAAAGGCTCGTCCAGCAGCAGGATCTCCGGTTCGTTGACCAGGCTGCGGGCGATGGCCACGCGCTGCTGCTGGCCGCCGGACATCTGGCTGATGCTGCGGCGCTCAAAGCCCTTCAGGCCCACGACCTCCAGCATGTTGCGCACCTTGCGGCGGATGGTCTCTTCGTCCATCTTCTTCAGGCGCAGGCCGAAGGCCACGTTCTCGAACACGTTCAGGTGCGGGAACAGCGCGTACTTCTGGAAAACGGTATTCACCGGGCGTTTGTAGGGCGGCACACCGGTAATGTCCTGGCCCTTGAGCAGCACCTTGCCGGAGTTTGGCTCCAGAAAGCCTGCGATCAGGCGAAGGGTGGTGGTTTTGCCGCAGCCGGAGGAGCCCAGCAGCGTCACAAACTCTTTGTCATGGATGTCGAGGTTCAGCCCATCCAGAATGCGCTGACCATCAAATTCCACCACGATATCCCGCAGTGAAACGATCACCGAGTTGTCCATTTTTTACAATATCCTCCTTATAACTCAGATACGAAAAAAGACAGGGCCCGTGCCCCATCCTTCTCCCGCATCAGGGTGACCCAGCCCTGCACAACATCCATGACGACCGTAATATTGCGCAGTTATTCTGCCCTGTCATGGCTTATCATAAACAATCCGGGGGCAAATGTCAATCACTCTGTCGAGGTTTGCCGAAACTTTACAGAGACCATAAAAAAATCCTGCGCCGCAGCGGTTTTTTCGCCGGGCGCAGGATGGATTTTTTCGCCGTTCAGGCCGCTGTCAGCGCGTCGGCCGTCTGGGTCACGGCCTGCACGATGCTGCCGTCCACTGCATAGATGGAATCATCGCCTTCCACCATCAGGTAATCCCCCTCGGTGCCGCCGGCATAGGTGAGGGTCTTTGTTCCGTCGGCCGTGGTCACCTGTACCACGGCCAACGGGGCATCAAAGCCGCAGGCCGCCGGGTCCGCGCCGTCGGCGGGGGTGATCTGGCCGGACACATAGCTGCTCAGGGCCGAGAGCATGCTCTGCACCTTGTCCTGATCCAGGTCCGTGTCGGCATCTCCGGCAAAGCGCCACACCGTCTCGTAGGAAGCCGAATCCGCTTCGTCTCCGTCCCCTGCCAGCTCGGAACCGGCAGTCAGCGAGACTTTTTCCCCGCTGGCCAGCGTATACGCCACCTGCTCCACATCCGACGCGGCAAAGCCCGCCGGGCTGAAGCTGCCGAACAGCCCGGCCTTATCGTAGGCAAAGCAGGCCATCCGGCTGGCGTCCACGGTATACAGGGCGGTGTCTCCGTCCTTCTGCACATAGCGGTCGCCGGTGACGGGGTTGCTGCTGCCAAAGGTCAGGGTGGTGGTCTGCCCGGCCGCCGTGACTGTTACAGTCAACTCCGGCGCGTCAAGGCCGTAGTCCTCCCCGGCCTGCGCGTCCAGCTGCCGCTTTGCATGGAGGGACGAAAGCGCTGTGACCATGGTATTGCAGGCGCTCTCGTCCAGATGGTAGTCCGAGTCCTCCGCCAGCGTCCAGCTGCCGTCCGCATCGTCCAGCGTGAGGGTCTGCCCGTTGTAGGTGTAGGTGATGCGGCTCAGGTCAGCGGCAGAGAAAGAGCACAGCGGGATGGTACCATCGGCCGCCGCACTGGAAGCGGCTTCCTCTGCGGCAGTGCTGCGGTTCAGGGCCCAGAGCGCCAGCCCCAGCACTGCGATCACCGCCGCAAGCACCGCAAGGGTGCGTCGTTTTGCGTTCATGGCAGCCTCCTTATCGGCGGCGGCGCAGCAGCACCACCACGGCACCGGCTACGAGCACGGCGGCAGGCAGGACGAACACGAACACCAACCCCAGGGTCGTGGCCTGCGAAGCTGCCACCGTGATAGGCTCGGCTTCCAGCGCCTTGGTGTCGATGAGCAGGCCGCTGTCATCTCCGGCCAGCGAAACGGCGCAGCCCTGCAGGAAGGTGCGGTTGCCGGGAATGGACTGGTACACCTGTTCGTTGTCCACATTCGGGCAGCCGATCCAGATCACTTCCGCCCCGGTATTGTCGTTGCATGCCCAGGCGGCCAGTGTAAAGGGGCCGTCGGTGTCGCCGCTCTCCTTTTCGGTGGTTGCGGCGTTGTTGACGTCCTGCTTGCTGTAGGACTGCTCCGAGGTGTTGAGCAGGGGTTCCGCGGTCACATCCTCCGTCTCGGTCAGCACAAGACCCTGTGCCACCGAGAGCATCACATGGGTGTCCTTGTTCACGCCGTTCAGGGCCGCACTCTCCTCCGTGGCGCCGTAATCCGGGAACAGGGAGTATGGGTAGCCGTACAGCGAATGGCCGGAGTCACCTTCCACCACGATGCCCGGCTCCCGCGACAGGCCGAACTCTGCCATCAGGGCGTCCAGATTGGGGGTCTCGTCGTAGATGTTGGTGGTCAGCAGCATCTTGCCGCCCTCGTTCAGGTAGTTCTGCAGCATGGACGCCTCG
>ENA-OQDM01001195-OQDM01001195.1-human-gut-metagenome-genome-assembly--contig:-NODE-1195-length-11205-cov-0.952880_pt1 | contig 11205 bp, 11 predicted proteins | sample MGYA00242772_ERZ504605 | MGnify/ENA primary metagenome ERZ504605 (study PRJEB26092, sample SAMD00036348) | human gut metagenome | host: Homo sapiens | study: EMG produced TPA metagenomics assembly of... | reverse complement strand
CACGTTCTCCCCGGCGCCAATCGTTCCTTTGCGCCTCGCTGTATCCTTTTCGCAAGCCGTATTTCCGGAAGCTGTTATCATCAGGGAAAGGCATACCCGCCGCAGGATAGGGATAGAAATAATCGTCCATATGGATCGCGTCCACGTCGTAACGGCCGACGATATCACGCACTACCCGGCAGATAAACTGACGGCTTTCCGGCAATCCCGGGTCGAAAAGGATTTGTTTATTATAGGTGACAAACCATTCGGGATGCTTATGATAGATGTGGGAATCGGCGAAACGGGTGTTTCCCGCCGTGCTCGCCCGGTAAGGATTCAACCAAGCGTGAAACTCCATGTTCCGTTTATGGCATTCTTGGATCAGGAAGGCCATCGGGTCGAACTCACCTGCCGGGCTACGCCCTGCTCTCCGGTGAAGAAGCGGCTCCACGGCTCGATATCGGATTTATAGAAAGCGTCCGCCTCGGGGCGCACCTGAAAGATGATGGCGTTGATGCCGCATGCTTGCAGGTAATTAAGCTTGCGGATGAAGTCTTTTTTCATCCGGGCGGGAGTCATATCCTTGTATTCGCCTTGAAAAGCGGTCTGTATCCATGCTCCCCTAAACTCTCGCTTGGCCTCCTTGCCCGTACTCGTAGCCGGACGAGGCTTCTCGCGAACCGTAGAACATGAGGTTATCGCACAAAAGAGAATCGCTACTAAGAAGCGAAAATATTTAATGTACATGGGTGCCTTGCTGTGTTTGTCTATGAAATTTTCAACAAATGTAGAAGATTCCCTGTAAATATGAAATATTTCACCCTTGTTATTTTATTTACTTGGCAGTAGAGACGAGGCACACCCTGTCTAACTGTGTGAATTAGTTCGATGAAGATAGGGCAGAATCGGTTAGTTTTGGCTATCTTTGCGTTAAAGAAAAAGATAAAGGTAATATGTCTGAGAGCAATTCGATTTTCATCAAGGGGGCACGTGTCAACAACTTGAAAAATATAGATGTAGAGATTCCGAGGGACAAGCTGGTGGTGATAACTGGGCTGTCGGGGAGTGGAAAATCATCGTTGGCGTTCGATACCCTTTATGCGGAGGGACAGCGTCGGTATGTAGAGAGTTTATCCGCTTACGCCCGCCAGTTCTTGGGGAGGATGAGTAAGCCGGAATGCGACTATATTAAGGGAATACCGCCCGCTATCGCTATCGAGCAGAAGGTGAATACCCGTAATCCGCGTTCCACGGTCGGTACATCTACCGAGATTTATGAGTATTTACGCTTGTTATATGCTCGCGTCGGGAAGACGATATCGCCGGTTTCCGGCACCGAGGTGAAAAAACATCAGGTGAGCGATATTATCAAGGAGGTCATGCGATATCCCGAAGGAACTCGTTTTGCCGTATTCGCTCCGGTTGTCTTGCCGGAAGGCCGGGATATGAAGGAGCAGCTGGAGATCTTGCGGAAAGAAGGATATGCCCGTCTGTCGGTAAATGATACGGTATATCGTATCTCGGAGGTACTGGCGAGCGAGGAGTTGCTGTCTTACCCGATCGAGTTGTTGGTGGACCGCCTGACGGTATCGGACGATAAGACCTTGAAAAGCCGTTTGGCGGATTCGGCCGAGACCGCTTTCTTTGAGGGCCATGGTACCTGTTTGATTCGTATTTATACGGAGGAAGGGGTAGTCGTGAAGGAATTCTCGAAGAAGTTCGAGGCGGATGGCATGATATTCGAGGAGCCTACCGATATGATGTTTAGCTTTAATAATCCGTTGGGCGCATGTCCGACCTGTGAGGGATTCGGTAAGGTGCTGGGCATCGATGAGAATCTGGTGGTGCCCGATAAAAGCTTGTCTGTCTACCAAGGAGCCGTGGTTTGCTGGAAAGGTGAGGTGATGGGGGAATGGCTGAAAGACTTTATCGTGAAGAGCGAGAAATATAACTTTCCGATCCACCGTCCGTATTACGACTTGACACAGAAAGAGAAAGATTTGTTGTGGCATGGGGCGAGAGGTTTACACGGCATCGACGATTTTTTTAAGTTCGTGGAAGAGAATCTTTATAAGATACAATACAGGGTGATGCAAGCCCGCTATCGGGGAAAGACGACTTGCCCGGTTTGTAAGGGGAGCCGCTTGAGGCCGGAAGCGCTGTATGTGCAAGTGGGTGGTAAGAATATCGCCGAGCTGGTGACGATGCCGGTTTCGGAGGCAAAGGCTTTCTTTGATCAACTGGAACTGGACGAGACGGATGCGGCGATCGCTAAACGTTTGCTCACGGAAATCAATAATCGCTTGCAATTCCTGTTGGATGTGGGGTTGGGTTATCTGGCTTTAGATCGCCTCTCGGCCTCTTTATCCGGAGGAGAGAGCCAACGTATCAATTTGGCTACCTCGTTGGGTAGTAGCTTGGTGGGTTCGTTGTATATTTTGGATGAGCCGAGTATCGGTCTGCATTCCCGGGATACGGATTTGTTGATCAAGGTATTGCGACAGTTGCAAGCCTTGGGGAATACCGTGGTCGTGGTGGAGCATGATGAGGAGATTATCCGTGCGGCGGATTATATCATCGATATCGGTCCGAAAGCAGGGCGTTTGGGGGGCGAGGTCGTTTATCAAGGCGATGTGAATAACCTCCGGAAATGTACCGATAGCCATACGGTACGTTATTTGACGGGAGAGGATCAGATCGAGATCCCGCCTTATCGGCGTCCGTGGAATAATTATATAGAAGTGACAGGGGCTCGGAAGAATAACTTAAAGGGTGTGGACGTGAAGTTTCCTTTGAACGTGATGACGGTGGTTACCGGTGTGAGCGGTTCGGGTAAAAGCTCCTTGGTTCGTGATATCTTCTACGAGGGCGTGAAACGTCATTTGGATGATGCCGCCCGCCTGACCGTGGATTGCTCCGGTATCAGTGGTGATTTGAATATGATTCAGGCGATCGAGTTTGTAGACCAGAACTCGATCGGAAAGAGTTCTCGCTCGAACCCTGTGACGTATATCGGCGCTTACGATGAGATCCGTAAACTATTCGGCGAGCAGCCCCTAGCGAAACAGATGGGATATAACGCCGCCTATTTCTCCTTTAATAAAGAAGGAGGTCGCTGCGAGGAATGTAAGGGCGAGGGCAAGATCACGGTAGAGATGCAGTTTATGGCGGATATCACCTTGGAATGCGAGGCTTGCCACGGCAAACGCTTCAAGCAGGATGTATTGGATGTAGAGTATCAAGGCGCTAACATATACGATGTGTTGGAAATGACCGTGAATCAAGCGATCGAGTTCTTCGAGAAAGGTTCCGGCTCCCAAGAGAAGAAGATCGTGAAACGCTTGAAACCGCTGCAAGACGTAGGTTTGGGCTATATCAAGCTGGGACAGACTTCCTCCACTTTATCCGGTGGTGAGAACCAACGTGTGAAACTGGCTTATTACTTAGGCCAAGAGAAGCAGCAACCTACCTTGTTCGTTTTCGACGAGCCTACGAACCGGTTTACATTTTCATGATATCAAGACTTTGTTGAAAGCTTTCAATGCCTTGATCGAGAAAGGTCACTCCGTGGTAATTATCGAGCATAATATGGATGTGATCAAATGTGCGGATTATGTGATCGATTTAGGACCGGAAGGCGGAAAGGCCGGCGGGCAGTTGGTTTGTGCCGGTACACCGGAGGAGATCGCGGCTTGCGAGGCATCCTATACCGGAAGGTTTTTAAGGGATAAGTTATAAGGAGACGATATAAAAAGACAAATGTAAATAGCTCCTGCCCGAATATTCGGATAGGAGCTATTTCTTTTAAGAGGAATGGGAGCATTTCCATTAATATCCTGGGTTTTGCTCGATGATTCCATTTTTCGCAAGGTCTATAACCGCTTGCGGTATCGGGCCGTATTCGTGGGTCCCTTTGATGAAACGGGCATTTTGGAGATGAGAGCGGAATGTCTTCTCATGCTCGAAATAAGTGTTCATCACGTCTGAGGCGATTCCCCAACGGACTAGATCAAAGAAACGTTCACCTTCTAAGGCGAATTCCAGACGTCGTTCGGTACGTAAGGCTCGGATCGCCTCCTCTTTGTCGGAAAATGACGGATATAATCCGATCCGGTATTTGGCGGCATCCGATGTCCCGTCAGCGGTTTTTACGGTCTGGCTGTTCATGGCACGCTCGCGAACTTGGTTGATGTATTTCAATCCGGTAGTCAAATCGCCTAGTTCGATAGCAGCTTCGGCACGCCACAATAACACGTCCGCATATCGAATAATATAAACATTCAATGCGTTTACGTATGGCCAGATAGCCAAATAGTAACTTGAGTTCTTGGAGACAATACGTTTTTTAGGGCTATACGGACCGTAAACCGTAGCCTCACGAGGAGTCCAGTCATAGAGTTGGACATCTAGGAACATGATTCCGGGGCGGGCTACCGTGTGGTCTAGGCGGGTGTCTACATAATCATTTTTCGAAACGTCTATGCCGTCTTCCAAAGGCAAGCCGTTGGAGTCGGTCTTATAAGCGTTTACTAGGTTTTGGGAAGGACGAAGGAAACCATAGTTGGGATAAGGGCCTCCCGGAGGTAACAAACGGTCGCCCGGATTTCCGTTGTAGTTGTTCGGGGAGCCATCGTTGATAGAGGCTTGGACTGAAAATAAAATTTCAGGGCAGTTGTCATTTTCCGGCAAGAAGATATTCCGGAAGTCGGGGAGTAGCTGGTATTTGCCGGAATTGATCACCTCATCCGTCGCTGTAGCGCATTCCTGCCATTTGCCTTGGAACAAGTAAACTTTAGCCATATAAGCCCGGGCCGTCATCTTACATGGACGTGCCACATCCGGCTGGGAATCCGGGAGACCTCGTAGGCGGCCTTAAAATCATTCAGTATCTTCTCCCATAATTGATCGGATGTATACTCCTTATTCGAGATAGAGGCGAACGCGGAAGGATCGCTGACACTCTCGTCGAATATGGGATCTGGTTATAGATGATCTTTAAGTTGAAATAGAAATGGGCACGCAGGAAACGCATCTCGGCGATACGGGTCTCCTTTTTATCATAATCGCTGCCTTTGAGGATACGGATCGCTTGGTTACAGCGGTTCACGCCCTCGTATAAGGCTAGCCATTTCCGATTGTAATCTTGGATAGTCGGGTCGATATGGAAGATTTCCATCAAGTGAACCGGGTTCTGGTCTCCCGTACCACCTCCGCCTTTGTAGGTATCGTCTGAGATCACATCGCCAAATTGCCAGTTGGAGCATCCTGAATTCAAGCCGGAGCTGGCATCGTCCATCTGGCCGTCTAGGATGGAATAGGCGGAGATAATCAATCCCTCGATGTTATTGGGATCTTGTGCTTGTTCGGGAGTCAGTTCGCCTACAGGTGTCTCTTCCAGAAAATCGCTGCATGATGTCAATGCGAATACGGCACAGGCCGCTATAATCATTTTCTTCATATTCTAGTTTGTTGTTGTTTGATGATTAAAAACTTACGTTTACTCCAAAGGTGAAGGTGCGGGATAACGGATAGATGCCGCGGTCCACACCCATATCTAGGTTACGGTAGTCACTGGAGTAACTTTGCAATCCCACTTCCGGATCGATACCGTCGTATCCTGTGATCGTGAATAAGTTGGTTGCTTGCGCATAGATATACAAGCTATTGAACTTAATCTTGGATAGGATGGACTGAGGTACGGAATAACCGATTTTCATGTTCTTTAAGCGAACGAAAGAAGCGTCTTGCACATAGTAAGACGAGGGCCGGATGTTATTGTTCGGATCGTCCATGGTGACACGGGGTATGTCCGTATTCGTGTTGGTTGGTGTCCATGCATTAACGACACGGCTGTTTTTGTTGTATTGCGATTGATTGTAGAAATCACCCACATAACGGGTCAAGTCGTATACATCGTTTCCGAACATTCCCTGAAAGAATAGACTGAGGTCAAAATTATGGAAGTTGACTCCTAATGTAAGGCCTGCTGTGACATCGGGGAGCGGGTTACCGATATAGTCACGGTCGTTACCGTCTATTACGCCATCTCCGTTTACGTCTACGAACTTGATATCACCCGGTTTTGCGTTAGGTTGGAGTAGTTCGCCTTTATTATTGGTATATGATTTGATCTCCGCCTCGCTCTGGAATAAACCGTCTTCTTTATAAGCGTAGAAAGAGCCGATTGGTTGACCGATGGCGGAACGAGAAACCTCTTGATCGAAGTTGAGGGAGTGAATCACACTGGTAGGCAGTCCGATATAGGAGACATCACCGTCTAATTCCGTCATCTTGTTCTTGATAGCGGACATATTGAAGGCGACATTGAACCCGAAATCTTTATTGATGCTCTTATTGTAGCTGACCTCAGCTTCGAAACCCCGGTTACGCATTTTCCCGACATTGTCCCATACCGTTTGGTTTGTACCCCCCACGGTACCGATCAAGGGACGCTCCCATAATAAGTCCTTGGTATCTTTGTTAAACCAATCCAGCACAACGGTTAGGCTGTTATCTAGGAAGCCTAGATCCAGCCCGACATTAGTTTGCGTGGTGGTCTCCCATTCAAGTTTGCGTTACCGTAACGGGTTTGGGTGTATCCGGTTGTCACGGAACTTTGGCTACCGTCGATCGGGATAGTTGGAGTGGTTCGGATTACTCATGTAAGAATCGATCGTGGAATAAGCCGGGATATCAGAGTTGCCGTTTTGTCCCCAACCTATGCGGACTTTCATGTTGCTGATAGCCGGAATATCATAAAACGGTTCGCTACTGATACGCCAGCCTGCGGAGACAGCCGGGAAATTACCCCATTTATTGTTACCAAGTTTAGAAGATCCGTCACGTCGGAACGTGGCTGAGAATAAGTAGCGGTTGTCGAAATTATAATCAATTTTACCGAAATAAGACATCATCTTGGAAGTAAAGGCAGAACCTGCGTTCTTCTGGGAGCCGCTATCGCCCGCATCGAGGAAATGGAAGTTATCGTCATCCGAGGCAAAGCCTTCACGGGAGGCGGAGAAGTATTCCTCTTGATAACGGTTTGTCTCGATACCTAATAAGGCTCCGATCGTATGTTTATCGAATGTCCGTAAATAGTTTAACGTGTTCGTGAATACCCAATTGAAGTTCCAACGGTTTTGCGTGCTCAACGTACTCAAGGGTTGCTGGGTGTTCAATTCGTTGTATTTGGCCTTGAAGCTTCGTTTATACAGGTTTTTATAATCCGCTCCGAAGTTGGTCTTGAAATAAAGTCCCTCTAGGATATTCAGTTCGGCGAATAGATTACCGAATAGACGGGTGGTACGATCTTTATTATCCTTATTACGGTATAATTCGCCTAACGGGTTGGAGATGTCGGCGATCGGGTTGCTGCCGAAATTCCCGTCCAGATCGTAAACAGGGGTAATGGATACGGTCTTATAGGCGTTGTATAACATACCTCCCAGTGCGGCGTTATTGGTGACCGAGGTCCCCACGCATGTGATAATGTGGCGTTCTCACCGATTTTCAAACGATCGTTGAAGAGCTTGAACTCATTGTTGAAACGTCCGGATATACGTTCGAAACCAGTATATTTCATAAGACCGTCTTGGTTGAAATAGCCTAGGGAGAACAAGTGGCTGCTAACTTTATCTGCTTTCGCCAGAGAGAGGTTATAGGACTGGACCATGGCTTTTTGCATGATCTCGTCAACCCAATCCACGTCTCCCGAGGGAAGACGGTGATCTGCGTCAAGGAATTCGGAATTACGGCGGTCTCGCCGGAGCCATACACGTCGCTTACTGGTGATTTCCCGTCGTTACGCTGTGCCTGCCATAATAAGTCGCCATATTCTTGGGCGTTTAGCATACGCATCTGTTTTGCCGAGGTTTGTACTCCCACGTAAGCGTCTAGGTTTACCCGGAAAGTACCTTCCTTCCCTTTTTTTGTACTGATGATAACCACGCCGTTTGCCGCACGTGCGCCATAGATGGAAGCGGAAGAAGCATCTTTCAATACCTGCATACTTTCGATATCATTCGGGTTGAGAAAATTGATGCCGCCCTCTACTGGTACGCCATCGATGATATAAAGCGGATCATTGTTACGGATCGTGCTGAAACCGCGTACACGTACCGCTACGCCTCCGCCGGGCATATTATCCGGGATTACGTTTACGCCGGACAATTTACCTTGCATCATTTGATCTACACTGGATACCGGGGTATCTTTCAGGTCGCCTACCTCCAGTACGGAAACAGCACCGGTAAGGTCTTTTTTCTTCTGTACACTATAACCTACCACGATAACCTCGTCTAGGTTCTGGGTGTCATCCTGCAATTGGATCGTGAGGGGAGAACCATTCCCGGCTGGAATCTCCTTGGTGTTATAACCGATATAAGTAACGACCAATATGCTTTGCTTGTTTTGCAGCGAGAGAGAAAATTTGCCGTCAAAATCGGTTACGGCTCCATTTGTAGTCCCTTTCTCAATCACGTTAGCCCCCGATAATTGGTTCTCCGTTCGTATCGGTGACTACGCCACTTACCGTGAATGTCTGTTGGGTGATCGTCATTCGTCCAGTAACGTTTGGCAGATCCTCGCTGGTGCCGCATTGATTGGCTGTAAGTATGCTACGCCTAGCAAAAGAGCGGGAATCGCCATCGTAAAGTAATTTCTGTTGTCCATCCTTTTGTCCTTAAAATATATTAGAATTAATCTATTTTTTCAGAACGCAAAGGACGTGTGATTGTATTACGATGATATGTCTATGTTATTAAAAATGTGTTCACGATTGTATTGCCTTTCAGTGATATGACGATTAGGCTACGATTACAAAAATGATGTCGGTTGTCTTTTGCGTATTGGTTAATGACGTTTTAGTACTAGTGAATAAAATGTAAGAATTATGAAAGTAACTCATTTTAAGAAAGTAAGCGAAACAAGTGGTGTGTGTGTCCTGTTAAGATTGTACTTATTTATAATCGAATAATTTATACTGTGCGTAGTCTTTACGAGACATTCAAGTAGCCTGTGAGGGCGAAAAAGCAGTAATATTAATACTAGTGTAATAAAATAAAGTTCATTCAGCCTGTTCTTCTGTGAAGAAAAACAGGCTGTGTTTTTTATTGCTTGGCAGGATCTTCGTCTTTATTCCACTTATCTCGCATTCTCAGACGTTTGACTTGCAGATAGCGTAGAAGGATGATGATGACGAGCGTAGCGCCGATCATCAAGAAATATTCGGTATAATTATTCCCCGAATTGTTTCCCGGCCAGCCGATGATACTCATTACGATTAAGTAGACAAGTAAGGCAATTGTTGTGATGTTGATCTTCTTCATATTCGTTTTATTCTTAAAACAGGGCAAAGATATAAGATTGTTTCGGGCTTTAGGAGGTTAAAACGCATTTGTACTGTGCCCGATAATGTTCTGTTTGAATAATTAAGATATATAAACCTTGTGGGAGGGGAATCGGGAGGATAGGGTTCCCTGCCTGTACCGCTTGCGTAAATACCAATATGCCTGCCGGAGTAAGTAGTTTGACTTTACCGGGGGATGGAAGATTATTAATGGAATAAAGTTTTGTTCTCTAGCTGATAGCTTAATTCCGGAAATGAAAAGGCTTGATTGGAAACAGGAGGATCTTGTCGGGCTTGAGGTTCCGATGTTGGGAAAGATATGGGTGCATTCGTTGATAATAATTTATAATTGGCTGGTTCGGATGTATTATATACAGATAGGCTGGTACTATTATTCGCTTTGACAAAGAAAGCGGAGAATGGAGGGATGGCGAAATCGCTACCGATCACGTAGGGTTGGTAGGTGGAGCCGTCATATATATAAATGTATCCGTCTAAGGCCGAGTTTGATTCTATTTGACTAAGAGATAAAGGAGCCGGCAGAGGATTACCGCATAGATACCAGCCGTTGTGATTCTGGTTCTGGCTTTGGTTGTTAATGCTTACCGGAATAGAGGCTTGACCGTTTTTTCCGAAATCTATAGGGATATCTTTTGCTTTCGAGGAGAAACGGAGGTTCTGACGATCGGCGGAAGCGTCAATAGCGATCAGGTACCCCTTGTTCTTCTTGAAGATGGGCTGGGATGTATTGATTATTGTTTGTGGTATGACTTCCCAGTTGTTGGAAGGGCTTTGTGAGTTGGCTCGCTTTTCTCCGTTATAGGTTTGTACGTAAAAGTAGTTACCGTTTGTATCGCTTTTGTCATCACCCAGTTGGAAATCCGGGTCTATGCCGGAAGCGAATACATCGAAGGGGAAGGAGATAAAATACCATTTGCCTTTTTGAGCGAAGGTCTTCTCGATTGTTATTTTGCCGGAGATGTTAATAGTTCCAGACGATCGCAAGGTGGAGGAAGACGCCAAGATACCATCATTAGGATAGATGGTAAGGTTATTTGCGGATAGATTTCCGGTTGGTAAAATATGGATATTTCCATTGCCAATAAAGATATCTTTACAGCTGATATTTGTATTTATGGAGATATTGCCGTTAATCAAGGCGTTGCGGTGACGGTAGGCGGGTAGGTGGCTCCAGCGATCCTCATGGTTCCAATCGCTGTTTCCGGTAAATAGGGAATAGGTAGGAATCATGCCGTGTGCGTAAACGCTGTCTACATAATAATAGCCGTTTTTGGTATTGGCGGCCGGTGTGGGGACGATAAGATCTAAGCCCGGAGGATTGTTTTTTATATCTGTGGTTTTGAAAGGATTGATGCCACTCTCTCCTATGGTTGGAACTAAGGAGGGATAACTTGTTTCCCCTTTTCGATAGGTTCTGGCTCTCATGCCTTCTCCTTCTACTAGAAGGATGCCCCCTTTCCGTATACTGATTTTTATATCTTGATGATTTGTTAACGTGAAATGCTCGAAAGCCACTTGCGTATTCATTGGCATTCGTAACCCGTAGTTTCCGTGGCTGTTAGGAATATCTTTCACGCCGGAGATATCTTCAATAAGGGCTTCACCTGTAATGGCATAATCCCAATTATCAGAAGCAAGTCCCTCAAATGTCTGCATCCGAAACGTATCCCGGATAGATATATTTGCGTTACTTTGCACAAAACTTTCCCATGTAGATGGATTTGAAACTTGTGACTGGATAAATTGTTGTACGAATAGGAATGCCGTACAAACGACAACGCATCTGGATAGATGCCAAAATTCTCTTTTTCATAGCTAAGGTTGATTTATATTTGTAAATATGTTTCGACAAATAA
>ENA-OQDM01001194-OQDM01001194.1-human-gut-metagenome-genome-assembly--contig:-NODE-1194-length-11209-cov-1.076701_pt1 | contig 11209 bp, 14 predicted proteins | sample MGYA00242772_ERZ504605 | MGnify/ENA primary metagenome ERZ504605 (study PRJEB26092, sample SAMD00036348) | human gut metagenome | host: Homo sapiens | study: EMG produced TPA metagenomics assembly of... | reverse complement strand
CCTCTGTTCTCCATTATAACAAAAATATTTATCTTTATTTCTATATAATATATACTGTTTTACGAATACCTTTATTCACACTGCTTTCTCATCCACGGCCTCAATGTCTCCCCGCTGTCATTCAGCACTTCTAGCTGACAGCTCGCAGCTAACGGCTTACAGCTCACAGCTGATAGCTTTTATCTTCTTACCGCTTTCCTCACCACAGTAACAGATTCTTCGCTGGCGCTCAGAATGACGTTTAATGTTCTCTGTCATTATGATGCTTAGCGTCCCTCCGTCATTATGATGCCTTACCGTATCCCGTCATTCTGAACGGTGGCAAGAATGCCTTGTAGGAAAACGGGAAACAAAACGATGAATCGGAGTGAAGAATCTATTACTCGGATGACATCTTACCGTCTTCCTCACTACGGCAGCAGTCCTTCACATTCGCTTCGGATAACGATTAACGTTCTTCGTCATTATGACACTTTCCGTTTCCCTCATTATGCAGCAGATCCTTTGCTGTTGTTTCGTATGACACCTAATGGAAATCATATGCTTCGGCTTTTAACTTACAGCTAACAGCTTATAGCTGACAGCTCGCAGCTGATAGCTTTTATCTTCTTACCGCTTTTCCTCATTACGGTAATAGATCCTTCACATTCGCTTCGGATGACGTTTAACGTTTCCCTCACTACAACAGCAAATCCCTTGCCGTTGTTTCGTATGACACCTAACGGAAATCATATGCTTCGGCTTTTAACTTACAACTAACAGCTGACAGCTCACAGCTCACAGCTCGCAGCTAACGGCTAACAGCTATTACCCTTTTTGCCGGCCGCTCCTGTCATCTGATATCTGATTTGTTTGTAGGTGGCGATGGCTTTTTCAAATTCCGCTTTTACAGCGGCAGGCAAATTGTCAGACACGGTTTCGCCTTTCACCATCTTTTCCAAATCCCTGTCGGCACAGATGCTTCCCGCCGGCAGGTCCGCTTCTTTGGCAAGCCGCGCTCTTACTTTTTTCAGATAGAGGAAAAACGCTCTTGTTTCTATGTCTATGGACGCCGTCTGTCCGGCCTGAATCGTTTCCTTTCGTACCGCTGTGATTTTCCCTTTCCGTCCGCGGACGGGTTTTGCCGTTTTGGGAATGACATGTTCTCTCTTTTCCGGCATTTTACTTTCTGTTTTTGGGGAAATACGGCTCCGTTCCGGATGGAGGGCCTGCAAAAAGACCTCTGTGTATTTGTCCGCTTTTTTCGGGCCGATACCTTTCACACCGCGGAATTCCTCTTCGGTTGCCGGACGGGTTTCTGCGACCCGCCGGAGGACTGTATCGGAAAGAATTTGTGATGTCGACAGATTTTCTTTTTTTGCCAAAGAGCGGCGGAGCCGTTCGAGTTTCTCATATATGTTTTTTTCTTCTCTCTTGTTTTTTCCCCTTATTTCTTCCGCTCCGCTGAATTCTCCAAGCGCCGCAAGGAAACGTTCTCCATACTTCTTTAATTTGAAAGCGCCAATGCCGTGGACTTCCGCCATTTCTTCTTCTGTCCGCGGGAGGCGGGAGACCATATCTTCCAGGGTGACATCGGAGAATACGACGAAGGGCGGGACGCGTTCTTCCCGGGCAATGGCAAGGCGGAGTCCGCGGAGTTTTTCAAAGATACCGCTTTCCGTTTCTGAAAGGATGGCTTTCTTTTCCACCGCCACAGACGCCATGACGTCTTCCGCACCGAAAGCAAAACCCAGTACCGGCGCTTTTCTTTCGAGAACAATTTCCGCTTTTTCCGTAAGATGCAGCAGGGGAGATTCGCCGCCGTCACGTTTGAGGTAACCGTCAGCGATGAGGAAATGGATGGCGGTTCTCAAATGTTTGATTTTCGCAAAGGACAGTCTGCCGTAGGTGGGAAGGCTGTCCAGGTTCCGTTCCCTGATCATTTTTGTGCGGCTTCCTTTAAGGATATCCGCCACCACGCCGGCGCCGTACCGTTCCTTGAGAGATCTGACGGTTCGGAAAATGAGAACCGCCTCGTCGGTGATGTCCACCTTTCCTCTTCCGCCTTCGCAGTTTCCGCAGCGGCCGCAGGTCTCATCAGCAGTCTCGCCGAAGTAATTTAAGATGTAATTCCGCAGGCAGCCTGTGGTGCTGGCAATAGCCGTCCATGGCATAAAGGCGGTCGTAGTCCATCTGTTTCTGGCCGTCCGTCTGGGTTCCCGATTCGATGAGGTACCGCTGTATGCCCACGTCCTGCCCGCTGTAAAGGAGGATGCATTCCGCTTTTGCTCCGTCACGTCCTGCCCGCCCCGCTTCCTGATAGTAGGCTTCCATGCTTTTGGGCATCTGGTAGTGGAGAACGTAGCGCACGTTGCTCTTGTCGATGCCCATGCCGAAAGCGTTTGTCGCCACCATGACATGGATGCGGTCGAAGGAAAAATCTTCCTGCTCTTTCTTCCGCGCGTTATCTTCCATGCCGGCGTGATACCGCCCCGCTTTTATTTTCCGGCTTGCAAGCATTTCATAAATTTCGTCCACTGCTTTCCTGGTGGCGCAGTAAATGATGCCGCTTTCTTTTCCGTGGTTCTGCACATAGCGGAGAATGAAATCTTTCCGGTCCGCGCCGTGGATGACACGGAAGGACAGGTTCGGCCGGTCCAATCCCGTACGGAAAACGGCTGCTTTCCCCAGGCCGAGGCTTCGTTTCATATCTTCTTCCACCAAGGAGGTCGCCGTAGCGGTGAAAGCGGTGACTACGGGTTTTGCAGGAAGCGTATCGATAAAGGTTTTTATTTTCCGGTAACTTGGACGGAAATCATGGCCCCACTGGGAAACGCAGTGTGCTTCGTCAATGACGACCATGGACAGGGGTACTTTGGACAGGCAGTCGGTGAAATAGGTGGGTTCCAGTTTTTCCGGCGCCATGTAAAGCAGCTTCAGACGCCCCCGGAACAAATCGCGGAGCCGCTCGATAGATTCGTCAAAAGGCACGGTGGAGTTTACATAGGACGCGGAAATCCCCTGCTCTGCAAGCGCTTCCACCTGGTCTTTCATGAGAGAAATCAAAGGAGAAATAATAATCGTACCGTGGGGAAAGAGGAGGGCGGGAATCTGGAAGCAGACCGACTTTCCCGCACCGGTGGGCATGACAGCCAGCACATCCCTGCCCGACAGAATGGTTTTGATGACATCTTCCTGCATAGGCCGGAATGTATCATAACCGAAATATTTTTTTAAAAGTTCCGCCGGTTCCATCGTTTCCTCCTTTCTTCAAATACTTTTTTATTATACCAGTTATTTCCCCCAAAGCGGCAAAATAAAAAGGACCGCAGCGGTCCCTTTGTTTCTTTATTTCAAAGCATATCTTTCTTCCACAGCACCAGCGCCGACACGAGGGTCAGCACGAGACCGAGAAGAGTAACCGCGGCAAATCCGATCTCGCTTGATTCCCACGGCACGGGCACATTGATCCCCCAGAGGCTGAATATCAAAGTGGGCACGGCAAGAAGGATCGTCACCGAGGTGAGGAATTTCATAATCTGCGACAGACGGTTGGAAATAATCGAGGAGAAGGAGTCCATCATGGACATCAGGATGTTCGTGTAGATTTCCACCATTTCCAAAGCCTGCTTATTTTCGATGATGACGTCTTCCAGAAGGTCCTCATCTTCTTCATACATTTTCAGGAGTGTATGGATGGGGCTGTTGCGAAGACGCATGAGGCGCTCCATGACGTTTTCATTCGCATGAAGGGCGAAGTTGAAGTAGGTCAGAGATTTCTGCAGTTCCAGCATACGGAAGAGTTCTTTGTTCTGCAAAGATTTCCGCACCTGCGTTTCTATGCCGTCCGTCTTTTTATAAATCTGCTGCAGGAAGTACAGGAAGGACGACGATGCGGTAGACAGTATCTGGAAAAGGAATCTTGTCTTTTTATAGGTTTGGAAAGAGGCGTAATTATTATTTATAAACTTCTGGATCACCGTATTATTTTCAAGACACACGGTAACGAATACCTTATCCGTGATAAAAATCCCCAGCGGCAGCGCATCGTAAGCATCTGTCTCCAGGACGACAGGCGTATTTACGACAACGAAAATAAAATCGTCTTCCAGTTCCACGTGGGAACGTTCTTCACGGTCAAGAGCGGTCTGGAGGGAATCGACGGGGATGCCGGTAAGGGCATTCAGCTTTTCCAGCTCCGCCGCATCGGGAGCCGCGCAATTGATCCACGACCCTTTTTCCATTTCCTCAAAAGCGACGGGACAAAGTCTGTGGTTTTCATCATGTTTATAAGCGGTAAGCATCGGACTCCCTCCTTTCCATATAAAAGGAAATACCGTCTTCCCCCTGTATTTCCATAATAATCCTACCCTCTAATATAGTGATAAAGGGGAAATATGTCAATCAGAAAGTAAGGAACTCTTTTCATCCATCATAAAAGCGCACAGGTCCGGCCCGCACGCTTTTACCTTTTCTTTCAAATTTCTTTTAGGCCTGTTCTTTCTTTCCGGTCACCAGCATCTGGACGATACCGACAGCAAATCCCACCGCAAAGAAACAGATCCAGCCCATGCTGTATTCCGCCAGCGGAAGAGCCGCGAGCATCGGTTCCACGGCACCCAGCTTCAGACCGAACCCGTGAAGCCCGTCACAAAGAGCGGGCACAGCGGTAAAAAGCGTCGTCCATACATATACGCAGCGGCGGCCGTTAAAGAAGTGATCCATGAATGCCAGCGCAATCAGGGATATAGACAGCGGGTACAGGAAGAGCAGTACGGGAACCGCATTCTTAATGATTGTCGTCAGACCGAAAAGCGCTACAAAGAAGCAGACAATGACCATAATGGTAACAAAAGTTTTTGAAGAAATTTTCGGCATCAGCAGATTAAAATAAGCTGCGCAGGAAGCCGCCAGACCGACACTGGTCGTCAGGCAGGCAAAGATAACGATCACGCCCAGAATACCTCCGCCGGCGGCACCAAAGTAGTGGAGCGCCGTTTTTACGAGGACGGGAGCGCCGTTTTCCTGCACACCGATGAGGGATACGGAACTGGCGCCGATATAGCAGAGCGCCGCATAAATAACCGCCATGAAAAATGTGGAAATCAGACCGGACCGGAGCGTGTCTTTCGTAATCTGCGCTTCGGAGACCGCGCCGTACATCTTGACCGATTCCACCACGATAATGCCGAAAACAAGAGCGGCAAGGCCGTCCATCGTATTATATCCGTCAACGATTCCCTGCCCGAGAGCTTTCACACCGGTGTCATAAGCGGCTGCCGGTGCCTGCCAGCTTCCCATGGGCGAGGCAATGGCACTGATAATCAAAAGGAAAAGGAATACCAGAAGGACGGGAGTCATGAACTTGCCGACCCGGGCCACCAGTTTGGACGGTGAAATCGCAAGCCACCAGGTAATGATAAAAAACACCGCGGCAAAAACATAAAGCCCCATGCTCCGCATTTCAGGAGGCAGGTACTGCGCCACAGCAATCTCATAAGCCACCGTCGCCGTACGGGGAGCCGCAAAAAACGGTCCGATGGCAGGTACAGCGCCGTGCAGAAGAAAATGCTGTACGCCGGATGAATACGCCCCGCCAGTTCACGGAGATTCACACCGGAGTAGCAAATGGCAAGAACACCCAAAAGCGGAAGACCTACGCCTGTGATCAAAAAGCCGATTGTCGCGGGAATCGTATTTACCCCCGCATTCTGCCCCATGAAGACCGGAAATATCAAATTTCCCGCCCCGAAAAATAATGCGAACAGCATGAGCCCGATCGCGATGAATGCGTTGTTCGTCTTTTCCCCCATAGAAATCTTCCTTTCTGCTATACTCCAAAACACCCGGGAATTGCAACCGCTCCCTCAAGTAGATATGCACTTTGTGTGCTATGTACGCAACATTATATCACACTTTCCGCTAATTATTAACCACTTTTTTCAATATTTCTCCGCCTGCTTTCCGGCGGCCGCTCTTCCGTAAGAGACATGCTTTTCCTTGACCGTCCTGTTTTTCAAGATTATGATAAACATATATTATATAAGGAATAATAAAGGAGAATCCCTATGAACATAAAAGAAGAAGCGGCAAAAATGAAACTGGCGTCGCCCCTGATGGCCTCCGCATCCGCGGAAAAAAGAAATTCCGCGCTCCTTCACATGATTGAAAATCTGGAAGCAGGAAAAGAAAAAATATTTGCCGCCAACGGGATCGATCTTGCCGCGGCAAAAGCATCCGGACTCGCTCCTGCCCTCATGAAACGGCTGGCATTTGATGAAGGGAAACTGGCGGACAGCATCAGCGGCATCCGGCAGATCATTTCCCTTCCCGATCCCGTGGGAAAAGTCACTCTTGCCCGCCAGCTTGATGAAGGGCTCCGCCTTTACCGCGTCACCTGTCCCATCGGCGTCATTGCCATGATCTTTGAAGCGCGCCCCGACGCCATGATCCAGATTTCCTCCCTCGCGGTGAAAAGCGGAAACTGTGCCATTCTGAAGGGTGGAAAAGAGACGAAAGAAACGAACCGCGTCCTTTTTTCCCTCCTCCATGAAGCCGTCACCGACGCGGATCTTCCATCTGAAGCCTTGTTCCAGGCGGAACAGCACAGCGAAATAGATGAGCTCCTCACCTGCCGCGAATCGGTAGACCTCATCATTCCGCGGGGCTCGAACGCTTTTGTCCAGCACATCATGAGCCGTACAAGCATCCCCGTCATGGGGCATGCCGACGGTATCTGCCACATCTATGTAGACAAAGATTATGACATGGCGAAAGCCATCCCCATCGTCATTGACGCGAAGACCCAGTACACCGCCGCGTGCAATGCCGCAGAAACGCTCCTTGTCCACAGGGATATCGCCAAAGACTTCCTACCCATACTGGAAAAGGCCGCCGGAGAAAAAAATATCCGTCTCCGCGGCACAAAAGAAGCAGGGGAAATTATCCCTTTAGATATCATCGAAGACGATGACTTCCGCCATGAATACCTCGATCTCGTCCTTGCCGTGAAAATCGTCTCCGGCGTGGAGGAAGCCGTCAATCACATCAACAGGTACGGCTCCCATCATACCGATGCCATCATCACGGAAAATATCAATACCGCCGCACGGTTCATGCAGCTTGTCGACTCGGCTGGTGTTTACCAGAACGCGTCCACCCGCTTTGCCGACGGGTTCCGGTACGGCTTCGGCGCGGAAGTGGGCATTTCTACAGGCAAGCTCCATGCCAGGGGTCCCGTCGGATTGGAAGGGCTCCTGTCATACAAGTACAAGCTTTTCGGCAAAGGCCACATCGTTGAAGACTATGCCTGCCATAAAAAAGATTTCCATTTCAAAGAATTGTAACTTTGGGCGAGGTCTTCATGATCGATTTTTTCCACCGTCACCAATCCGCTTTACGACGGCTTTCCTTCCTGCTGCTTGCCGCCGTCCTGGGTCTTCTCCTCATCGCCCAGATCGCCGCTTTTGCGGCCGCCCGCATTTTCAGCTATGCCATGAACAGGCAGCATATGCTCCGGGGACATATTTCCGTTGAAAAAATCTCCGCCGACATCGCAGGCTATGTTTCTTTCGAAAACCTGCTCTGGACGGACGACCACGGCGTCCCCATCCTCTTTGTGCCCGAAGGGAAAATAAAAGTGCGTCCGGAAGATATCCTCCGGGGCAACTGCGAGCCACCGCCATTTCCGAGATACGGCTCCGCAATGCTTCCGCAGCGCTCCAGTTTGACAAGAATATGGATGTCGACCTTATCAATAAAACGGCCGCTGAATCCGAACCGGCAGAGGAACGCACAAAAAACTCTCCACGAGAAAAATCGTCAACTTCAAACGGAACGGACAGAAAATGAAAATGAATATCCACCTGGAAAACTGCCAGCTGGAAGCTTTCTATGAAAACAGGCACTTCCTTCTTTCCCATGTGGACATGCACCTGAATATCGACACCGACGATTCTCTTTTTGTCGACCTGTCCTCCGGCAAATTCGGCGGTACCGCTATCGGCGACAGCGTGAAGCTTTATGGCGACATCGATATGAAAAGCGATGAACACACCATTGCCATGAATGTATCTTTTTACGGTGTCGATCCGGCATCTCTGGGACTGGGAAACAATATCCACGACAAGCTTACTCTCATCGCCGAAGCGGGCGGCCCCGTCGCTTCCCCGAAGCGGAAGGGAAAATCACTATGGAGCAGCTCCATATCCCTGCCCTTTCTTTCTCTCATCTGGACGGCCATGTTTTCTACCACCATGGGAAAATGAAATTCACCGATGTCACGGGACGTGTCTACGGCGGCACAGTCAAAGCATCGGGAAACTATGACATAGACACAAGGGCCTACAACATCCACCTGGCAGGCAAAAAGCTGGATTCCCGCTATCCCGCGAAAGACGCTGCCATTTTCTGCTACGTCGATTTAGAAAGGCGACATCCGCTGTGACGGAAACCCCAAAGAGATCATCTCCGAAGGCACCTTTACCTCCGGCAGCGGTTATTACAAACTGATTCCTTTCAAAAAGATACAGGGTGCTTTCCACAACAGAGGAAAAGAGCTGGACTTCTATGACGTATCCATAGAGACCGCCCTCGGCACCTTTTCCACCGACGCTTTCCACATCAGGAACGGCAAACTCCAGCTGGGCGACATCACCCTCACCAATGACAGGGGGGGAGGAAACCGATGTAAAAGGCGCCATGGAGCATGCGGAAAACACTTTCCGGCAAATAGGACAGGATATAAAGGAAATAAAAGAACAGATCGGCGGATTGAAACCGTAAGGACGGTTTCCCCTTTCCCGCTCTTTTCCGCTTTACGCGCCTAGGCAAAGCGAGCCGCTTATTTTCACGGCAAAACGCAGAAAGAATTCTTTGCCACTCAATACCGTACCTGCGTAACCGCCATAAAAATTCACCCATAATAAAAACTCCTGCAAGAAAGATTTTCCTTCTTACAGGAGTTTTTATCTTTTATCTTTTTAAACTTCACCTATGATCGGTTTCTTTTCCGCCACACCCACTTTTCTCGGATAGGTTTTGGGAGACGGCGCGGTTTTCCTGAAGTAGAGAATCGTCCTTTTCTCTCCCGTAGGGAGCTCCAATTCTTTTCTTTCCATGAGCTCCGCTTTCAATTCTTTCAAGATCTTTCCCGACTGTCTGAGTTCCTCGTCGGCACCGGGTCCTTTCATAGCTGCGAAAATACCGCCTTCCTTCACAAAGGGGATACCCCATTCGGCAATGACAGGAAGCATCTTTACCGCTCTTGCCGTCACCATATCAAAGGTTTCCCTTGTCTTCCTCCGCCGGCCGCCTTCTTCGGCACGAATATGGAGAATCTTTATATTTTTAATCCCCAGCTTTGCCGCGGCATTCTCTATAAATACAAGTTTTTTTAAGAACAGAATCCACCAGCACGATCTGCATATCCGGCCGCAGGATGGCCAGCGGAATTCCCGGAAACCCAGCGCCTGTCCCCAAATCCAGCATACGCCCGTTCTTCGGAAAATATTTCTCCTCATACACGGTCAGCGAATCATAAATATTTTTGACCAGGCTTTCTTCTGCATCTTTGATTCCCGTTAAATTCATTTTCCTGCTCATGGCAATCACCATGCATTGTACTCTGCCATTCTTCTTACAGCGTCCTCATCCGCTGCCAGGCCGAGCGTTTCCACTATTTCCCTGACGGTCATCATGTCTCCCTTGTGCGGCATACATCTACAAAAATAATTATTTTTTATCAGTATAACAGATTTCACGAAAAGAAAGCCATCCGCTGCTTTCCCATGCATAAAAAAAGAGACATGGGGAAAGCGGATGCTCCCTGTCTCTTCTTTCAGACAATTACTGTTTCTTCCTTTTCAGGAAAAAACCGCCTGCCGTCAGCGCGATGCCGATCCCTGCAAGAAAATTCCCTGCCATATGGATCATAAGCTCCCTTTGGTTATTGCCTGAAATAGCGGCAGCAGCTTCCTGCGCATTTTTCGCATTTCTGGCAATTTCCAGATTGGCGGCGCTTTGATCCGGATTAAACAGCAGGATACCGACTCCCACCACCAGTAGTACAATCCCTACAATCAGCATGTTTTTTGGATTACGCATAATACCCTCCTTTTAATTTTTTATCATTATACCACACTCACGCTTCATGTCATAAAGTTTTTTAAGAACCTGATAAGAAAATTAATAAATTTTAAAATAGCTTTCTTCCGCCCTTTAATGATATAATGAAACCGTTTGTGGGAGATCATACTATAGAAACGATTTTATTTACAATAGGAGGCGATTTTAGTGGATTACACCCCCCATCTGACAAAACGAATCGGTTTATTTTTATTGGTACTGGCAGCGGCGATTATGATGCTGACAGGCTGCGGCGGAGGCGGCTCTTCTTCCGGCGGTGGAAAAGAGACGTCTGCAAAGCCGACAAGCCAGCTGGAAAAAATCAGCAGCTATGTAAAAGCTACCAACGGTTTCAACGGCCACAATGTAAGATTTGCCTTTTCCATTGATGAAGTCCTGGCGAAGATGAAAGCCGGTGAGGATCTGACTTTGCCAGCTTCCCCGCTTATAACAGCCTGAAAGAAAACTTGACGAAAGCCAAAACGGAAAGCAGCGGTTTCTCCGATATTGACGAAAGCACGACAGCCGTACTTAAGGTATTGGATGAAATGGTTCCCCTGACCAGCAAAATGGAATCTTACTATACATCCAAGGAATATACCACAGACGGCAATCAGAAAGGCCGCGAAATGGTCGCCTCTTATTTGAAACTCTATGACCAGTTCAACACGGAATACAGCAAACTTGACAGTGCCATCAGCCAGCACAATTCTGAACTCCGCGACCTTCTGATAGAAGAAATGAAGAAGGACAATAAAGTCATGGCAGCCACTTATATGGAAATCGGCCGCGACATGAGACGGGCTCTGGAAGCTATCGATCCGGAAGATCCTGCCAAGACAGATAAGGCGCAGATAGAAAAACTGCTGGGACAGGTAAAGGAAAATATGGAAAAACTCAAACCGGCGGAAGACGTCTCCGGTGTAAAATCTTTCAAAAGCTCTGCTGAACGCGCCATCGGAAGGATCCGTACCTATCTGGCAGGGGGCGGCGGCAATGACGCCTTCAATGACATGGTAGAAGCCTACAACGATTTCATCCGTGACAGTAACAGAATAGACGCAAGCGAACTGGATAATAAAAAGAAATAAAAAAAAGATTCTCC
>ENA-OQDM01001192-OQDM01001192.1-human-gut-metagenome-genome-assembly--contig:-NODE-1192-length-11213-cov-0.919448_pt1 | contig 11213 bp, 9 predicted proteins | sample MGYA00242772_ERZ504605 | MGnify/ENA primary metagenome ERZ504605 (study PRJEB26092, sample SAMD00036348) | human gut metagenome | host: Homo sapiens | study: EMG produced TPA metagenomics assembly of... | reverse complement strand
TGGTCTCTTTTCTTTCCTTTTTGGCGATGTTGTACATTATAAGATTCTCTTTGTAAAGCTTTTAAAGAACATAAGCCGGGATATGTTTTTGTTTATATAAAATAATTCATACTTTTGCCCCGTTTTGGTGATGACGTAAAACCATCCGGTTTTGTCATAAAGAGGGAATCCGGTGCGAATCCGGAGCAGTGCCCGCTACTGTAAGCCTTTGTAAAGTAGAAAGCATTTCTCATACCACTGTCTGCGAAAGACGGGAAGGTCGTTTTCTAAGAGGTAAGTCAGGAAACCTGCCAAACGTTTTTTATTGCTGTTTTTCTCGGGGTCAGGAAAGCGGAAATATACATAATAACAAATCGTTTATGAAAAGAAAGTGTTTGTGCGCGGCTTTAGCTGTAAGTTGTGCGATAAACGTATCATTTGCGCAGGTACGTTTACAAGGTAAAGTCGTGGATGAAAGTAATGAACCAATCCCGGGCGCGAATATTCGTGTGTCGGAATCATTAAATGGTACAACAACGGATGCCGGCGGAAAATTTGAGCTGAACCTTCCCGATGGTAGACATCGTATTCGTGTGACTTACCTTGGTTATGAACAGGGCGTGTATCAAACGGATCACTCGGAAAAAGATGTCGTTATTAAGTTGAAAGAAAAGTATGTGAATATCGATCAAGTGGTGGTAACCGGTACCGGTTCGCATCGCCGCATGAGTAATTCCCCTATTCCCGTGAAAGTGCTTACGGGAAAAGACTTGAAAGAGGCGAGCGTAACTAATTTCCAAGATGCGATGACCAAACTGAACCCGAGTATCGTATTTATGGAGAACGGGCAAGGGGCTACGATGAACATGAACGGTTTGACGGAGAAATACGTGGTTATCTTGGAAAACGGCAAGCGTTTGGCCGGCGATGATACCTATTCCCGTATCGATATGTCTAACGTAAAGCGGGTAGAGATCTTGAACGGGGCCGCTTCCGCTTTGTATGGTAGCGACGCGATCGCCGGCGTTATCAATATCATCACGGATGATTCCCGCAATAAGGTGAACGTGACGAGCAATAGCCGTTATGGTAGCAAGAACCAATTCTTGCAGTCGGTCAACGCAGACGTGAATCTCGGGAAGTTCGGTTCATATACTTCTTATCAATATCAACGGGCCGATGGTTGGCAATTAAATCCCTATACGGAGAGTAAAGGCGAGTTGGTTCCTACCAATAAGCAAGCTTCCGAAGGATTTCACCGGAACGTGATCAACCAACGTTTCACGTACGACGCTACGGATCGTTTGTCTTTTTATGTGCGTGGTACATTCTTCGGACGTTCCAGCGATCGCCCGATGCCGATGGATAAAGTGAATACGACCAACTATGATATGCGGAAAGAGACGTTCACCTATGGAGCGGGCGCTCAATACATGATTAATAAGAACTCTTATTTGAACGCAGATTATCTATCGGACAACCATAGTACCTATAAGGATTTCTTTGATGGAAAGAAAAGCGGAGAGAGCGATATGACGAAGCGGATTCATTACCATAACTTGAATGTCAAAGGAATCTTCCGTTTAGGTAAGTATAATAAGCTTTCGGCAGGTGCGGAGTTCATTAAAGAGTTACTGAGTAGCGAGACGGATAACATCGCGGGTAAAAGTATGTACACAACCGCTCTTTATGCGCAAGACGAGATCAATATCAATGAGCATCTCCAAGCGTATGCGGGTTTGCGCTATATTTACCATGAGAATTTTAAGAGTTATGCGACTCCTAACGTGGCTTTGCTGTATAAGGTAGCTGGCTTTAATTTCCGCGGATCGTATGCGGCTGGTTTCCGGACGCCTGAATTGAAGGAGTTGTATACGGAATCGGAGAAGAAAGCGTCCGGAGCGACTCGCCTTACGATCGGTAATCCGGATCTGGACCCGGAGAAGAGCGACAATTTCACGTTGAGCGCTGAATATACGATGCGGTATTTCTCTTTGTCCGTGTCCGCTTTTATGAATAACGTACGTAGCATGATTAACTATAAGATATTGGATACGGCGGAACGGGATGCTTATAACACCGCCCATGGTACGGACTATGATGAGATACAGATGCGTGCGAATATCGATAAAGCGAAGATCAAAGGTATTAACGTAACCTTCAATAGTTATCTGGGAGCGGGCTTTACCTTGAATGGCGGCTATAGTTTCATGGATGGGAAAAACGTATATGAGAATGAGCCTTTGGATAAGACCGTTAAACATAGTGGTACGGTAGCGGCTATGTGGTCTCATACTTGGAATAAGTATAAGCTGAACGTGAATTTAACGGACGCATCCAAGGGGAACGTTATTCTACTTCTTATGGATACGCGCCGAAATATTCCTTGTGGAACCTCAATACGAGCCATACGTTTAGAGCCGGCGATTTCTTGTTGGAACCGGGAGTAGGTATCGAGAACCTTTTTGATTATGTAGACGATCGTCCCTTTAATTACAATTACGCTACATTGACCCCGGGCCGTACCTATTACGTCAGCCTTCTGGTCCGTTTCAAGCAGTAAACTGTCACATGTCAACTATCAACTAATATAATAATGTATAGGGGATTTTTACGATCCATGTTTGTTTATTCACTCCTGCTCGGGCTCGCCTGTTCATTATGGGCGAAACCCGGGCGGGAGTTTTACGCTTCCGATATCCGGGAGAGCATGGAAAAGGGAGATAAGTTAGCGATCTTAATGGTACATTTCGGGAGTGCTTACCCGGAAGCTCGTACCCAAGTACTCGATGTGATGAACAAGCGTGTCAAGGAGGCTTTCCCAGACGTGGAAGTCCGGCAGGCTTATAGCGCCCGTAGCGTAGTGAGTCGGTTGAGGGCGCAAGGTGTTTGGGTTCAGTTGCCGGCGGATGTTGGTAGAGTTGCGTGATCAAGGGTTTACCCATGTGATAATCCAACCGACTATCATTATAGAGGGTGTGGAGATGGAAGCGATCCGCAAAGAGGCGGAACAGCGAAAAGGTTTGTTTAAGGATTTGCGTGTAGGTAATCCCTTGTTATATGATGATACCGATTATGAGGCGGTGATGAAAGCGGTTTCCTCACCTTCTGGAGTGACTAAAAATGGGGCTAAGTTATTGGTGGCGCACGGAACTTATCATGCCAGTAACTCGGCTTATGCGAAATTGGGGTATATGTTCCAGACCAAAGGAATGAAAGATTATTATACCGGAACCCGTGAGGGTTTCCCTACGATCGAGGATGTAGGTGAGCAAATGCGCCAAGCCGGTCATAAGCGTGTGCAGTTGATTCCTTTTATGTTCGTACTGATTCGAGGTACGGAAAATACGGTTACGGATTTCTGGCAGAAAGGGCTACGTCAACAGGGGTTCGATGTGGATATTTATTTGAAGCCTCTAGGTGAGAATCCGGCGATCCGCTCTTTATTTATCGATCACATTCGTTTCGCCATGAAATATAAACGGGCGACGATTTTTGATCGAAAGAAATTATATACACACTGAACAATTGAAAATTGAGAATTGAAAATTGGTTCAGTAAGTACTCCCTAATTTTCAATTCTCAATTCTCAATTATTTACTGGTAGTCTTCTCCGGTTTCCCAAGCTTCCGCATCATTATATAATGCTTTTAGGTGGTTTACCCAGATCTGACGAACAGCGTCGTAATCGCCTAAGCCTATGATCTTACAATTCTCCAAGCTTCCGTTATGGCTTTCTTCCGTGTCATCTTGAAGCCCATCTTCAAAAGTTTTAGTCTCCAGCAAGCGTCGGCGTTGGGAGCGGCAGCGCTGAATCATCACCCTCCTCGATACCCCAAAGGTCATTATGCGCATGGTCTCCGGCGATAGACATGAACGGAGCTAAGGAGATCGTGATCTCTTCCGGTTTAAGTTGTGATCCTCGCAGTATTTGGTAAGTTTGGAATAGACACATTCCGGATTTGGTTCACCTTTTTCCGGCCAGAACAACATATCTCCGTAATCAACGGTACCTACGAATACATTCTTGTTAGCGGCCAAGGCTTGCATAGCCTCTTCTGTTTCCGTGTATTTCGTATTTGCGTTATAGTTTTTATCCGGGTTACCATGTCCCATTAATAAAAGGATGTTCTTGTTATCAGCCAATTTATCACTGTAGTGGCTGTATAGGACTTTCGCTACGGCTTCCACATCCTCTTCGTCGTACACCAAACAAGGGCTTTTTACGACTTGAACACTCGGGAAAGACTCGATCATGAATTTCTTCTTCACGTCCGTATTCATCAAGCTTAGGTATTCCTCACCCGGGATGATGTGTAAGGACTGTACCGCTACCTTCTTGTAACCGGCATTTCCTAGGGCTTGTAACCAAAGGTCCGGTTGGTAACGTGCGATACCTGTCTCTGCTTCTACACGATTCACACAAGTACGGGAGGTAAATGACAAATAGATGTCCGCATCGGGAAATGCGTTCTGGAAATCGGCCAGTGTAGCGTCGTATGTCTTGATAGACTCCTTGAATGTGCTACCGAATGTACACAACAAGATCGCCGTGTCATGTTTCTTACTTGCCTTTACGACTTCTTCCGCCGGGTTTGCGGTATTGTCGTCGTCTCCATCATCACAGGAGGTAAAAACTGCGCTTGAGGCAAATAGACTCGCCGCAAGCAAAAGGTACTTAAATTTGTTCATCGCATTTAACTTTTAAGATTGTTTATAGTTTATGTTTATTCTGAAATTTCACGATAAAGGAGGCGTACCAAGTCCGTCCGGGAGACGTAGTTCCACGATGGCGTCCGAACGGGGTACGATCCACATAATCGAAGATATTATCGATACCGACATTGATATCTAGGTTCCATTTTTTCTTTTTCAATACGTTATGACGGGTATTCAATCGCCATAACTGATAACTTTTTCCATCACCGTCCGTGATATAAAAGCGGGTGGATTGGTATCGGCCGAACAAGGTGACATCCAATTTATACTTTTTCCACGCATGGTTCCATGCTAGTTTCCAATTGGCATTATGGAATGAGGTTCCGTTGATCGGGGTGTAGAGCATATAATTCGGGTCGGCCGGATCATCCGTATATTGCGCTTTGGCATCCGTATAGCTATAGCCTCCACCAATAGCCAAGGAAGATAGGATTTGATAGGTGAGCGATATATCTCCTCCGAAAGAGCGGGCTTTGGATAAATTATTGTGTTGCATGCTGGCCTCTATCTCATCCAATCGGTCTTCGGCGCTTGTCGGGATCTCGGTCAAGGCGATCATGTTCTTGATACGGTTGTAGAACCCTGTTACCGTGATCTGTAGGTTCGACGCATGGTATTCCACGCTCGCCGAGTAATAATGGGACTTTTGCGGTTTCAAGTCCTTATTGCCATAATAATGCTTCCACGGGCCGCCTCCGATCTGCGTGATATAATCATCGTGTAATTCCTTTAAAGTAGGAGCCTTAAACCCATTTGAGTATGTGGCCCGGAAGTTGAAATCTCCTAATTTATATAGGAGGGAGACTTTGGGGGTAAAGGTCGCCCCGAACTCTTGGTGCACGACAAAGCGTCCGCCTATTGTCATATTCAACCGATCTGTCGGGTTCCATTCGTCTTGTACATAAGCAGAAGCCGTAAATACGGAGGCTTTCCCGTTTTCGATCCGCCGGGGAGATTTCAAATGATCGTATTGATATTCGAGCCCGGCGCTTAGGATATTGTTTTCACCGAGGTGGAATACGCTTTTGGCTTGTCCAAGGAAACGTTGTTGAGAGGTTTCCAGAATATGTTCCCCCGGATAACGGGTAATGCGTAAACCCGTCTCCGGATCGAAGAAGTTCGTGACATCTTTATGATGGTAATTATAGAAATAGCTATAGTTACCATACGTTAGATCTACCGAAAGGAAGTTCTGCCCTCCCAATGCGTATTTAGCTCCTCCGGCCACATCGAAGTTCCGGTAGAATTGATCATAGGTATAATACTTGAATGCGCCGTGCGGACGATCATTCCATTTCTGGTAAAAAGAGCCAATCGGCCGAAAGGCTCAGCCGGTCGTTCACTTTGTAGGTTAAGTTCTCCCTTAACGTAAAGTTCGTGGATCGGTTTACGGTCCGTGTCACGGTTCCATCCATTATCTCGTGATGGTCCCATTCTTGGGTCGTATTTCGCCAGCCGTCCGTATGAGTCGTACTGAGCGCGGTCGTGGAATTCAGTCTTTTATGCCCGAAGCCGATTTGTACGCTTCCCAATATATCTCCATACGATCCGACACGAGTCGTATTCGATACGCTCACTTTATCCCGGTTCTTTTTCGTGATAATATTGATAACACCGGCGATAGCGTCCGAGCCATACAGGGAAGAGGCGGCACCTTTTACGATCTCGATACGTTCGATATTCGCGGGGTTGATAATACTCAAGTCGTTTTGTCCACCGGTATCTCCGTTGATCCGTTTGCCATTGATAAGGATCAAGATATAATCGTTGCCTAATCCGTTCATCTGGATGCCACTACCCATATCACTCGGATTGAAGGTGATGGAAGCATTCAGTCCCTCCAGAATATCTTGCATACTACGTCCTTGGTAACTGTCAAGGGCTTTACCGGCGATTACCTCTGTTTGTACAGGGGCGTCTTTCAGATAGTGCTCGGTACCAGTACCGGTAACCACGACCTCATTCAATAGCACGGAAAGTTCCTTTGGATCTTTCAATATGCTTTGGGCGCATACAGATTGTGCGCATGCCGCCAGAATAGCGAATGCTAAAAGCCTCATATAGTGTTTATTGGTTCACGAAATAAAACAACAAGCTTCTATTGATAATGTCTCAAAAAATAACTGAATCGTTTTTTGTATGACACGTACTTCTATCCTGGAAGCTTGATGTTATTGTAAGACCTTAGCAGGTATTCTGGCTTTCCTCTGGTTAGGAACCTTCCCATTCCCCGAAAGGAACAGTGGCTATTGAACTTCTAACCAACATAAAGAGGATTTACAGCTGCAGGAACAGCTCCGGATTCGCACCGGATTCCCTTACACCAAGCTACGTGGTAGCTTGGTTACTAAATCGAGGCAAAGATATGAATTTTCTTTAGTATTTAGCAAAAATGTGTTGAAAATGTTTTTTTAACAAACAGTCGGTTGCGTTTTCATAAGGTATGGCATGTCTTTCCTCTTCTATTTAAAAGAAAGAATATTTACATCTGGAAGTAAGATCGTTTACCTTTATATGTAACGCCATTTACATCTAATGGTAAAGGTCGTTACATATAGAGGTAAATGGTTTTACATATAGGTGTAAAAGCTTTTACATTATAAAGAAAACATCGGTAAATGTAATTGGCTGATAATCCGGAACTAATACTGTTTGCCAATTCTTACTTCAAGCCTCTCGATTGATAGATTCTGTCCTTGGCCTCGTTGATCTTTTGAAACTTCTCGTTGGCGGCCTTGCGGATGTCTTCTCCCAAACTGGCTACTTTGTCCGGATGATGCTTGACGGCCATCCGGCGATAGGCGGCACGGACTTCCTCGTCCGTGGCGGTCGGTTCTATCTCTAGCACTTTGTAGGCATCGTCCAAGGAACGTCCTTTTAGGTTCAACATGGATTCAACTTCTCTATCAGACATTCCCATCGCCATCGCTACCTCTTTCAAGGCATTGATCTCGGCCGCGCACACATTCCCGTCACTCTTAGCGATCTCGGCGAGGAACGCGAGCAATTGCAGCCGCTCCTCATAACTTAGGTTGTATGCGATCTGGGTTCCGCATTCCCGGATGGTATTCTTGAATCCCATGTTGTTCTCTTGATCCATGCGTTTGGCTTGGTCGAAAAGCTTTAGCAATATCTCCTCACCTTGGCTTACGGCGATCTCGCCGAAGTTTCTCCGGAGGAATTGACGGACGTATTCCATCTCGCTATGCATGATCTTCCCGTCGGCACGGATGATATAGGATGCCATAACCAACATGGAGAAAAGGAAAACTGTTACGTTCCCCGGCGTATGGGTCTCTTCGTGTATATTGATCATCGTAATTGGTTCCGCCACCGAAAGACTGCCCCGTCATGTTTGCCCCTTCCTCGAAGAAAGAGCCTAATATAATGCCGGCTAGAGCGCCTAGCGGTCCGAACGCCATAAATCCCAAGACGCCGCCTATCCATTTCCCGATACTCATATTCTTCTTTATTTTGTTCGTTATTTATCAATGGCACAATATTCGTAAAAATTCGGGAGATATGCAAGTAATGTATAATGAGTGTATCCCGATCGTTCCGGATAAAAAGACGAAGGATTTAGAACGTAGATAAGAAAAATTTATATCTTTGCCCCCGAATCGGTTCCACATATACCATTCGGGTATGTGGATTAAAGGGAATCGGGTGTGAATCCCGGACAGTCCCGCTGCTGTGAAGCTCCGAAGAACATCTTGAAACAACACTATCGCCACTGGTTCTAGCGACCGGGAAGGCTTCAAGATGGGAGTCAGTCAGAAGACCTGCCATTCATTAAAGGCTGTTTTTGCTCGAGGGATTAGGAAAGCAGTACGAAAAGAATAAGAATCAATAGTTTATGATTTATGGAGAATTTATGTCCTCGTGGAGACATGATCCGTAAAGTGCTAGTTGCGAACCGAGGTGAGATTGCTATCCGTGTGATGCGTTCATGTAAGGAGATGGGGATTCGCACCGTTGCCGTATATTCGGAGGCCGATCGTACCGCTCAACATGTGATGTATGCGGATGAGGCAGCCTTGATAGGCCCGGCGGCTTCCAAGGAAAGTTATTTGAATATAGACAATCTGATCGCCGCGGCGAAACGGCACCATGCCGATGCGATACATCCCGGTTATGGTTTCTTGTCGGAGAACGCAGACTTCGCACGCCGTTGTAAGCGGGAAGGATTGATATTTATCGGCCCGTCAGCGGAGACGATGGAAGCGATGGGCGATAAGATCGCCGCACGCAAACGCATGATCGCCGCAGGGGTTCCTGTGGTTCCCGGTACGGAGCAACCGTTGCAAAGCGCGGAAGAAGCGCTTCGGGTTTGCGAAGAAATTGGTTTCCCTGTTATGCTGAAAGCTCTATGGGAGGTGGAGGAAAAGGGATGCGCCTGATACATGAGAAGGGCGAGGTTGTCGAGGCTTATCATACGGCTCGTTCAGAGTCGTTGTCCTCGTTTGGGGATGATACGGTATATATAGAGAAATTCGTGGAGGAGCCGCATCATATAGAATTCCAGATATTGGGAGATAACCATGGTAATGTCATTCATCTATTTGACCGGGAATGTTCGGTTCAACGTCGTAACCAGAAAATAGTAGAGGAAAGCCCGTCTCCATTCTTAACAGCGGACTTGCGTAAAGAAATGGGGGAAAAGGCTGTGGCCGCGGCTAAAGCGGTTCATTATTCCGGCGCGGGAACGATAGAGTTCCTTGTAGATAAGGACCGCCATTTTTATTTCTTGGAAATGAATACCCGGCTACAAGTAGAGCATCCCATCACGGAAGAAGTGGTAGGGGTGGATTTGGTGAAGGAACAAATCCGTATCGCCAATAATGAGGTTCTGCATCTTCGTCAAGAAGATATTTTCCAACGTGGACATGCCATTGAGTGCCGGATCTGTGCGGAGGATACGGAAAATAATTTCATGCCTTCCCCGGGTATCATCCGGCAATTAACGGAACCGAATGGTATTGGGGTACGTATCGATAGCTATGTATATGAAGGGTATGAGATTCCTGTGTATTATGATCCTATGATCGGGAAATTGATCGTATGGGCAACGACGCGTGCGTATGCGATCGAGCGTATGCGCCGGGTGTTATATGAATATAAGATCACGGGACTGAAGACGAATCTCAGCTATCTGAAACGTATCATGCATAACCCCGATTTCGTGAAAGGGGAATATAACACATTATTTATCGCTAAGAATGCCCGGATGCTGCAACGGTCTAACGGTAATAACGAGGAAATCGAGAATATCGCCATGATCGCCGCTTATATGGATTATTTAATGAATCTAGAGGAAAATACTTCTACCCAGTTGGCGGATACACGTCCTATCAGTCGTTGGCGGGAGTTTGGTTTACAAAAAGGTGTCTTACGGATTTAACGGATACGGGTGATGGAAATACATATCGGAAATCGTGTGGCCGACGTGACATTGGTCAGTAAAGAAGGGAATAAAGTCCGGCTTTCTATTGACGGGAAGCCGTATGATGTGGATATCGTGATGGCGGAAAACGGCAGTTGTTCTGTCTTGCACGATGGGAACTCGTTTAATGCGGAGATCATCTCCGGAGAAGATCATCGGAATTATGACGTGAATATGTTCTACCGTTCCTATCATGTGGATATCGTAGATACCCAAAAGAAATATTTGCGTATGCGTAAAAGTGCGGAAGAGAAGCAAGATGACAAGATTGTCGCCCCGATGCCGGGTAAAGTCGTGAAAATACCTGTGCGGAAAGGGGATCGCTTGGAAACGGGGGATACCGTGGTCGTACTTGAGGCGATGAAGATGCAGAGTAACTATAAGGTAAGCTCAGCATGCGTGGTAAAAGATATATTGGTATCCGAGGGGGATTCCGTTGATAACAATCAAGTGCTTATGACTTTAGACCTATTAAAAGAAGATTCATATGAATAACGAGCAATTATATAAAGATTTTGAGGCTTTGGATAAAGAGGCCTCGTTGGGAGGAGGATTGAACCGCATTGAGAAGCAACATGCTTGCGGGCGTATGACCGCCCGTGAGCGAATCGAGATGCTGTTGGATAAAGCGACTTTCAATGAGTTGGATAAATTCGTAGTACACCGGTGTACAAACTTCGGGGATGGATAAGAATAAGATTCCCGGTGATGGAATGGTAAGTGGTTATGGAAAGATCGATGGTCGTTTGGTATTTGTTTACGCTTATGATTTTACCGCATACGGTGGGACATTGAGTGCCACGAATGCTGCTAAGATCGTGAAAGTGCAACAATTAGCCTTAAAGAACGGAGCGCCGATCATCGCCTTGAATGACTCGGGAGGTGCCCGGATTCAAGAGGGGGTGAATAGCTTGGCCGGTTATGCTTCTATCTTTTACCAAAATACGATGGCCTCGGGAGTCGTTCCCCAATTATCGGCTATTTTGGGACCGTGTGCGGGGGGGGCTTTGTTATTCCCCGGCTTTGACCGGATTTTATTTTTTATGGTCAAAGAGCAAAGTCATATGTTTAA
>ENA-OQDM01001190-OQDM01001190.1-human-gut-metagenome-genome-assembly--contig:-NODE-1190-length-11219-cov-2.599261_pt1 | contig 11219 bp, 11 predicted proteins | sample MGYA00242772_ERZ504605 | MGnify/ENA primary metagenome ERZ504605 (study PRJEB26092, sample SAMD00036348) | human gut metagenome | host: Homo sapiens | study: EMG produced TPA metagenomics assembly of... | reverse complement strand
TTTTCTTCTTTTTTTCGTCCGCCGAGCTTTACGACTTTTTCATCGCTCAAGAATACCCGCCCTTTCTATAATTTCATAAACCTTATTCAGCATTTTATCTCTTGTATCATACTCATCGGGATAAATCCAATTGATATTTTGATTTCTGCGAAACCATGTTAATTGCCGTTTAGCATAATTGCGCGTTGCACGTTTTAGGTTTTCAACGCACTGAGAAAGCTCGGCTTCACCCGAAAAATAAGGCTTTAGCTCCTTATATCCTATTGCCTGAACAGCTGTACTACCCATATTACCCAAATACGTCTCTGCTTCTTTTAAAAGGCCCTTGTCAAGCATTAAATCAACACGTTTATCAATACGTTCATACAACTTTGCCCTGTCTCTGTAATTTATCCCGATAAAAACCGGTTCATATTGAGACGGCTCCGATATTGATTTTTTCAATGCAGAGCTCATATTTTCTCCCGTAGAATAATAAATTTCCAAAGCCCTGATTATTCTTTTGACATTGTTGGGGTGTAGCGAAGCGGCATAATCCGGGTCAATCGCACGAAGCTTTGACAGCATAGCTTCGCTCCCCTTTTCTTCACATTCCGTTTGTAATTTTACACGTAATTCATTGTCGGTAGGCGACTGTGTAAATTTTATATTATTTACAAGACTGTCAATATAAAGTCCGGTACCTCCGACGATTATAGGCAATTTCCCACGCACATGAATATCTTTAATATACTTTCCCGCATCACAGACATAATCTGCTACGCTGTATGTTTTATCGGCAGGCAAAAAGCCTATCATATAATGCTTTATGCCGTGCATTTCATCTGCGGTCGGCTTAGCAGTAGCTATATCCAAGCCCTCATATATTTGCATTGAGTCCGCAGATACAATTTCGCCGCCAAACTTTTCGGCGCATGATATCGAAAGTGCCGTCTTTCCCGAAGCGGTCGGACCGACAATTACCAATATTTTAATTTTATCCATTACTGGATTCTCCCGAATTGCTTATCTAATTCATACTTTGTCATTTCAACAATAACAGGTCTGCCGTGAGGGCAATACCGGACATCTTTGTCGGTAAGCAATTTTTTTACAAAACGCATTAGCTCATAGTCGCTGTTATCGTTACCTGCCTTAATAGCAGCTCGGCACGCTATTGAGTGATAAATCCAATCGAGTTTTTCGGGCAAAATATCTCTTTGATTTTTGAGCAAATATCCTGCTATTTCAGTAATCAAAGAAACAATATTTTCCTTTTCGAGATTTAAAGGACAAGCCCTGACAATCACGGTTCCTTCACCGAAATCGTCAATTTCAAACCCGCTCTCTCTCACGGTGTCTATATTCTCCAATATTGCAGTATACTCTTCTTTACTCAAAGTAACGCTTATAGGAGACAAAAGCATTTGGCTGCCGTTTTTTCCGTTTTCTTTTTTCAGCTTGTTAAACAACATTCTTTCATGAGCCGCATGCTTATCTATTATTATAAGCTTTCCGTCAAATTCGGCAAATATATATGTCTTAAATGCTTCGCCGATATAACGTATATTCACAGCCTTTTCATTGTCATCAACAATTTTAACTCCGAACTCTTCGGATATTTCCGTTTTGTTTTCGCTTATCGGAGGCTTAACAGACTGAGTCGGTACAGCTGTTCTTACCGACAAATCTATTGTGTCGTCATCATTGCTTTTATTGTAATCCGTTTTTCCGCTGTCGTAAAAAATTTGTTGCGGTTTATTCGGAATATAAGCATTCCGGTGTTTCTCCGCAAAAGAATTATAACCGATATCGGAACTAGATGCGACAGGCGAAGTCTCATCAATTATAAGTCTTTCCTGTACGGGCTCTGATTTTGCAGGCTCAAGCAATTCATTGCGTTTAAAGCTTGCCTGCGGCCTTGAATCATCACCGTTCAACGCATTTTTCGCCGCATAATAAATTACGTCAAAAATCGCTTTTTCATTTGAAAAGCGAACCTCGGTTTTGGCGGGATGGACATTAACATCAACAGCCTGAGGAGGCGTTGTAATAAACAAAAACACAAGCAGGATATCGCCCTACCATAACGGAGTTTTGTACGCCTCGTTAAGCGCGGCGCACGCAGTTCTGCTTTTTATAAATCTGTCGTTTACAAAAAAAGTCTGCATTGAATTTGAGCCGCGTGAATTAAAAGGTTTGGATATATAACCGCGAACGGTTATTCCGTTTATGTCATATGATGCAGGAATCAATGTTTCGGCAAACTCTTTACCGAATACCGAATATATCGCTGAATAGAGCTCACCGTTTCCGGAAGTGCATAAAAGTTGCTTACCGTCTTTAATAAACCTAAAAGATATTTCTGGATGTGAAAGTGCGATTTTATCCACGATTCCCGCAACAGCCATTCCCTCCGAACGATCTGTTTTTAAAAATTTCATTCTTGCGGGAGTGTTGTAAAAAAGGTCTCTTATAACTATTGTTGTACCGACAGGGCAGCCTGCATCCTCACATTTTGAAAATTCTCCGCCTGATACGGTCATTCTTGTGCCTATATTACTGTCATTTGTCCTTGTGAGCATTTCGGTATGCGAAACAGCCGAAATTGAGGCAAGTGCCTCACCTCTAAAGCCAAGTGTACCTATTGAAAAAAGGTCCTCTTCCCTTGATATTTTACTTGTCGCATGACTTGTAAATGCAAGCGGTACATCCTCGCGAGAAATTCCGCAGCCGTTGTCGGTTATACGTATGTACTTGATTCCGCCGTTTTGTATTTCGACCGTAATGTCTTTTGCGCCTGCGTCGATTGAATTTTCAACAAGCTCTTTGACAACCGAAGCCGGTCGTTCAACAACCTCTCCGGCGGCAATCAGTTCATATATACTTTTGGGTAATCGGTTAATTTTCGGCATAATAACACCTATTGCTTTGCTTTATTTGAAAGTTCGTATAATTTTGACATAGCTTCAATCGGAGTAAGAGTATTGACATCCAACGCTTTAAGTTCGTCCAGGATTTCGTCGTTATTGTTTTGCTCGAACGAAAGCTGAAAATCGCTGCCGGATTCGGACTTATTATCATCACGGAATTCTTTTTTCGGAATTCCCTCTGCCTCAAGTGATTTAAGAATAGCTCGCGCTCTTCTTACAACGCTTTCCGGTACGCCGGCAAGCTTTGCCACGTCTATACCGTAGCTGCCGTCGGCACCGCCGCGTACAATTCTGCGTAAAAATGTTATGTCATCGCCGCGCTTTTTAACGGCAATATTGTAATTTTTAACGCCATCAAGAGTATTTTCGAGCTCTGTCAGTTCGTGATAATGCGTTGCAAACAGAGTTTTTGCACCGATTTTATGCTTGTCCGTAACATATTCAAGAACAGCCTTTGCTATACTCATTCCATCATATGTCGATGTACCTCTGCCGATTTCGTCGAGTATAATCAAACTCTTCTTTTGTGGCATTCTCAAGGATTTTCGGCAACCTCATTCATTTCAACCATAAAAGTCGATTGCCCCGAGGCCAAATCATCGGATGCGCCTACACGTGTGAAAATACTGTCAACAAGCCCTATTTCGGCACTCTCGGCAGGAACAAAGCTACCCATTTGAGACATAAGAACAATTATGGCAACCTGACGCATATAGGTAGACTTACCTGCCATATTCGGTCCGGTTATTATAAGCGTTCGATTATCTGTACAATCAAGAGTCGTATCATTCGGTACAAATGGCGCACCGCCGAGCATTTTTTCTATGACAGGATGTCTTCCGTTAACTATGCTTATACGATCTCCTGCATTGACTGTAGGGCGAGAATAATTATTTGAAACAGCAACAAAAGCGAGACTGCAAAGCGCATCAAGGGTCGCTATTGCCTTTGAAGTGCGCTGAGTGCGCTCATACTGCTCACCGATTTTTTTACGCACAGAGCTGAATACTTCATATTCAAGGCTGACTATTCGTTCCTGAGCTCCGAGGACTTTGGTTTCAAGCGCTTTTAGTTCCTCCGATATGTATCTTTCACAATTTGTCAAAGTTTGCTTTCTTATGTATTCATCGGGAACAAGCTCTTTGAAAGCATTAGGTACTTCATAAAAATAACCGAACACCCGGTTGTATCCGATTTTAAGCTTCTTAATGCCGGTTTTTTCCTGCTCATTTTTTTCAAGCTCGGCAAGATAAGTCTTTCCGCCGTTTACTATATCGCGAAGCTCGTCAAGCTCGGCATTGAAATTATCCTTAATCATACCGCCCTCTCTTACGGAAAACGGTGCATCCTCACTTATCGCGTCATTGACAAGATTATAAACGTCTTCGAGAAGGTCAATGTTATCATAGACAGATTTCAGCATAGAAGATGTACAGCCGGAGAGCATCTCTTTTATTCTCGGCAACGGAGACAGCGTAGACTTCAGCGACAAAAGCTCCTTCGCATTTGCCGTATTATAAAGGACACGGGTCATAAGCCTTTCCATATCATATATTCCGCCCATAAGTGACATAAGTTCTTCACGTAACGGCGTGTTTCCGTAAAGCTCATCGACCGCATTTTGCCGCCTTATTATTGCGGCACAGTCATACAACGGACATTCTGTCCAATTGCGAATAAGCCTTTTACCCATAGCTGTTTTGGTTTTATCCAATACCCACAGAAGAGACCCCTTTTTCTCGCGGTCACGCATAGTTTCGGTGATTTCAAGGTTGCGTCTTGTGGAAAGACCGATTTTCATAAACCTCGAATCGGAGTAGAAATTTATATTTTTTATGTTATTGAGGTCATTTCTCTGAGCGTTATATAAGTATGAAAGTGCAGCGCCCAAAGCGCAAACGGCACTTTTCTTATTTTCAAGATCAAGTGAATCAAGACTGCTCTTCTCAAAATGGGAAAGAACGATATTTTTACATTTTTCAAAGTCGAATTCGGATGATGATAATGTTTCGGCAGTAGCTCCGTCTTTTTGCTGACAAAGGTACAAAATCTTTTAAGAGTAGAGGTTTCTTTATTCATAAGTATCTCGCTCGGCATAAACCTCGCGAGTTCATCTACCGCTTTTTCATCATAATTTTCGGAAAACTCAGTTAAATACAGTTCGCCTGTTGAAACATCAACAAAACAAAGCCCTAAGCCGTCAAACAAAAGACAGCAAGAGCAAAGATAGTTGTTTTTTGTTTCATCGAGCATACTACTTTCGATAACGGTACCTGCAGTAATAACACGTATTACATCGCGTTTTACTATACCTTTAGCAGTTTTAGGGTCCTCAAGCTGTTCACATACGGCAACCTTGTACCCCTTACTGACAAGCTTAGCAATATACCCGTCGGCACTGTGAAAAGGAACGCCGCACATGGGCGCGCGTTCCTCCTGGCCACAGTCACGACCCGTTAAAACAAGGTCAAGTTCTTTGGACGCCGTTTTGGCATCATCAAAAAACATTTCATAAAAATCGCCGAGACGAAACATAAGGATAGTATCGCCGTAATCCTTTTTTATTTCAAAATATTGTTTCATCATAGGTGATAATTCAGCCATTTTTTTACCTCGGTAAAATCAAAAATTTATCAATGATCGCAGCCGCTGCACGAAGAGCATTCGCCGCCGCAATCATGCTGATGAGCTCTCGGATCGCAGGTCTCGGGATCCTCACCGTTTACGCAAAGGCCGAGAATACCGGTAATATAATTCATCATATCGTCAACAGCCTGTCTCGCTTTTTCGTATTCCTGCATATTCTTGTTAGCCATTATCTGAGAATAAACACCCTGAAATTCCTGGTTAAAACCATTCATTTTATCCTCATCGGGCTCATCCTTGGCAGCCTCAACCTGATAAGACATCTGTATAAGTCTTATTTTGCCCATAAGGTCGTTGAGCTCCTCGTCAGCCTCATTTGCAAGTCTTGCTTTTTCAAAATTAAGATAAGCCTCGTCCTGCTGAATAGCAGCGCCGAGCTGCCTTGCCATTTTTTCAAGTTCCATTTTTAACTCCTTTAAAAGATGTTTTTAAATAACCCTCACGGGATAATTTACTGTTGCAATTCGCCCTTTAATATCCAATTAAGCGGTTCGGTAACTTTAACATTTCTGAATGAACCTATCAAACTGCTGTCACCGGAAAATTCGATAATAATATTTCCTTCGGTCCTGCCCGAAAGCATACCGGGATGATTTTTAGATTCGGATTCGACAAGAACCTTATATATATTGTCTTTCATCTTAGCGGTTCTTTTTGACGCAATTGACTCCTGTAGGTCACAAAGTTCCTTAAACCATCTTGATTTTTCATCTTTTGTTACAGGGTCTTCCATCGACGCCGCTTTTGTACCCTCACGCGGAGAATAAATGAACGTAAAAAGTGATGTAAATTCCACTTCTTTTATAAGCGACAACGTATCTTTGAACTCCTCGTAAGTTTCACCCGGAAATCCGACAATAACATCGCTTGTAAGCGACAAACCGGGAATCTTTTCTTTTGCATAATTTATCAGTTCAAGATATTTTTTACGGTCATAATGCCTGTTCATCGCTTTTAAAACACGATCGTTTCCCGATTGGAAAGGTAAGTGTAAATGCTTGGCAATCTTATCGTTCTCCGCCATTACATCTATTAGCTCTTTTGTACAATCCTTTGGGTGTGAAGTCATAAACCTTACCCAAAAATCGCCGTCAAGGTTAGCTACTTCACGGAGAAGTCCCGCAAAATTCATATCGGAAACATTGTTTTTTCCGTACGAGTTAACATTCTGCCCCAAAAGCGTTATATCTTTATATCCATTTGCGATGATATCCTCTGCTTCGTTCAGAACTGCCTGAGGTTCTCTGCTTCTCTCTCGGCCGCGAACATACGGCACTATGCAGTATGTGCAAAAATTATCGCAGCCATACATTATAGGTAACCAAGCTTTAATACCTCTGTCACGGTAAATCGGTATGTCCTCCGCAATTTCACCGTGACTATCCGGAGCATAGAAAACGCGTTTGTTTCCCGAAAGTGTCCTGTAAAGCAATTCAGGGAGCGATGTAACCGCGTGTGTACCGAATACAAGGTCGACAAACGGATAACTGCTGTATATCTTATTTCTTATATGCTCCTGCTGCATCATACAACCGCAAAGGGCTATAATAAGATGCGGATTATCCTTTTTGTATTTTTTCACGGCTCCGACGTTTCCGAAAACTCTGTCCTCGGCGTGTTCGCGCACGGCACAGGTATTATAAAGGATTAAATCGGCCTTTGATGCATCATTTGTAAACTCATAGCCCATCTCTTTAAGCATACCCATTATGCGTTCGCTGTCGGAAACATTTCCTTGGCAACCGTATGTATGAATAAATGCTTTAGGAGAGCACTCGTAAAACTCAGCCGCCAAGACTGTCTTGACTTTATCCGAAAACTCTGCCTGCCTTATTTTTTCTTCTTTTGAAACATTATACTTTTCTGACAATTAAACAACCTCATTCGGCAACATATTGTGAATCGAGCCAAGCTAAAACGTCATGGTACACAACGTCCTTATCGCTTTCCATAAGTATTTCATGCCTGTCGCCAGGGTACAGAACCACCGTAGGCTCTTTTCCGGCTAAAACCAAATTATCCGAAACAGCCATAACGCCCTTGCCGTTAAGACCCACAGGATCAAGCGCGCCGGAAATAATTAAAATCGGAAGATCAAGAGGGACCTCAGACGCCCACTCCTTGCGCGATGCATCATTGGCAATCGCAAAAAGGTCTCTGTAACCGCCGAGTGTGAATGTAAATCCGCAAAGCGGGTCATCCTTATATGCTTCAATATTATCTGCATTTGCGCTGATCCATGATAACGGCGAAGTTTTATCGGGAACCATCACATTAAAAAATGTATTCATAGCACTGCCCATGATTTCATATTTAGTGTGCGGACCGAGCTTTTCACAAAGCTTGTTTATCGGTTCCTGTAAAGCGGCGGCAACTGCCGGAAGCTCCCCCGTTCCGCAAAAAACAGCTCCGTTCAGCTCATCGCCGAAATGGGCTGTATAAACTCTTGCACAAAAAGAACCCATGCTGTGGCCAAAGAGGAAATACGGTAAATCCGGATATCTCTTTTTCATGATCTTAGTAAGTATATGCATATCGTCTACAAGCCGCTTATCGCCGTTCTTTTCGGCAATAAATCCGAGTTCGGAAACATCGTTTACCGATTTACCGTGGCCTAAATGGTCATTTCCGCATACAACAAATCCGTTAGAAGCAATATACTTAGCAAACTCATCGTAGCGTCCTATGTGCTCAGCCATTCCGTGCGCTATCTGGAATACGCCGCGCGGAGTGAGTTCATCATCTTTCCAAATAAGCGTTCTTATTTTGTTAATTCCGTTCGAAGACTTAAAATATGCTTCGGTACGAACAATCGCCATGGAATTTTCCTCCAATTTATATACATTTTCATATTAAAGTATTATACATTATTTTCAGCCGTTTGTCATCATTTTTTAATTGCAAAAGATAAATTAATAGAAGTGTCTGTTTACTCGGCTTTTCTGTCGTCAATAATCGACACATTAAGCATTTTGTATATTTTTTGAATAAAATCTTAGTAATAATATATATAAAAAACGTCTGTTTGACGATTAAATAAACTTGCATACCATTTATCAAAGTGATAAAATTATAATAACAAATTAAAAAGGAGTTAATATTTATGACTTACGAACAAATCGTATCAAAAGTTAAAGCGAAATATGCAGATGCAGATGCTTCTTCTCTTAGCGGAACCGTTGCTATTCAGATAAATCTTACAGGCAAAAATGTGGAAGGTATTTTCTACATAGAAGCAAAAGACGGCAAGGTTAATGTTGAGCCTTACGATTATCATGACAACAAAGCTATCGTAACCGTAGCACCTACCAATCTCTTAAAGATACTCGACGGTAAGCTTAAACCCGCTATCGCTTATACAACCGGCAGAGTTTCGGTTGACGGTGATGTAAATGCCGTACTTCAGCTTATAGACCTTGCAGTAAAATAATAAATACAAAATCAACAAAAAGCACCACACGATTTCAAAAATCTGCGGTGCTTTTTTGTGTTAAGAATCTGACGTGTTAATATTTTTTGTGATTTTATCGTTTATTATTACCTTATCGCCCGTCCTGACTGTAGGACCGTCATTTCTTACCGTAACTCCATTATAATCCACAATCTTTACCGAGTTTGAGATATTTTTGTATGCGGAATATAGGTTCCCGGCGGTTTCTGTATCTTTGCAAAACAGCGTTTCGCTATCATAGTTATAAACATTAATAAACCCGCTGTATGACAGACTGCCTCTTGATGCACCGTCGGTACCGTATGACTTACCGGATATTTTAATTTGCGGGCGCACATCGGATTTTAATATTTTAAGCTCGACTCTCATAACCGCACCGTTTACATTAAGGGTGTCATAACTGTCAACAGAGCCGGTAAACCTAACGATGTTGCCGCCGGAAAGCACAGTTGATGAATTATAATTAAACCTGAGACCCGCAACAAATGTTCTCGCCGAAACAAATTCCAGAGCAGTATCGTCATATTCAAGGTCAATATAAACAGAACCGATATCTTTACCGCTTAAATACACATCAACATTTATTATATCGCCGGCGGCTCCACTCTCGCTTACCGCAAATGCGGAATCATTGTTTGAAGCCGCGAAAGCTACCGAACAAAGTACACATAAAAGTGCGGCTGACAAAGCCAATATTGAAACTGTTTTTCGCAAATGCTTCACGTCGTCAACTCCTTTGTGTTTTTTATATAATAACATACTTTTCTCACAGAAACAATTTTATTTTTCACATTATGACTTTATTTTACAAAAAGATTGATGTATAATCCATTTAAAATATTAAAGGAGGTCTGTTTCGTGCGTAATCAGCCTATCACAGCCGTTATTGTGGGAGCCGGTCACAGGGCTTTTGTATATTCAAAGCTTGCCCTTACCGATCCGGACAAATTAAAAATTGTCGGCGTTGCCGACCCGGACAAAATTCGACAAAAAAAGCAATGGAAATGTTCGGTTTTCCAAAAGAGAACTGCTTTGACTCGGCACTTGAGCTCTCCAGAGTTCCTAAATTTGCAGACGCCGTAATCAACGGTACAATGGATGAACAGCATGTTGAAACATCTATTCCCCTGCTGAAAAAGGGATATGATATGCTTCTCGAAAAGCCCTTTGCAACAAATGAAAAAGAGATGCGCGAGCTTGTGTCATGTGTAAAAGAAAACGGCAACAAAGTTATGATATGCCACGTACTGAGATATACACCGTTTTATCTGTCAATTAAAGAAAGAGTAGCTTCAGGAGAAATCGGCGACATTATAAACATACAAACCTGCGAGCACGTGAGCTATCATCACTTGTCAACATCGTATGTAAGAGGAAAATGGGCTAACTCCGATGTTTGCCACACATCTATGCTACTTGCAAAATGCTGCCACGATATAGACCTGATGATGTGGATGATGTCCGATACACAGCCGAGTATGATATCGAGTTTCGGCAGCAAATTCCAATTTAAGCCGGAAAATGCGCCAAAGGAAGCCGGCACAAAATGTCTTGTAGACTGCCCGCTTGTTGACACGTGCCGATATTCAGCAAAAAGGCTCTACCTTGATCAGCCTAAGCGTTGGGCATTTTATATTTGGGATAAGCTTGAAGGAATTGAAAACCCCACAGATGAAGATAGGATAAATCTGCTTAAAGGCGACAGCAACTATGGCAGATGCATTTACAAATGCGACAACAATGTTGTGGATCACCAGTCGGTACTCGTGAACTTCAAAAACGGAGCAACCGGTACGCATAATATGGTCGGCGGTTCGGCAGGACCGATGAGAAGAATACATATTATAGGCACAAAAGGCGAAATCTACGGTGATTTTGAAGAATCTAAATTCACCGTGGCTAAAATTCATCCTACTAAAACGGATGAAAAAACGGTCGAAGTTGTTGATCTAAATGTAAACGGTGATATGGTAGGCGCTTACGGAGGTCACGGCGGCGGCGACGAAAAGCTTGCGGCCGATTTTGTCGAGTTTTTAAGAGGAGGTAAACCCTCTCTCGCCTGCACCTCAATATTTGATTCGGTGGCAGGTCATCTGTGCGTTTATCTCGCAGATAAAATCACGCGAAGAAAACGGTATGCCGCAAAAAGTAAATTTGTAAATATAAAACGGCAGCAAAATAACCCTCGGTCAACTCCGAGGGTTATTTTT
>ENA-OQDM01001186-OQDM01001186.1-human-gut-metagenome-genome-assembly--contig:-NODE-1186-length-11245-cov-2.536427_pt1 | contig 11245 bp, 10 predicted proteins | sample MGYA00242772_ERZ504605 | MGnify/ENA primary metagenome ERZ504605 (study PRJEB26092, sample SAMD00036348) | human gut metagenome | host: Homo sapiens | study: EMG produced TPA metagenomics assembly of... | reverse complement strand
CTTCAAAAATTCTCGCTGTCTGAGCGGCTTCAGACGCGAGTTCGAGATTTTGAAGCGGTTTTAGCAGAATTCCGGCGCCTTAGAAGCCAGCCCCCGACGAAGCCCCGGTGACAGACAGCACACGTCTCACGGGCGTCCCCTTTCCCCCTTTCCCCCTTTTCCATTGCCCTCCCCACCCCAATATTGTATAATCATCTCATACAACATCCCACCCCCATTTTATAAACCCAAAATTACATTTTAGTTTTTGCTGCATAACAAAAAACAGGAGGCCCAACCAAATGAAAAAAGAACCCAACCCACAGCACACCCTCTCCGTCTACTTCTGCGGCCAGGAAGACTGCGGTCCGAACCACTCCTTCGGCCCGGCCATGCGCCCACACTACCTCCTCCACGTGATCTTCCACGGCAAAGGCATCTACCAGTGCAGCGGCCACACCTATCATCTGAAAGCAGGCGACGCCTTTCTCATCCGCCCCATGGACTCCATCTACTACCGCGCCGACACCTCCGACCCCTGGAGCTACGCCTGGGCAGGCTTTGACGGCTCCGCCTGCAAAGAAATCCTGAAACAAACCGTATTTTCCGACACCCCAATCTTCACCCCGGAAACACCCTCCCGGCAAAACAGCTCCTCACCCACATGCAAAGCCTACTTGACACCTTTTCCGAAAACAACGGAAACGACCTTGCCTCCACAGGAAACCTCCTCCTGATATTATCCGACATGCAAAAAAAGCCCTCCGAAAGCAGGACCGACATCTCAAACCTGTACTTTCAGAAAGCCTCCGAATACATCAGAAACAACTATGCCTACCCCATCCAGATCTCAGACGTGGCACACTACGTAGGAATAGACCGTTCCTATCTTTACCGAATCTTCATGGAACATGAAAACACCTCCCCAAAACAATATCTCCTGAAACACCGCCTCCAGATGGCAGCCCAGCTTCTCTGCTCCTCCTCCTGCACCATCACAGAAGCAGCTCTCTCCTGCGGCTTCCGGGACGCTCCCTCCTTCTGCAACTACTTCCGCCAGGGAACCGGCTACACCCCAAGGGAATTCCGCAAAGCCTACAGCGGAACCATCTACACCTGACCAGACACCCGCACTCCGTCCTTTACCAGCCGGTCGGAAGATGATAGCTCCTAATCGCAGTTATAACAGCAGACCGAAACAATTCCATAACAGCAAAAAAAGACGGAAACCATCCCGCAGACTCTGCAAATGATCTCCGTTCTTTTATTTTTTCCGGAAAAGAAATGCTTGATAAACACATACAAAACAATAATAAAAGCAAACACATAACCAAAGGCGCCCAACGCCGGAATCCCCCACAGCTTTGGTTTCATATCCGTAGTACAGATAATGCTGGAACTGATCAGAAGTGCCATCACCCACAGCCCCATCACAATATTCCGCACCAGCCGCCGCAAAAGCCACGCCAGATCATCCGAGGCATGAAGATCCAGATTGATCTTTGTCTGCCCTTTCATACAGCCCTGAAGAAAATCTGCTGCCAGAGAAGGAATATCCACTGCACGTTTCAGGGACCAGGCAAGATTTTTTCCTTCTTTTTTTATCTCACGCTTCCAGTTCCCGTTGCTGAACAACTGCTCCTTGAGCCTTGCTGCGGCAATCTGTGTCATATTGATGTCCGGACATATCTCAGCCAGAACCCCCTCCACATGAGTCAGTCCTCTCGCAAGCATGGTCAGTCCGTGAGGCATCATGATCTTATTTTCTTTCATGACCTCCATCAGGTCCACCATTACCTCTGCCACATCAATATTTCCCATATCCGCAGTACCATATTTCTCCATAAGTCCGCGGATATCCTCATAAAGCTTGCTGGAATCCGGTTTGCCTTTAAACTCCCCAAGAGCCAGGACTGCATCCTGGATCTTGCCGATGTTGTTCATGGCAACCCCTTCAATAGCTTCTGCGATCAGCTGACGATCGTGCTCTGTAAGCCGTCCCATCATTCCCATATCGATCCAGACAATCTTTCCATCCTGGATCCGCACGTTTCCCGGATGTGGATCCGCATGGAAAAAGCCATCCTCCATCACCTGTTTGATGAAATTATCCACATATTTCGTTCCAACCTCATTAAGATCATAACCATTGGCCAGAAGCGCAGCCTTGTCATTGACAGCAAAACCGTCAATATATTCCATCACAAGAATATGCGGCGAAATATACTCACGGTAGAGGATCGGTACTTTCACAAAAGCCACATCTTTGTTCTTTTTTGCAAATTCTGCCATGTTTGCAGCTTCCGTCAGGAAATTCATCTCCTCCTGAGTCACAGTCCACAGTTCACTTAAAACCATGTTCAGATCCACCATGCCCTTAATGCTCACCGGCGGCATCAGGCGCACTGCTTTATGCATCAGGCCGATATCCCTGGCCATGGTCTCATAGATTCCTTTTCGCTGAACCTTGATCACAACCTCTTCACCTGTTTTCAGCGTGGCCCGATGCACCTGGGCAATCGATGCTGCTCCCAGAGGTTTCTGCTCAATATACTGAAATTCTGCCTGCCACGGACAGCCCATGGACTCTTCCAGTACCTCGATTACCTGGGAAAAAGGCATCGGCGGTACCTCTGAGCAGAGCTTCATCAGCTCGTCACAGTAGCGTTTCGGCAGAATATCGGAACGAAGAGACATGATCTGACCCAACTTAATATAAGTTGGGCCCAGATCTTCCAGTATGAGCCGGAGCTTCTCAGGAGAAACACCACGGGTAATGGCATGTTTTTCAGAACGGCTGTGATCTCTCTCAGCCGTTCTCCATATCCGCCTTTCTCTTTTTTCTCCTTTTCTTCTCTGCCCATAAACTTCTCCATTTACTGCTTCGTCTGCGTTGTCGTTTAGTCAAGCGGATATTTGCGATCCGCAGTCGGTTACTCTGCTGCCTGTTCTTCGCTCCCGGTATCTTCTGCATTTTCTGTTTCCGCAGAAGCTTCCTGTACAGCTTCCTCTGCCGGTTCTTCTGCTGTCTCGGCTTTCTCCTCAGCAGCCTCGGCCTGCATGCGCTCGATCTGCGCCTTCACAGCAGCCAGCTGCTCCGGTGTCAGCCTGGAAATCGTTGCCTTCAGTTCTTCCTGATCATTCTTTCTGGCTGCAGATTCCTTTACAGAATCAGCAGCTGTCTTAACCGTTGATTTGATGTTATGCTTCAGCTCCTGATTAAGAACCTTACCCTGTTCAACCGTAAGCTCACCCTTTTTTACCAGTTCATCCAGGATTTCTTTGGATTTCTCTGCTGTCACTGCTGCTGTACCAATACCCACCAGTAAAATTTTCTTCAGTCCTTCACCTAATTCCATAATATTTTCTCCTTTCCTAAAACCGGCAGCTGCCGGACCATCACATCACAGTCCGACACCAGACCCTATCCTGAAACAAAAGTTTTCTGTTCCTGTCATATTCCCAGAAAAACAAGTCCCTTGGGAACAAAAATGATCAGTCCGACGATCGCTGCCATGATCGCTGCGATCAGTACTGCTCCGGCCGCTGTGTCCTTGGCGATCTTTGCCAGTGGGTGACGTTCCTCTGTGACCAGATCCACAACAGCTTCCACTGCCGTATTCACCAGCTCCAGCGCCATCACCATTCCGAACAGCCCCAGGCAGATGCACCACTCTGTCACGGAAATCCCAAGGATCAGTCCTGCGATCACCACAAGCGCTGCCACCATACAGTGGATCTTCATATTTCTTTCCTTGCGGATGCAGGTAAAAATCCCCTGAAACGCATATCCGAAGCTTTTATACAGCGGATCCTTCTTTCTGCCTGCCATGTTCCTCACCTGATTTCCTGTTTGAATTATTCCCTCCAACGGGAAGTATGGGATTATTATAACAAGTTTGTAGTAATATTTCCAGTATTCCGGAAAATTTATGAATATTTAAGGAGTATATGTGGTTATTCACAGACAACTGTTCAAGCGGATAAAAGCATCCGCATTCAGTTAAACCACACATACTCCTGTTCCTGTTGCATATTCTGTAAAATTTCCGGATATCCTGAATTATTTTTCCGGATATATATACAGATGTCACATATTATTCCACATTTTTCAGTGCTTCATCCATGGGCACATGACGGATCCTCCGGAATTCCAGCACTGCTACCACTGCATAGGCTACGATTCCGATCGCTGTCATTTTCACATAGATCATGGGATCCACCCACATGGTGATCCATCCCGAAATACTGGAAAGCATCATCTCGCGGAACAGCACTTCCATGATCTGCCGTTCAACCGGAAGGCTTAACAGCAGGCAGAACACCACCACAAGTGATGTGGAAAGTATATACAAACGGCTGATCTCACCATTTGTATAGCCCAGGATCTTGGTCATGGAAATCGACTGGGCATTTTTTTCGATGATGACCTTGGAAAGCAGATAGATCACCACCAGGAAAATGATCACGGAAAATCCATACATCATTCCCATCATATCTCCCATGGAGACATCCAGCTGCCTGGATATTTTTGTAAGAGCTTCCAGATCAATGACAGAGCCGATATATTTTGAAGGGATATCCCTGATCTCTGTATCAGAGAAATATCCTCCAAAATAATCATCTCCAAGATCAAACGCCTCATTCAGTTTATCTCTTTCCATAAATACACAGAGGCTTGCCGCATAATCATAGATTCCATCTACTTTAAAGGAATACTCATCCTTCTCGTATTTTTCCTTCAAAGTTATGGTATCGCCCTCCTTGATCCGGAATTTATCTGCATAAGCACTGGAAATATAAACACCCTCTCCCGAAAGATCTGCACGGATATACTTGCTATCCGGCTCCACACCATAGAGAGTGATCTCCTCACTTTTATATTTACCAGGCATGGTATTCAGGGAATATGCAGAAAATTTTTCCGCATCTTTATTGTCCGTTCTGATATCCGTATAATATTCCAGAAGAGAATTCATGGCATCCGCTTTATTTCCTGAATAGGCACTTGCCGGAACCGAAAGTATGTACTGGTATTTCGCCAGCATATTCTCCTGGATCTCCATCTGATAATGATCCAGCGTAGACGGCAGGAGCATGCCGAAAAACAGCAGCAAATTTGCAAAAATGACTCCCACAAACAGCACCAGATAATTGCTGACATTCTGAAAGATCACCCGGAGGCGAAACCTGGAAAAAATTCCGATCTTCGGACTTAAATACACCGCGCGTTTCTGTCTTTTCCCGGAAAAATCCCTTCTCAGGAACTTCAGAGGCGAAAGCTTCAGGCGGTACCAGAGCACCGCATAATCGATCAGTATCATAATGATGACCGGAACTACGGTTGTCAGAAGAAAGGCATCTGCATTCCATACTGTCACATAAGTCGGCAGACTATAGCTCCCGTAATATATGTCTGCACATACACCCTTAAATACGGTATATCCAAGAATATTTCCAATCAGGGCACCGACCAGTGTGACCAGAACCGGAAGCGTCATATAATGAAGGATCAGCTCACGCCTGGTATAACCGGATGCACGTAACGTACCGATAACACCGGCTTCCTTTCGGATCGTATTGCTGATGGTAATTCCAAACACAAAAGCCATGATCACGATCACAATATAAAGAAGCGTGATGACCATTGCCCTGTCTCCGCCCATATCATCACCGGTGAAAATGATCGCCTGGTTAAGATAACGTGGGACAAAGGTTTCCAGAGCTACCACTTTGCCAATGTCTTCCATGAGATTTTCAGAAACCTTCTTCTCCTCTTTTTCGTTCTTTGGCTGATGATCATATATCCATGCATAATTGTACCGGAGCTTTTCCTGATCCAGGTTTTCAAATTCCTCCGGAGTTACGATCGCCACACCAAACTTTACAGAATCAAACATGGAATCATTATTATTCTGAAACAGGGCACTGTAATCCGAAAGTGCCACCAGGCCTGTGATCTTCCAGGATTTTTCACCTCTGATCAGGGTATCTCCTACCTTAAGACTGTTGTTATCCGCATACATACGGTCAATGGCGATCTCGCCCTGCCCTGACGGCATTTCTCCCTTCATCAGGCAGACCTTATTCACCTTCTCACGGTTTTTAAAAAAACGCATGGTGCTTCCGTTATCCAGATCTTCTTCTATATAGTAGTTCTCATAAAGCTTAACACCGGTAGCTTCAATATCCTTCCACTGAGAACTGTAAATCTTTTCCGCAGTACGAAAATTTCCGTTTTCGATGTTATATTTATCAAAGCTCTCATTATAAGCCTTCAGCATGCTTCCATCGGCTACCAGAAAGCCGGACACAAACCCGATGGTCAATACCATCAGCAGGAAAACCACCAGATATTTTCCAAATTCCCCCTTCAGTTCCCTGGGGATACGTTTACGTAAAGGATTCTTCATAATGCCCCCTTACCATTCCAGGTCAGCAGCCGGAATCTTCTGCTCATTCTGATAGTTTCTGCGGATCATCCCGTCACGAAGCTTTACCACACGGTCTGCCATATCCTTGATGGCATCGTTATGAGTAACCATGACTATAGTATTTCCGTATTTGTGATTGACTGTTTCGATCAGCTTCAGGATTTCCTTGGAGGTGTTGTAGTCCAGAGCGCCGGTAGGCTCATCACAAAGCAGGATATCCGGATTTTTTACAATGGCACGTCCAATAGCAGTTCTCTGCTGCTGCCCTCCCGAAAGCTGGTTCGGAAACTTCCGCTGATGTTCATAAAGTCCCAGTGTCTCCAGCAGTTCATCCACATCCAGCGGTCTGTCACTTAAATAAGCACCAACTTCAATATTCTCCCTCACAGTCAGATTGGGGATCAGATTATACATCTGAAAAATATATCCCAGATGTTTTCTGCGGTAGAGGGAAAGCTTCTTTTCATTCATATCCTCCAGCTGTTCTCCCTGAATGGTAATGCTTCCTGCATCCGCTCCGTCAATGCCGCCAATAATGTTTAGCAGCGTGGATTTCCCGGAACCGGACGGCCCCAGAAGCACACAAAATTCTCCCTTTTCAATCTCAAGATCGATCCCCTTCAGAACATCTACATGGCTCTCTCCTGCCCCGAAGGATTTTTTGATTCCTTTTATCTCCAGAAACATAAACCTCTCCTTCCATTCCTATACAGTTCTTCTTTATATATGAATATACATATATGTTAGTCTGAACTTACTCTTTTGTCAAGAAGCAGACTTATTTTCGTATTTTTTCCATATATCTATATGCGCTGTACCGGTCCGGCTCTTGCCAAAATCCAGTAAAACGTATATAATGTGGGAGTATCTGTATATTTTTAACCAAATAATCTTATTTTTAAAGGAGTGAATATTGAAAGTGGACCCCAGCGACACTTACCAGATAATCATATTACTTATTCTGCTGGCATTGTCAGCCTTTTTCTCATCTAACGAAACCGCGCTGATGTCGGTAAACAAGATCCGTCTCCGCTCTCTTGCAGACGAGGGAAACAAGCGTGCAGCCATGGCTCTCGATATCCTGGAGAACCAGACGCCCAAGCTTCTCAGTGCGATTCTCATCGGAAACAACATTGTGAACATTTCAGCTTCTTCCCTTGCAACCACACTTGCATACAGCTTTGGCGGCTATATGGTCAGCATCGTGACGGTGATTCTGACGGTTCTGATCCTGATCTTCGGTGAGATCACCCCCAAGAACTACGCAACCATTAACTCTGAAAAGATCACCCTCCGCTATATCCCGGTCTTTAAATTTCTTATGACCATCATGACACCGGTGATCTTCATCATCAATCTCTTTTCAAGAGGTGTGATGCGCCTGATGCGTGTGGATCCGGATGCAGCCAGCAAGGCCATGACCGAGGAGGAGCTTCGTACTATCGTGGACGTCAGCCATGAGGACGGTGTCATTGAATCCGACGAAAAAGAAATGATCTACAATGTGTTTGATCTTGGAGATGCCACAGCCAAGGATATCATGGTTCCAAGAGTACATGTTACCTTTGCGGATGTAGAATCCACCTATGATGAGCTGATCGATATTTTCCGCGAGGATAAGTTCACACGTCTGCCGGTTTATAAGGACAGCCAGAACAACATTGTGGGAATCATCAACATGAAGGATCTTCTTCTTTACGACAAAAATGAGGAATTTGTTATCGATCATTTCCTCCGAAAGCCGCATTTCACTTACGAAACAAAAAGCATTTCCGATCTTCTTGTGGAAATGAAGGACTCCACCTTCAACATTGCCATTGTACTGGATGAATACGGTGATATGGCCGGACTGATCACACTGGAGGATATCCTGGAGGAGATCGTGGGTGAGATCCATGACGAATACGATGAGAAGGAGGACGAGCTTGTCCAGAAGATTTCCGACCGGGAATATATCATCGAAGGTTCCATGCATCTAGATGACGTAAATGATCATCTGGATACGGAACTGGATTCCGAGGATTATGATTCCCTGGGTGGATTTATCATCGAACATCTGGATCGTTTGCCTGTTGCCGGTGACGAAGTGATCACAGAGGACGGAATCCGTCTGATCGTAGAAAAGCTGGATAAAAACCGTATCGAGAAAGTGCATGTCTACCTTCCGGAAAAAGATCCTGAAACACTGGATAATACCGAATCCTGAGTAAGCAGGCTCCAGCTCCGTAACAAGAAACAGCTAATGTACCGAAAAAATATTTAATACTTAATATCATCCATATCGGAACTGTTATCGTAATCCCCGGCTCACCCATTGAGCCATCAGGATTTTTGATTGACAGTTCCGATATTTTATATTATAATAATAGAAAATTTTTATCCATATTTACTAAATGCAATGACAGGGAGTAGTACACAGTCTCCGGATGCACAGAGAGAAGATGGACGGTGAGAATCTTCGTGACTGAACTGTGGAAGTAGCCCTCGAGCAGTGGACTGAACCATGGATCTTCATGCAGTAGGCTTCATCGTCATTCCCACGTTACAGGGAGGCAGTATAATTTTGTACTGGCAGAGAGCAGAGTTTTACCTCTGAAAACAGGTGGTACCGCGGAATCATCCGTCCTGAGCATATTTTATCCAATATGCCGGGACTTTTTTATTGGAAAAATTTCTCGCGGCAGCCCTTATCTGCTTAACTTTTCACATCATCAAAGGAGGGAACCAATTCATGAAACAGATTTCCGGAAACAAATTGCTTGTAAAAGCCTTAAAAGAAGAAGGCGTTGATGTTCTGTTCGGCTATCCTGGTGCCTGTACCATCGATATCAGCGATGAATTATATAAACAGAGCGGCATTGACATCATCCTGCCACGTCACGAGCAGGCCCTTGTACACGAAGCAGATGCCTATGCCAGAACTACCGGAAAGGTTGGCGTATGTCTCGTTACCAGCGGTCCCGGAGCTACCAACCTTGTTACAGGTCTTGCAACTGCCAACTATGACAGTGTTCCGCTTGTATGCTTTACCGGACAGGTTGCCCGTCACCTCATCGGAAACGATGCGTTCCAGGAGGTTGATATTGTCGGAATCACCAGAAGCATCACAAAATACGGTGTTACCGTCCGCAACCGTGAGGATCTTGGACGTATCATCAAGGAAGCCTTCTATATCGCACGCACCGGACGCCCAGGCCCGGTTCTCATCGACCTTCCAAAGGATGTAATGGCCGAGCTGGGAAGTGCTGAGTATCCGAAGACTGTCAATATCCGCGGCTACAAGCCTAACACCAGCGTGCATATCGGACAGCTGAAGCGTGCCCTCAAAATGCTGCAGAAGGCCAAAAAACCTCTGTTTCTTGCTGGCGGCGGTGTGATCATTTCCCGCGCGCAGGAGATTTTCACCCAGGTTGTTGAGAAAACTCAGATCCCGGTTGTCACAACCGTTATGGGACGTGGCGCCATTTCCACAAAGAACCCTCTGTTTATCGGAAATCTCGGTATGCACGGCGCTTATGCCGCAAATATGGCCGTGAATGAATGCGATCTTCTGTTTTCCATCGGAACCCGTTTTAACGACCGTATCACAGGCAAGCTCCATGAATTTGCCCCACATGCACAGATCGTCCACATCGATATTGACACCGCTTCCATTTCCAGAAATATCCATGTAGACATCCCCATCGTTGCCGATGCAAAAGAGGCAATAACAAAAATGAATGAATATGTACAGGACTGTAATACCGGCAAATGGCTGAAGCAGATCCAGGAATGGAAGGAAGAGCATCCTCTTACCATGAAAGACCGTGGTATTATGGGACCGCTGGATATCATCGGCGAGATCAACCGCCAGTTTGACAAGGCCATTCTTGTTACCGATGTAGGTCAGCATCAGATGCTGGTGAGCCAGTATGCAGACATCACCGAGAACCGTCAGCTGATCATGTCCGGCGGACTTGGAACCATGGGTTACGGCCTTCCAGGTGCTATCGGTGCCAAGATCGGTAATCCGGATACACCGGTCATCTCCGTTTCCGGTGACGGCGGCATGCAAATGAACATTCAGGAGCTGGCTACCGCAGTTCTGGAGGAGCTTCCGATCATCTGCTGTATCTTTAATAATGAATATCTCGGAATGGTCCGCCAGTGGCAGAAGCTTTTCTACGGAAAACGTTACGCCATGACAAATCTGAAGGCCGGTGCACTCTCCCGCCGCACAGACGGTCAGGAATATCCGGAATACACACCGGATTTCATCCGTCTCGCAGAGAGCTATGGGGCAAAGGGTATCCGCGTAACTGAGAAGGATCAGATTGCGGCTGCTTTCGAAGAGGCTAAGAAGAATACAAAAACTCCTACGATCATCGAATTTATCATTGATCCGGAGGAAATGGTTTACCCGATGGTCAAGCCGGGCGGCACTCTGGCTGATCTGATCATGGATTGTTAGGAGGAATGAATGATGGATAAAGGAATGAAAAAAAGATGGATCTCTCTCTACGTTGAAAACCAGGTCGGTGTTCTTTCCAAGATTTCCGGTCTTTTCTCCGGAAAGTCCTATAACCTGGACAGTCTTACTGTTGGAACCACGGAGGATCCCACAGTTTCCAGAATGACCATCGCCACAGTCAGCGATGATGAAACCTTTGAGCAGATCAAAAAACAGCTGAACCGTATGATCGAAGTGATCAAAGTTATTGATTTTACAGACGTGTTCGTTCGAATGAAGGAGATCCTTTACATCAAAGGTAAAGGGCTGCTCCCCGGAAGATAAAGTAGAACTTTTCCAGATTGCTGAGACTTTCAAGCACGTGTCATCGACTATGGAAAAG
>ENA-OQDM01001185-OQDM01001185.1-human-gut-metagenome-genome-assembly--contig:-NODE-1185-length-11246-cov-1.180502_pt1 | contig 11246 bp, 10 predicted proteins | sample MGYA00242772_ERZ504605 | MGnify/ENA primary metagenome ERZ504605 (study PRJEB26092, sample SAMD00036348) | human gut metagenome | host: Homo sapiens | study: EMG produced TPA metagenomics assembly of... | reverse complement strand
CACTATCATGAGAATCGCTCATTTCCGTCCGTCGGTAGCCCTGACGGCAAATAACGCAGTCTCACGCGCCGGCTTTTGACTTTTTGATGCCTTTCGGAAGGAAAATACCGCTTCGCGACATTGCCTCCAACCATTTGCCCGCACGCCTCCCGACTACGTGTCAGAAAATATGCAGCATAAGGTTACATCGTGCTTCCCGTTTTTGGAACACTACCGCCTGTCAACCAGCATAAAAATCAGCTCCAGACCGTACGTGTACTCCCGTTTTACGCCCGAACATTTCACCATCGACAGACGTCTTCGCCCCGATATGAGGAGAAAAAAAGTGTTTTCTGCGCCAAGTGATTTTTTTCTTTCATGAGATTAATCTTCTGTTATGCCCATTCTTGCATGAAAAAGTATAAAGAAAATTAAAATATGTCATCACGGGGAGGCTCAAAAACATACAGATCACATCTTTTCATTCCGGCCTTGCTACTTTTCTTTGCCATTTTGCTACATTTCGGAATCTCATAAGTATTATCCGGAGCTTTAGAGCTTACATTTCGCGCAATAAATACCATCACCTCATCGAGCAGAACCAATACACGACAAAAGCTATTGTTTCGATGACAAAAACAGCCAAAAGGCGGTTGAACCTCCGGATATATTTATGTGAGGTCTTGGAACTTCCTCCGTACAAAGGAGTACTTTCTTCCCTCACTTTCTTATAACAGGCTACCGTCCACCTCGTCTTGGCCAAACACTCCAAATAATATGCCGTGAAAGGATGATTGCAATCCTTTTTCCACGGTTTGCCCCCACCTGCAAAATGCACCACAACCGGATGCTCTTTCCATCGCTCCACTTCCTTGAATTTAGAGGCGTGCAACCTGATCCATTGATAATCTCGCGTATACCACAAATCTTGAAAATTATATCCGTATGGGAGGTATTTCACCGCTCCGTGCAGTACCACGTTCAAAGCATCCTGATCCGGAAAAAGGCATTTCTCCGGATGTTCCCGGATGAACTCCACCAACCGACATGCCACATTATGCTTCCGCCAATAGTCCATATTGACCAACAGTACCCCCGAGTTAAAATAAGGCGCACCATACACTCCAATCCTGTTTTGCAAAGTAATGTCATCAGCCTCCTGATCCTCCACCACCGCGCACGCATAGCCTTCAATGTCCGTCCTCCAAAGTTCCTGCAACGAATCGTTTACCAGAATATCGCAATCCATATAAAGCATCTTCTCCTCGTCCGGAAACAAATCCGGCAAAAGGAAACGGTAGTATATGGACTCTCTGAACCTATCGCTCACTTTCAGGCCTTGCAGAATCTCCGGATGAATAGTCTTGACCGTCAGACGTCCGCCATACCTGGCGGCAATCTGTTCCAACCTCTCTACATCTACTTGCGGCAACGATTTCGTTATCACATAAATATGACAAGGCTGCTCACGGTGGTGCTCAAAAATCGAAACCACACAAGGACCACAGGCCATCATATAATAAGTATCCGTACACAAAGCTATCTTTATCATTCCACTATCTTTTTTGCTTTTATCTATTCCTTTATAATCCTTTCTGAAATACCTCCATCGTCTGCAATGAATACTTGTGGCACACTTTCTCCATCTTACGTTTCCGAAACGTAGCTACAAATTTTCGGTTCAATTCCAAATACCTCCACAAACGTTTATAAACACAACGCCTTGCAATCAAATCCTTACCCCCGAGCTCCATATCTGAGACATAGTCGAATTCATGCAAGCACTCCAGCACTCCCCGACAAGCCTCCGAAACGTCGGCTGCTTGCCCTAATAGCCCAAACTCCCGCAAAAGCCTCAGCCCTTTCCGGATATAATAGAGGGTTATTCCGGTTTCCAATCTTTCCGTTCCCCTGATAGCCTTGTCTTTTAATATTTCCAGTTTATATCGGGCAAAAGCTTTATAAGGCGTATAATCGGTGTGCATGAGCGACCCGTCGCGTTGGTAGTAATAATAAAGTGGGACACAACACAAAGCCACACTCTCCGCTTCCGGAATGTATTTGTATAACACGAAGGCATCCTCGAACGGAAAAGTCTCCATCCTATGCCTTACGACGATTTCACGCCTACACAACTTGTTCCACAGTCCTTCATCCATTTGGTCATAGCTCTTCATCTTACGCATGGCTTCACAAGGCGACAGGCACACAATTTTATCATCATAAGCCCATGGCGTAGTCAAACGCTGGTGCGCCTCATCATAAAAGTAATGCTGGCAACACGCTACATCCGCCCCCGTCTTTGTTATGAGTCCATAAAGCAGCGCTACAAAATCCACATCTACATAATCGTCTGCATCTACGAAACCGACGAATTCACCGGAGGACTTTTCTATAGCCGCCTGCCGCGCATCGCCAGCCCCAGAGTTCCGGGGCATACTGAAAACCTTAAAACGCATGTCTGACGCTGCCATCTTACTGGCTATATCCAGACTCCCGTCTGTGGAACAGTCATCCATAATTATAACCTCTATGTTCCGATAAGTCTGCTTTTCCAATGAACGCAAACAACGCTCCAAATAGGGGGCTACGTTGTACATGGGTACAACCAATGTCACCAACGGCCCTTCCGTGACCGCAAACGAAGGTGTATTTTCCATCCTGATTCCAATAACAATAAATGATTATTTCTTTTTTAAACTTCGCGAAGAATAAGGTGGCACCCTTATATAAATCAAAATGATGCAAGCAAAGGAAGCGGCGAAAAGCCAAATAAGGAGACTTCGTCAACAACGGAACACCGCTTACATTCTTTCTCAAATACTCCATCAAAACCTTTCGCTTCTTGTCGCTCCCGTCTTCGCTTAAAGAACGGTCCAGAATGCGTAAATACATGTTGGCCAGAAAGCGGTCGGAATCCTTCCAAAGCCCTAAAGTCTTGGCACGGCTGTGTTTGACATCCAACGCATATAAATAATCATCCCATTGGTTTTGTCGGAAAGCTTTGGTGACAATACTTTTTGTGACGCTCTACATAATGATAGGTTATATCTCCGGCCACATAAACCGTCTTCGCACGTCCGAACACCTCAGGCAACGTCAAAATATCCTCAAACGTCCTGCCCACAGGAAACGAAACTCCGTCGAAAAGCTTCCTCTTATAAAGTTTGTTCCATAAATAATTCTTGATGAGCCGGTCTTGGAATAAAAGTTCCAAAGCTTCCCGCGTACCCCAACATTCATTCTTTCCCACAGCACACTTCTGAATATTTCCATTCTGTAAATGCAAATAATAGCCGCACTGCACAATATCCGCCCCTGAAACAACATAAGCATCGTACAAAAGCGCATACATATCCTGCTCTATCCAATCGTCCGGATCCACAAAACCCAAGAGTTCTCCCGTTGCCACAGACAGACCCAGATTACGCGCCCCAGCAACTCCCTGATTGACAGGATGACGAATCAGCTTGAAACGCGGGTCCCCTCCTATTGCAGCCTTACACATGTCATAAGAACCGTCCGTAGAAGCATCGTCCACGAGAATAACTTCTATGTGGCCGTACGTCTGTCCTTGCAAAGAACGGATACATTTCTCTACATATCGTTCCACATTGTAAACCGGTACGACAATACTGATTAACGGAGCGGACCGAGTCTCACTTGTTTTTTCGCCCGAACTACAGTAACGTATATCTATATATTTCTCGCTTTTTATCCCCAAGGTATAAGGCAGGAAGTGGACAAAACGATGCAAACGCACCGCCCACCCGTCATTTTTCTTCTCCACACCGGGAAGCAGGCTCTCGTATTCGAAATACAACTGTCGCAAAGGATGCATGCAGTGGTATTGCCAAGGCTTGCGCCCGGAATAATGCAAAATGGCCGGACGGGTAATCGTTTCGACATAGGGAGGAACCCAACCGGCCGGCTTACCCTTTGGCCTACGGTAGGCGCCCTCTTGGACGTTCCATTTCATATCAACAGCCTTTTACGTTCGTGAAGCAAACTGTTCAGCAAGTCTTGGTCATTATAGACAATCCTGTCCGAATACATGCGATAATGTTCCGCACACAGACGTTCCACCTCATGTGCTCTCCAATACTCCAGATTCAGCAACAAGACCCCTCCGTTAAAATAGTTATAAGACGGTGCATAATGCAAACGACGACAATGCACCGGATTGACGGTAAAGCTATCCGGAACTCCGGCCAAAGCAACTCCCGTAAGGTCTGTCTCCCATAAACCATACAATGAAGATAAAACCAACACATCACAATCCAAATACAAGACCTTGGACACGGACATCGGCAATATGGAAGATAACAGACAACGGAAAAACACGACTTTCGACAAGCGCTGCTTCTCCCATGTCACTTCATAAGCCTTCATCTTTTCTTCCGCCACTTCATAAAAGGACACTTTCGCACCATAAGAGTCGCACAACGCAGAGAAAAAGGCCACATCCTCTTGATGTAGATTCAATCCTATGACATGAAATACTATTTCATACGGGACATTGTTCCGCAAAACCGATACCATCGTTACCGCACAAGGACGAACGAACCGGTTGTCTATGGTAAATGCTATATGCATCATATTAAAAATCAGTTTATCGAATTGAAAACATCACGAATCGTCTCGTCCGCATAAATATATCCACATTTGCACAATTCCTCAAAATGCGGCTTCCCTATCACCCGGTCGTACTCTTCTTCCAGCAAACCTTCTTTATAAAGTCGGTAAAAATACCTCCAATGACGACCGCCATGTCTGCCCTTATGTTCTTCCAATTGTACACCGCCATTCACCATTTTATCCATAAACTGACGACGGCCGCGCACATTATAATGATAAACACGAATCGCCGAGGACTTTGCATATTGAGGCAACATCCTCACCTTATGGTTTCCCATGGATATTTGCAGGTAACCGTCGGTCCGGTGAATTACCTTACGGTTCTGGCGTTCGAACAAGGAATACAACGACAAATCATACGCTTCCAGATCGGTTACAGGCCGCACGGCCTTAGACCATTGCCAAAAAGGTTTGTCTTCTTCGGGATACATGCTTCTCACCTCGCAAGTCAGCACATTGGCACGAGACTTGCTTAACTCTTTTTTCAACGACCCGGAGGGAGCATACCAAAATTCATCCGCGTCTGCATTAATCACCCAATCCGCCCCGAAAGACGTCTTGGCCCTCCATATCATCCGGTCTACCCACTCTTTTTGTTCATAGCCCGTAGCAGTTTCCCTTATCACGTCCACCACCCATCCTTTCCGACGGTACTTTTCGATAATTCCGTAGGTTCCGTCTGCCGAATTGTTATCTGTTACAATAAAAGCATCCACTCCCATAGCCTTATGGAACAACAGATTCTTTTCCAATAACTCTTCTTCATTTTTCACTAAAAGCGTCATTATCAACCGGGGAGTGGGAAGTCTCCGGAATGTCCTCGGCAAATCCCGGACGGCACAGACTATTTTATGAAAAATATATCGGTTCACTTTACTCGTCATTTCATTCACTTAACCAATCGAGACCTTCAACCAGCTTTCCGGCACCACGTCCGCACTATCTGTCGTCTGCGTCCAGCGTTCCGGGGCAATCACTATCTTGTCCAGCGACGGATTCAACCACGCTCCCCACCAACTGAAAGTACTATTGCATATAATATGGTGGCGGCAATGGCTCATCAGCATCATGTCCTGCCAACTGTCCTCCCCTTTGTTCCAATCAATGAATTCGGCTTTTGTCAATGGCAAATTCTGACGTACCCCAATTCAGATCTTCCGAAAAAACATAATAGTGAGGATTTTTCACTCTCTTCTCCAATTCAGCCAACGCATTGAGATAATAAGAACTTTGACAAATATATCCCAACGCCTTCCAGTGCTTTTCCAAAAGATAATCTCCTCTCCTGACATGTATGGACACGGCATGCGGGTCGGCTTTAATCTCCTGCATCGCTCGAAGGCTCCTTCTGCTTGCCCTGCGAATATCGAATACAAAGGCTTCGCGCACTTCCTTTTCTATACCGGCAAAATATTTCTCAGACTGATAAAAGCCTTTAAAATAAATCCATGGCCAATGATACTTACGGGTGTAAGGCACAAGCGAACCACCCTGTTTCCGTTCCAATATAGTCTTAAACAACAAAAACTCTATGATTTTCTTTAAACTCCGGTTGATACAAAATTCCGTTCGGGGAAGATGAAATACTTTATTCATTTCATAACCATAATGAACTTGATAATGAACCATATCCGAAAGGTCTATCCTAACATCCGGAGAAACTGTCTTCATCTTCAAGTACATGGCATAAATGAACATTTGGTTTCCCAAACCACCTGTCATTTTTATCAACCTCATAACCACCTTTATTATAACTTCATATACTAATAATCGCTCTCTTTTGAAGAGATAAACCGAATATCGTTATCCATTGTTAATCAAAAGATTGGTTTCATTTCGTAATATGTTTATCCTCAACAAAAGGCAAAAAAAGCTACCCTCGCATACTTTTTATCCTTTTACTTCTTTGTAATTATCAATTAATTATGTAATTTTGCCGATATTCGGTTTATCTCTTCAAAAGAGATAAAACCGTAATTATACCATATTCAAGCAAATGCCTACTTAATGTATGGGAGACAGCATCATTTATAAACTAAAAAGCGGGAAGCCCAACAAATTCCTTAATTTCCTTTCCGGTTTTGCCGGATTAGCCATTCCGGACGCCTTTTTCCAGCAGCGGTTACGCGGACTTCTTGCCCAAGCGCCCAAACATCCCGATTACGACTATATTCGCAAACGCGTGGACTATTACATCAAAACGAACCAACCATTCCACGTCTCAGACACAAACAGGCTCACTCGTGAACGTAGTTGGATTTATTATACCGGACGAATTGGGGACTATACCCGTAAAATGTTCCATACAGCTTACTTTTTCGACCAACACGACGTAACCCGATGGTTTCCCAAATGTTTCCGTTGGAATTTCTGTCCGGGAGATGTATATTTCACTCCGGACACACCCACGGTTGTCAAAAGTCGGTTGTTGACCGGCGACAATAGTAACTCCGTGATACTAAAGTTGGATAAACTACGCCATTTCATGTTCGTGCATGACACCATACCCTTCCGGCAGAAGAAAGACATGGCAATCTTTCGGGGGAAAATCCGCCAAAGCCGGGTACGTACAAAATTCTTGGAGATGTTCTTCCACCATCCGATGTTCGACTGCGGCGTGGTAGGACGGAATGAAGGCTGTCCGGATGAATGGATGAGGGAAAAGAAAACCATCCGTGAACATTTGGATTATAAATTCATTATGGCCCTGGAAGGAAACGACGTGGCTTCAAACCTGAAATGGGTCATGTCGTCCAACTCACTGGCCGTCATGACACGTCCGACTTGCGAGACTTGGTTCATGGAAGGGACGCTCGTTGCCGGATACCATTATGTAGAAGTGAAGGAGGATTTCTCGGATTTACCGGAGAAACTGCAATATTATATCGAACATCCGGAACAAGCGGAAGACATTATCCGCCACGCCCATGAATACGTCAGGCAGTTCCAAGACAAAGAACGGGAAAACCTGATTTCGCTGATGGTACTGGACAAATACTTCCGGCTTTCGGGACAACAATAAAATATGAGGAGAGGATATGATGATTCACATAGCTTGCAATATAGACCACAATTATGTGCGACATTGTGCCGTTACTTTGGTCTCTTTATTTGAAAACAACCCGAAAGAGACTTTCACCGTACATATTATTGCACGGGAATTATCGGAAACAGACCGGAACATTTTAACAGCTTTGGCCGGAAAATATAATAATAAAGCCTGTTATTATACACCGGACGCACAAATGCTGGAGGGATTCACCATCCGGGCTACCCACAATCGTTTGTCGCTGGCTGCCTATTACAGATGTTTCCTGTCCGCCCTATTGCCTGAAGACATAGACCGCGTACTGTATTTGGACTGTGATATTGTAATATTAGGAGACATCACCCCACTATGGCGTACGCCTTTAGACGCTCATACGGGAGTAGCCGTAGTGGAAGACACTGGGTGCAAGGAACTGCAGCGTTATGAAATCCTGCAATATCCGGCCGAGGACTCGTATTTCAATTCCGGTGTTCTTCTTATCAACCTCGTATATTGGCGAGAACACCATATCGCCCAAGCTTGCGTCGATTATTACCGCACATATCCGGAACGTATCATATTCAACGACCAAGACCTGTTGAACTGTGTGTTGCATCGGCATAAAACATTAGTGGGCCTGCAATGGAACGTGCAAGACGGATTTTATCGCAACCACCCGGCCATAAGCCCGGAATGGCACAGAACTCATGCCGAAATATTAAGGCATCCGGTCATCCTGCATTACACCAACCGGAAGCCGTGGAACTACGACAGCCAACACCCTTTACGGGATGTTTATTTCCAATATCTGGATCTGACCCCGTGGAAAGGAGAACGCCCGTGGCATAGCGTGCAGAACAGATTCAAACGCTTTTTCCGTTTATTACCTTTTTATATTGGAATGAGAAAAGCCAAATATATCAGATTAGCATCCTTGTAAACCTGAAACCGTCATCCAAAAGACCACCATCATGGGGAAAATAAAAAGATTTTTCAAACATATCGAAAAGTTCTTCGTCAGGCGTAAGCAACAACTCATCATGCACCATCTGCTCTACCACGCAGGAGGCAAGGAATTGATTGCCCGATACACCCGGAATTACCAGCCCGTATACGAACCCATCACAGAAACTTCACCGATATGGACATGCTGGTGGCAGGGCGAAAACGCAATGCCGGATATCGTAAAAGCCTGCTACAACGCCATGCACCGGTTTTCCGACGGGCACCCGGTCATTCTCATTACGGAAAAGAATTATAAGGACTACGTGAACATGCCCGACTATATTATCCGAAAACAACAATCGGGCGAAATTGACCTTACCCACTTCTCGGATATCCTGCGCATGATGCTGTTGGCTCAACACGGAGGAATCTGGATGGACAGTACGCTATTGATACCGTCCAAACACCTCGGCATATTTATCCGTCCAGAAGATAAATTCTGGAGCTGCCACCATCATACCCGTTACTACAACATCTCGCAAGGCGGATGGATCAGCTCTTTCTTGGCTTGCGGAAAAGGTAATATTTTACCCTCATTTATTGCAGATATGCATCTCTGTTATTGGAAGAAACATAAAAAGTTGATTGATTATCTACTCTTAGATTATACATTCGCCATGGCTCGTAAATACATTCCGGCCGTACACGACATGATCGAAAAAGTGCCTATCACAGAAATGGGGCCGCTGGGCAAGTGCCTGAACGAAGAATTCTCGGAAGAAAAATGGAACGAATTCTGTACCCGATATGATTTCCATAAGGTAACTTATAAAATACCTCTTCGCAAAACCACGGCCGAAGGTAAGAAGACCTATTACGGACATATTCTCGAAACTTATCTCTCCCAACCTTAAAAACAATAAACATGAAAGTCAACTGCGTAATAGTCACATATAACCGCCTGGCCTTACTTAAAGAATGCCTGGCAGCCATAGAGAAGCAAACCTATCCGATACACAAGGTAATTGTGATAGACAATTGTTCTACAGACGGTACGGAAGAATACCTGAAAGCATACGCTGTACGCCCTCAATTCCAAGTCATCCGTACGGAACAGAATATCGGAGGAGCCGGTGGTTTCTCTTTAGGCGTAAAAACATCTGTTTTAGGTGGAGGAGATTACACATGGATGATGGATGATGACACTATCCCCTCTCCGAAGGCTTTGGAAGCTCTTATGCAAACAGCCACACAGTCCAATGACATCGGATTCGTTTGCAGCAAAGTACTTTGGACCGACAATACCCTTCATCCCCGCAATATACCCGGAGGACTAAAAAAGGACACCATCGAAAACAACGGTATCACGGCCTACCGCTGCGAAGTCTGTACTTTCGTATCTGTTTTTGGTCAGCAGTCGTGCGGTCTACAAGGTTGGCTTGCCCATCAAAGAGTTCTTTATCTGGTTCGATGATATCGAATACACCCTCAGAATTACAAGAGCCGGATTCAAAAATTACTATACAGAACAAAGCATTGTCGTACACAAGACTCCGGACGTGTACGACCCGAATATCGAACAGGCACCGGTCAATATGGCCAAACGTTTTTACTATCAAACACGCAACACCTGCTACTTTAAGCACCGAGAACAACCGAACAAACTCCTGTTCAGACTGTCGATATGGAATAAGCTCCGTATCCTGAAACGAAGAATCAACCGCCGTAAAGACGGACACAAACAAGAATTCTTAGATGCCGTAAAGAAAGGATGCCATGACGGACTGACTTTCTACCCCAAAATAGAATATTTACCTCTATAAGTATACAAAATACAACATAAATGTCACAAGAGCCATATAAACTCCTCACATTGGTGATTCCGACCTATAACATGGAAAAGTATCTCATCAAATGTTTAGAATCCGTAACCGCCCCTTGTATACCTCCGACATTGGAGGTCATTGTTGTAAATGACGGTAGCAAAGACCGTTCCCTGGAAATTATGAAAGCCTTTCAGCAAAAAAGGCCGGATATAATCCGCATCATCGACAAAGAAAACGGTCACTACGGTTCGTGCATTAATGCAGGATTACAAATAGCAAAAGGGAAATATTTCAGACCCTTGGACGCAGACGACTGGATGGATACGGAGGTTTTATCCAAACTTTTAAATGTATTAAAGAATTGCGATACGGACTTGTTTATTACACTCCGTACGGAATATAAGATCGATAAAAATAATCGTCATATCGTAACACATTTCCCCTTCCGCAATGTAGAATACAATAAGATTTATGATATTTCGTCTTTCAACATAAGCGAACATACCTATGGCGATGAATTCAACATGCATAGTATGACCTACAAAACAGAAATCCTAAGACAGGTAAATCTACGCCATATAGAAGGTATATGTTATACCGACTTCCAGTACTGCTTTCTGCCGATAGACCACATCAAGGATTTCATTATATTCGACTTATACCTCTATTATTATTTCATAGGAAGAGAAGAACAATCTACCAGTGTGCAGTCTATAAAGGGGAACTTATCGCACATCTGCAAAGTAATCAATTCCATGGTTCATCACTTGGACAGTCAAATTCATCAAAACCCGACTATACTGGCCAACCAAATACACTTTATCGACAAG
>ENA-OQDM01001183-OQDM01001183.1-human-gut-metagenome-genome-assembly--contig:-NODE-1183-length-11252-cov-1.056180_pt1 | contig 11252 bp, 9 predicted proteins | sample MGYA00242772_ERZ504605 | MGnify/ENA primary metagenome ERZ504605 (study PRJEB26092, sample SAMD00036348) | human gut metagenome | host: Homo sapiens | study: EMG produced TPA metagenomics assembly of... | reverse complement strand
CAAGCAAAACGACCCGGGGGATTTCACGGAATACCCAACCCGACAGGTACGACATGGCGGGGGGACTGAAAAGGACATCTCTGATTTGGGAAGGCTGCCGGGCAAATCCACGAGCCGTTAGCATGGCGGTGCTTGACGCCGGACGACTGCTGTACCTTTGCATGGAAAAATCCAACCGGCGAGAGAATGTTAACGGGAAGAAAAGGGAAAAGGGTATAGCGGAAAGATATAAAATAATTGTAAAATAAGATGTTACGCCTACAATTATATACAAAATCCTTTCATATCGAACCATCATGCCTTATTTATACCGGACGGGGGCAATGTCGCTCCCGTAAAATAATTAAGGATTATGATAATAGGTTATTTAAGGGTCAGCACGGGCAAACAGAACCCGGCTAACCAACAAGACGAGATCCGGCGTTTCGCCGACAGTAGAAATCTTTCCGTCAGCCAGTGGGTGACGGAGGTCGCCAGCGGCAAGAAGAAGGGGTGCGACCGCAAATTAGGGGGACTGATACGGCGCATGAAACGGGGCGACACGCTGATTGTCACGGAAGTTTCGCGGCTAAGCCGCACGCTGACGGACCTCATGGCCATCATGGGCAAGTGTCTGGAGAAGGGAATCAACCTTTACACAACCAAGGAGGGGTATTCGTTCGACAACTCCATCAACAGCAAGGTACTTTGTTTCGCGTTCGGTCTGGTAGCGGAAATTGAACGCAACCTGATTTCGATGCGCACGAAGGAGGCTCTCGCCCTCCGGAAAGCCGAGGGTGTCGTCCTTGGTCGGAAAAAAGGCAGCTACACGAAAATGAACGTGCTGATCGAAAACCGAAAGGTCATCGTTGGCATGTTGAAGCGGAACTGTACGATTGCCGATATATGCAGGCGTTTCGACATTTCGCGGGATACATTCATGAAATTCCGTAGCCGCTATAAGGAAATAGATAAGGCCATGAAAGAGAAAGAGATAAGACGGAAAGGGGAGTTGCAAAAACGGAGGGTATGATTTTACGTTGGTTAAATCGTTCGTTTTCAGCCACAAAATTACAAAAACACGAATTATCCACAAAAAAAATCTGCAAAAAAATTGCGTTTCAGTTCTTTGAGTAGGACAAATTTTCCCGGAGTGTCCGAATAATACGACCTTTTTTCCGATAGTCTTTTTAACGAACGATTAAACCAACAAATAAAATCGGCATAACTGACAGTTATCCGGCTGATTATTTGTTGGTTCGGTGCTTTTTTACCTCTAAAGAAAGAAGCACGGCACGGACAAACGTACAGAGATTGAATAAATAGCTGATATAAATAAATTGGCATAGACAGAATTATGACAATGAAACGAATACTGTTATTATTTCTTTTATTCTGCGGCGGGTATGTTCATGCGCAAGAGTTGGACTCGGCCCGTATCCATTACCGGCAGGGCCACAGGGAAGTGGACATGCTCTTCCGGGACAACCGCGCGGAACTGGAGCGTTTTATCCGCACCCTGCGTGAAGAACACGGTGCGGACCGCCTTGAAAGCGTCGTGATACGCTCGTGGGCATCGCCCGAAGGTGTGAACCATCTCAACGAGGTGTTGTCAGAGCGCAGGGCCGACTCCCTGAAATCCTATCTCGTGCGCCACGCCGGAATCCCCGACAGTTTGATCTGCATACATGGAGAAGGTATTGCGTGGGACATGCTGCGCCAAATGGTCGCCGCCTCGGACATATTATACAAGGAAGAGGTGCTGCATATCCTTGACCATACGCCCGTATGGGTGTTCGACAAGGCAGGTCGCGTAGTGGACGGACGCAAGAAACAGCTCATGGACCTGCGGGGCGGTATGCCGTACACCTACATGCTGGAGAATTTCTTTCCCGAACTGCGCTCCAGCCTCTCGGTGGCCTGCTACCGGAAACCCGAACCGCCCGTAAAAGTCATTTCCCAAAAAGAGACGAAAGTGAAAGAGCCGGAACCGGCCCTGCAACCCGATAGCGTGGCGGAACCGGCCTCCGAGCCGGCAACGGTGCGGAAGGAAGCGACCGTGCAACCGCATAGACCGACAGTACAGCGGTTGGCCGTTAAGACCAACCTGCTCTACGATGCGATACTGATGCCTTCGCTCGAAGTGGAGTACCGTATCGCCGACCGTTGGACGGTGAACCTCGAAGGCGACATGGCATGGTGGAATAATGACGGCAAGCACAAATGTTACCAAGTAGCTACAATCAGCCCGGAGGGACGCTGGTGGTTCGGACAGAAGCAAGGCAGCCCGTGGCACGGCCACTACCTCGGCGTGTTCGGCGGCTTCACGTGGTACGACCTTGAAAACGGCAAAGAGGGCTATCAGGGCGAGGCCGAAATGGTGGGTGTCAGCTACGGCTACATGTTCCCCATCGGACGGCGGCTCTCGCTGGAAGCCGGTATCGGTCTGGGGTACATGCACAGCAAGTACGAAGAATATCTTCCCATCGACGGGCACTACGTGTACCAGCAGACAAACCGAATGAATTACTTCGGTCCGTTGAAACTGAAGTTTGCCCTTGTGTGGCGGTTGTGGGATACCGATAAAAAGAAAGGAGGCGCACGATGAAAGCAACGCTACGATATACCCTCATGGGGCTTACGTTTGCAGGATTGACATTCCTTTCCACGAGCTGCCGGAAAGACCTGTGTTACGACCACGACGAGCATGGTCTTTCCGTGAAGGTGAATCTCTCTTCCGACTGGGAACAGGAATGGGAACGTACTTACGCCTATGACTGGGAAAAATTGTGGGAAGAGGACTGGAAGTACGACTATGAAGATTTGTGTCCTGCTCCGGCCGACGGAATACGTGTCCAAGTCTATACCAGCGACGGACAGCGTATAGAGAGCAATCTGCCCGATGAAGGAGGACGGATCGCCATGCCGGAAGGCACGCACGAACTGTTGTTCTACAACAATGATACGGAATATATCGTGTTCGATGGCGTGGCCGCTTCGGAATCCGCCACAGCCACCACACGCGGCGTGACCCGGAGTTCTTTCCATGAATTGCACGCGGGGGAACGTACCGTGAACCAGCCCGACATGCTTTACGGGGCATACATGGAAGAATACACGGCAGAAAAAACACTTGCCCCGACGGAGCTGCCGGTTACCTTGCGTCCATTGGTTTACACCTATATGATACGTTACGAGTTCGAAAGCGGACAACAATACGTGGCCTTGGCACGCGGAGCCTTGGCAGGCATGGCCGAAACGGTCTATCTGAACGATGGGCATACCGGAGAAACCGCAGCACGGTAATGTTCGACTGTACGCTGGAAGATTACGGAGCGGAAGCGCTGGTACAGTCGTTCGGCGTACCCGACTATCCGGGTGAACATTACGGACGAAACGGTACGGACGGGCGAAGGTACAGCCTGAACTTGGAGGTGAGAATGGTGAACGGCAAGTTCAAGACCTTCGAGTTCGATGTCACAGACCAAGTGAAAGGACAACCACGGGGTGGCGTTATCGTCGTGAGCGGGCTGTCGATTTCCAACGACGAGGGGCTGGAAGGCGGAGGCAGCTTTGACGTAGATGTGGACGGCTGGGGAGAATGGGTGGACATACCGCTGCCCATTGACTGAAACGAATAAAAACAACAGGGTACTAAATAACCAAATTTTTAATTTAATTTTTTACATCTTATGAAGAAAAGTTTTTTTGTGCTTGGAGTGGCTGTAGCAGCACTGGCAAGCTGTACGAACGAAGAAGTTGTGGATATGCCGCAGAGCCGGGCGATCCAGTTCGGAACTTTCGTGAACCATTCAACGAGAAGTAGTGTGACTGAAACAACGGAGCAGAATCTTCAGAAGTTCTTCGTATTCGGAAACTATGATGATTCATGGACTTCCGTATATACCAATGTTCAGGTAGACGGGGGCACTGTAGGAGCGGAGGGGACGGTTTGGAATCCCACACAGACTGCTTATTGGATAAATGGCAAGAAGTACCGTTTTGGCGCTTACTCCAATGGTGGTAATAAAATTGAGAATGCAGAGTTTAATGCAACCTCTCGAGTGTTGACATTCCCAAATTACTCGGTAGACAATACGAAAGATTTGATTGTGGCTATACCCCAAGAGGTGACTGCAAAAGAAGCTAATAATGGTCCGGTAAACTTATCTTTCTACCATATGTTGTCGCAGGTGAAGTTCACGTTCAAGAACACGGACGCTTATGACTACACCATGAAAATCTCCGACATCAAGGTGAATGCAGTAAAAACAACTAATGTTACAGCGACTTATGCCGAAAGCGGGAAACCAGATATCAATTGGACTACTCAAAGTGTTTCAACAGAGGACTATGATTTCGGAGCATTAGGGGATATTGCCGAAGAATTTAAGGACGCTACCCACACTACGACCTGCTTTGTCATTCCACAAAGCAACGAAAATCTGGAAGTAACCTTTACCGCAACTTTCTATGATGCAGCAAATAAACAATTAAGTGAAAATCAGTTCAAAGGAAAATTGGCATATAAAGGCGATGTTAGCGGCACAGTACAGAACCAATGGACTGAAGGTTTCAAATATAACTATACAGTAGAAATCAACGGTAGCACGATTGATCCGGAGTTGAAGGAGCAGGTAATTGAGTTCAAAGTTATTGATGTAGATGAATGGGCTGACGCATCAAATAGTGATGTAACCCCGGAAAACGCCGGAGAGTAATCGCTTGCATCAATAGCCGAAAAGACATCACATCAGGCTATGAGGGGTTGAATGTCCCCTCATAGCCACTAACGGGAGTGTTGCTCCTTATTTACGCTACCGGTAGCGTCAGAAATAACCGGATATAAAGAAACAATGTATGATTATGAATAACAACCTATTCAAAACCTTGTTCATACCGGCTGTCGCCTGCCTGCTGGGAGCCTGTACGGAAAGCACGGGCCCGGACATGGAAACAAGCGGCAACAGCGGGGCGATCCGTTTTGCCGGTCCCGCCGTGACACGGGCCGCCATCGACGACGCGGACGGAATGTTGACCGATGGAAACTCGTTCAGCGTATGGGGGAACTACACCGACGGAACGGGCGGTACGGCCACGAGCGTGTTTAACGCCGAAAAAGTGACATACGTTTCCGGCATGTGGGGTTACGAGGGCACGAGATACTGGCTCCCCGGTAATACCTACGACTTCTACGCCCTTTATCCGTCTGTGGAAACGCTGGGCGATGCCGTGTCCTCCGCCACCTGCACGGACGGCACATTTACCGTCAAGGGCTTCGACGCCACGAAAGGACACGACCTGATGACGGCGAAAAAGACGGGTATCTCCGTCATGGCAGGCCAGACAGAGCCTCCCGGTCCGGTAGCCCTCAAATTCCAACATTTGCTGGCACGCATCACCTTTGCGGCACGCAGTGAGGGTGGCAACGCCACGGTACATTCCATCTCCCTTGAGGGGCTGGATGTCAAGGGAGATTACGACAGCGGCAAGGAACCCCTGTGGAGCAACACGGCAGAGGGAACCGTCAGCGTGGAGAAAGAGACTTCCGTAACTCCAGCCGGAAATGCGGACGTGTCGGGCGACCTGCTACTCATTCCGCAATCGCTCACGGACGGGGTGAAACTGACTGTCACCTACGATACCGATGCCGAGAGGGGAAAGACCGCTTCCTACACCTTGCCTGCCACCACCGTGAGCATGTGGGAGGCGGCGAACCATTACCGTTACTCGTTCACCCTCACCGGCGGAGGCTATATCGTGTTCGACCCGCCCACGGTCAACGCATGGAGCGACGCCATAGGCGGGAACGTAACCATCGACGTGACCCAATAACCCAATTATAAGCTATCTGTAACTTGACGATAAAATGAACATCCAAATGAAGCAACGATACATACTTCCGGCTCTCCTGCTTCTCTGCTCCGCCTGCCAGCAGGAGGAATGGGCGCAGCCCGAAGCCGACAGTCCCGACGCCATCCACTTTGCCGCCCCGGTCATTACCGTGGAGAAACTCACCCGGAGCACGTTCCACGACGCATTCCCCACCGGCGGCACGTTCGGCGTACTGGGCTACTGCGTGCCTTATCAGCGTGGCAGTAACACCGAAAAGGACTGGGCATCGGGCAGCGCGAACTGGGGTAACAAGAGCGGCAACGCCTTCCCCCGACGTGTTCTTCAATCAAGCCGTCACCTACAACGGCTCGGCCTGCACTTATGACTATAATAACAGTGGCGGCCCGCGAAAATGGTACAACACGACGGAAAATCCGGCGGCGACCTCCCCCGACAGCTATCGGTACACCTTTTTCGCCTATTACCCGAAGGACGGTTTTACAGTGGAAAGTCCCGCCAGCGCCACCACACGGGGCGTGCCGAAACTGACGTTCACCATGCCGTTCGGCGAGACGGGCGATGTAGCGACTACCACGTTGAACGACATGCAGACACCCGACGCGATGGTTTCCGTCGTCTATAACCACCTGCGTACCACGGGGAACGTGGGCTTCAATTTCAGCCACATCATGACGGGCTTGGGCTTCGCCGTGAACAACTACAATTACGGAGATGAAAAGAAGGAAACTGTTACCGTCAAGCGTGTTACCTTGTCGGGCCACTTCACCCGCTCGATTACCATCGATTTCAGCAAGAATACCAACGAAGAGGGATTCTACACCTACAGCGGCACCTATCCCGGCACATACGAGATATATAACAACGAGACAGGGCTTGCAGTAGCTCCCAACAGTTCCGTCAGCCCGATAGGCGACAAGCACCTGCTTCTGTTGAGCAACGCCACGGACGGCACTTATTTCGGCAAGGACGTGGAGGTTTCCGTCGAATATACCTACAAAGGGGCGGATAAGACCGCTACAGCCGAACGTCCGACACAGTTCCAGCCCCGTGCGGGTGTCCGCTATACGGCGCAGCTCAACTTCGTGGGCGAAACCTTCGCGCTGAACTTTATTGCCGCCGATAACGAGTTCTGGGAAGACGGGGGCGACAGCGACGTCTCTATCCAATAAAACAACAACCGAAAACAGCATAAAGATGAAAAAGATACTTTATTATTTCCTGCCGGTGGCCTCCATGCTCTTGCCGGCAGCCTGCACCACGGAGGAGGACTTTGGCGGCGGTACCGTTCCGCCCGGCGACGGATTCACCATCGAGGCCGTCTGCCAGAACATGCTGCCGCAGCAAGTCGTCACCCGCTCGGCCATCGCCAAGGACGACAAGGAGAAGCGCATCAACCAGCTCTACCTGTTCTTCTTCGACGAAAACGGCGACTATCTGGAATCGAGCAACACGAAAGTATTCTCGCCGTATATGGCTCCGTCGGCGAATACGACCAATGTCAGCATTCCTACGGACGTGTTTAAAGATCCGGCACTCGCAAAAAAAACTACCATCTACGCTTTGGCCAACGTGACTCCGGAGGTGGTAACTGATGCCAACGGCGACGGTTATCCCGATAATTTCCCCCAATATAGCAAAGACGGGAAAAAGCCCAAGGAGCTGCTCGAAGCGTTCGTGTACGATCCTGCCAATTATACTCCTAACACCCGCGATGACATCACGACCCTGCCCAGCACGGGAATGCCGATGGCGGGCAAGAGCGCGACCGTGAACCTCACCGAGAAGGGAAGCCTCACGATGCAGCTCAAGGCACTGATGGCCCGCATCGACATCAACATCAGTATCGATTCCGACCACTCGGACGAGAGCGGACAACTGCCCCGCCTTTCCATTGCGGAATGGGGCGTGTACAACATGCCTACCGCCGTACCCCTGACCGAGCCTGCCGATGGCCAGACCAGCCTGACTACCGATGAGCCATACCGCAATGTAGAAAACATACAGAGCGATGCCGTCGTTTACAACCACGGCGGGGCCGCCTCCCTGACCTTCTACATGTTCGAGAACATGATTGAACCGGACGAAGATCCGGAAAACTATCAGTATCCGGCTGGAGTAGAGGACGATGTTGACAAGCAGCGGTGGAAGCCGAGACTTGTAGGCGAAAACAGTAAGGCTACCTATTTCAAGATGAGAGCCTACTACACTACCTATAACGGCGACCCCTCCCTGCCCGCAAATCAGGATAACACCACCATGAGGCCCGAATAATACCTTCTATCTCGGAGGCAACCCGGTGAATGACTTCAAGGTGATACGCAACAGGCACTACGCCAACAACATCGTCATCAGCGGACTGACCCATGTGGGCAACAACCCGGACCACATCACCTTCGATGCCCGCGTCAACATCACCGAGCAGAACAACCCGTTCTACCTGTCCATGCTGCGCGAGCGTGACCACGACGCCCACTTCTGTATCACACCTTTGGACGTGTACCTCTTCGAGGAAGATGAGAATCCAAAGATGAAAGTCAGCATAGCCGACCCGGAAAGTCACACTTGGATACGCATGGAACGTGTGCCAGCCGAAAATATGGAGAATGGAACACTCTCTGCCGACATGAGTACAGATACCCATTTGGCGACCGGACAGAAATGGACTGCGGGAAACGGCAAACGCAAATACTTCACCACGGACTTGGTGACCAACACCCTTGCCCAAAACACCGAATACACCATCAGCAGGAGCCGTGACCGCATCTATTTCTACTTGGACGAAAACCTAAGCACGAAAGACCGCACCGCCACCGTCAACATCTCGTACACCGACAACAACACGCAGACGCCACGTACCCGTACCATTGAAATCGTACAGCACGGTCTGTTGCCGGTACAGTGGTATTATGAAGGCAGACTTCAAGGCACTATCTACGTGGAAGCCTATGAGGAATATATATCCCATTACGACCCCCTGAACGAGTTTGAAGGGGATTATATCTATGACGGTTTGGAATGGGGTTGTAATGGTGAATACATCGGAGGTCCGCTAAATAACGAATGGACGGAAGGAAACAAACATGGGGCGGCAGCTACCCGGCGCATTATTACCCAAGCTGGACAATCAGAAATGAACCTGAACGAAAAACCCCGCTCAGCGGCGGAATATTGCTATAACAAGAACAAGCGCAATGCCAATGGAGCCGTACAGGGCATGAGCAATTCTTCCGGTTGGTTCCTGCCCGGTATCTCCCAACTGGAAAGTATTCTTACCTCTTATTACAATACATACACGGAGTTCCAGAACAATTTCTACTGGTCATCGGCGGCAGCAAAAGATAGAACAGGAATATGGCCTGCGTATATCTATCCAGAGAGCACCAGCTATGCCCGTGCCACCAAGGCCCTGCCAGACGGTGGTTATGCAGAAAGTGATTGGGACGATATATACACGAATGATAACGGCACTACCGGTAAAGCACCCCGCATCAATAGACCTCTCCGCATCCGTGCAGCCTACGTACCGCCCAGTGGCGTAACTATCCAGTGACAACCGCCAAACTTTAATTCCGTGTCTTACTCACTGCCCGTCTGTAGGAAACCCCTCTACAGGCGGGCAGTGCTGTTTTTATTCTCCCCGGTATGTCTTTGGCCTGTACAACCGACATGCACACGCACGTTTTATACGTCGGTCGGGATAGAAAAAGGTGTGACAATATCAAAAGAACCTATTCAACAAAAAGAGGTTTGTAGCCTCCCCAAAAGCCCCTCAAACCTATGGCAAAGGCATCAAGGGGCTTTTCTTCTATCAGCGAAACAGTAATAGACATTTGGGTTCGCGTTATCTGATTGTGTCGTCCGCAAAACACCTTCGGCGTCGGAACTTTATCTGTCATCCGACAGAAATACGATAATAAATATAGGATTTCTTTACCGCTTTTTATTTCTTCTTCAAGAAACGTTCCGTGAGCCATTTGCGCACCGGGAGATCATAGCACTTCAGGCAGGCATAGGCAAGCGCGAACGCCCCGACGAACGTGAGCAGCATGTAAGGAAGGCCTTCGGCAAGTGTCGCCTGACGGTTGAACGCCCATGCCGTATAAATATAGACCAGCGGATAGTGGGTGATATAGACGGGATAGGATATGTCGCCCAGAAACTTGCATACGGCAGCGGAGCGTTTGCCCGTTATCCTGCCTCCCGCTCCCATCGAGACGATAACCGGGAAAATGCAGATGATGCAGAAAGCCTCGTAAAGCCCGTTCATCCAATACCCGTCCTCCCCACCGATACGGGGCGCGGAAAGCACGGCGATTATCATCAGGCTGCACCACCCAAAAGCATTCTTGCGGGTGCGTATCAGCCAGCCAAGCCGGGACAGGAGCAGTCCGCCAAAGAAGGGGTACATCAGCCGGACCAGTCCCACGTACTGCTGTTCCCAGTTCAAAGCCCATCCGCCCACGATGTCGCCGGCAGGTGCGGTAAGGCAGCGGTGTACCGTGAAGCACGCCGCTATCGCCACGAGGACAGTCAATGCCGTCTTGCTGAACTTGCGGATGAACAAGGCGTACAATATGTTGCCGATGTATTCGTAGTAAAGCGACCATGCCGGCCCGTTCAGCGGGTGCATTTCCATCCATCCCCGGACGTCCCACTTCAGCGGCAGAGGCAGTAACGTACAACCCAGCAGCATGACCAGCAGCACCGCACCGGCGGACACGCCCTCCATTGCCGGATAACAGGGGGCATCCTGAAACCAAAAGAGCGCGGCTCCCACGATACTCCCCATGATCACCATAGGCTGTAGCCGGATAAGACGACGCTTGAAGAAGGTTCCCGTGCTCATCCGGTTCCAACGGTCATCGTATGCGTAGCCGATGACGAAACCCGAAAGCATGAAGAAGAAATCGACTGCCAGATAGCCATGATTGATAATCTGGTTCAGATGGTTGCCGCCGGAATGCGCTTCCAGCAGATGAAAGGCCACATACCATAGCAGCCGCCACACCGCGCAGTCCGTCCAGAATCTCGTAGTGCGGCTTCGAGGTCAGATAAGAGTTTTGCATGTTCATGAATTATACCGGTAAAAGACTGAATGCAAAGATAGTATATAATAAATAATTACGATGTTCGTTACCGATTAGAAAATATCAAACAGTCAGATTTCCGTTTAAAAAGAGAGCCGATCTTCACAGACAGGCTCTCCATAAAACGAAAAAAAATGTTTTTATATCGTATGAACAAAAAAGTATTATTTGAGATGCAGCATAACCTTTGTATGGCGGTTGGCCTCATTGGGCGCATAATCGGAAATGCCGCCTTGGTGAGTTTGGTTATCTTGTCGCCCCGACACCCCACGTTTGATTAATTCTTCAGCGATATAATCGGCTCTTGATGCACTCAAGACATTGTTTACG
>ENA-OQDM01001181-OQDM01001181.1-human-gut-metagenome-genome-assembly--contig:-NODE-1181-length-11271-cov-1.243270_pt1 | contig 11271 bp, 10 predicted proteins | sample MGYA00242772_ERZ504605 | MGnify/ENA primary metagenome ERZ504605 (study PRJEB26092, sample SAMD00036348) | human gut metagenome | host: Homo sapiens | study: EMG produced TPA metagenomics assembly of... | reverse complement strand
CGCCACGCAAAGTGGAAGAACGCATCGGCCTTTTCCGGGATCAGCTCCGGCAGCGCGGCCAACTCCGCCGCATCGCAGGGCACCACATGCAGCCGCGCGTCCTGCGGCAGCAGCGCCGCCCGTGCGCTGCCCGGATGGGTGACCGCGTAGACCGTCACGCCCTCCGCCAGCAGCTTTGCACACAGCGCCATCCCGATTGCCCCCGTAGGACCGGTGATGATGGCGGTTCGGATTTGTCTTTGAATGCTTGCCATTTTTGAACCACGCACTCCCTTACACTTCCGGCATCAGCGGGATGAACATCTGCTTTTCCAGCTCCTCACGCGGCAGGAAGGGGGCCAGGTCCTCCAACGGGGGGCTGACCAGCGTGCCGTCGGGCAGGCGCTTGGTGCTGCTCTTGGGCTCCCAGACCTGTTTCGTGTCGGTGAAAATCTCGCAGAAAGCCGGGCCGTCCAGTGCCAGCACCGTGTCCACGGCCTGCTTCATCTCGGCGTTGCTGTGGGCGCTGTAGTAGGGGTAGCCAAACGCCTTTGCAAGCTTTTCAAACTCCGGGAAGGACAGGTCGCCGCTCTCGGGGCCGATGCCGACCTTGCAGTGCTCCTTGAAAAGGTTGTTCTGCGTCAGGCGGATAGAGTGGTAACCGTTGTTGTTGATGAGGAAGATTTTGATAGGCAGCTTGTTCGTCAGGATGGTCTGCAGTTCCTGCAGGTTCATCATGATGGAGCCGTCGCCCTCAAGGCAGATCGTCTGGCGGCGTCCGCCGCCGATGCAGGTGCCAATGGCTGCGGGCAGACCGTAGCCCATGCTGGCAATGGCGCTGTTGTTTGCCATCCGGCTGCCCTTCTGGATGACATACGCCTGGTTACCGACGACACAGCACGCACCGTTGGAGACCGCGGTCAGGCTGTTCTCCGGCAGGCGACTGCTTAAATAGCGCACAAAGGCGTAGACGTTGGCGGTCTCGCCGTTTCCTCCCACTGGCGGGGCAGCACGGCGGGGTAGTCGCGTTTCCAGCGCTGGCAGGTGGCCAGCCACTCGCCGCCCGCGTTCACGGGGGCCGCGGCGACCTTATCCAGCTTGGTCAAAAAGTCCTTCGCGTCGGCCCAGACCGGCATTTCGACGTGCAGGGTCGGCTTTTTCAGCTCGGCTTGGTCAATGTCCACCATGATGACCTCTGCCGCGCGGGCCCAGGTCTTCCAGTTGTAGCCGACCTGGCGGATAGAAATGCGCGTGCCTACGGCCAGAATCAGGTCTGCATTTTGGATAGCCCAGTTGCCCGGGCGGTCACCCATGTTGCCGGCGCGCCCGCAGTACAGCGGATTGTCATCCTCGATGAGGTCCACGGCGTTCCAGTAGGTGACGATGGGGATGTTGAGCTTTTCCGCCACGGAGCGGAACGCCGCATACCCGCCGGACAGGCGAATGCCATAGCCCGCGTGGAACACGGGTCGTTTGGCATTCTTGATTTTTTCCAAAATCGTCCGGATCGTGGTGTCGTCCACCGGCGGGGGCAGCTGGGCGTCATCCTCGGCGGGGTCGTAGCCGCGCAGCTCGTCAGTCTCGATGTAGCCGCCTTGGAAGTTGACCGGGATGTCCAGCCAGACCGGGCCGGGGCGGCCCGTTGTAGCCAGATGCCACGCCTTTTCCAGCAGGTAGCGAATATCCTTGGGGTCCTCCAGCATGGCAGCGAACTTCGTCATGTACTGGACGGACTTGGTGATGTCGTACTCCTGGTCGCCCATGGCGCGCAGCGGCGTACCGGTGTACTGCAGGGCGTACCGGGCCGTGGTGTCATAGCGCACCTGGCCGGAGACAATGAACATGGGGATGGAGTCCAGCCAGCCGCCCACGACGCCGGTCAGCGCGTTGGTGCCGCCGGGGCCGGTGGTCACACAGACCGCCGCGATCTTATTTTCCAGCCGGGCGTAGGCTTCCGCCGCAATGGCGCAGGCCTGCTCATGGTGGTTGTAGGTCACATGCAGCCGGGGGTTATGGCCCAGCGCATCGTTCAGGTGCATAGCGCCGCCGCCCACGACGGAGAAAACATCCGTCACACCGCGCGCCACCAGAAAGTCCGCCACATAATCCGCTAAACGCTGTTTCATTTGATTGTCTGCCTTTCTTATTTTTCTGCTTCAATTACGATGGCACATCGAAAACCGGATGTCCATCCGTTCCCTGTTTCCACCGTACCAACTCAATTGTTGTTTCTTGGTCATTATCTTCAGTACCATCGCTCTTTTGTAGTTCTGTACCTATCGAATAAATAGAATCATTCAATCGTTGTGCCAACATTCCATTTTTCATTGTTTCTTCCGTACAATATGTAATTCTGACATCATCTGTACTTTGTGTATCGAAGTCCTGACTATTTTTTTCCTTAACGGAATAAACGCTTTGTACCTCTTTATATTGGTTAAAGCTCAATACATCTGCACTATCCGTACCATGTATCAACCCTACGCTAAAGCAATTTCCGACAGTTCCTACAAAATTATCGGCGATACCGCCTGCACGTATTCCATCCATAGAAATATCTGTATAGCAGTTAATTATTGCTGCTGTATCTTTAACGGCATGGCTTGCAATTCCACCGATATAAGCGCCTGTGATATTTCCACCTTCTATTCCCAGATTATATACTTTACCGCCAAGTCGTCCAAATAAGGCTGCATTATCATTCGTTTCAATCTTTAGATTGCGAATCACATGGCCGGCAGCATTGTATGTGCCACAGAAATAGTTGTTACCGGAATATTCACCGATTGGCGTAAAATCTTGATTGGCGAGGTCTATGTCCGCTGTTTGTTCGATATATTGACCGCCAAAAGTTCTCCCCTCATTTACCATCTTACTAAACAAGCGCAATTGTTCAGCAGTATGTAATTTATAGGGGTTATCAATTGTGCCATCACCACCATCAAACGCATCAATCAGATTCACATTACGATTGTCTTTCTGAATCCAAAGTGTAAGTTCATTATTTCCTGTAGTGTAATTGCCGATAAATTCATACCCATTAGCATACGCAAAATCATACAAAAAAGTCTCTCATCTTTCTGGTTCCGGATGCTTGCCCCTTGCGAAATGCGCTTTCATGGGCCTCATAGACATCATCACCCACATTGTACATAAGGATTGCCTTGGGTGGTGATTCTTTTAGAATATCAATGTCTGCTTCTACTGCTTCATCCGTAGACACATCAAACCATTCTACTTTAGAGCGTACCCCCGGATCCCAGCGGTTGCATAAACTATAAAATATGGGAATTTGCGGGAAGCAGTAGATGGTTTCATCTTCCTGCACTCCCTCTGTTATTTCCTTGCAGATTTCCTCATACACAGCCTTTGTATCTGTAGATGCCCGAATTTTGCTCAGCAGCGGAACATCTCCTATATTGTTCTCACTTGCCCAAAAATCTGCTTCATCTGCTCCCCACCAATTATAGGTATTCACCATCTTTTTGGTGCAAGATTGAATCGTTAAGCCGATGCAAGCGACTACCGCTACCACCTGTAATATCTGAAGCCACTGATAGCTTAGTCCATACAGAATAAATGCAACAACAAATGCCACTCCTGTTGTTGCCTGTCCCTCTGCTAATCCACCGGAATTTCCACAGCCCCAAGATATTGCCACGTAAGAGCCTGCCAGTGTAAACCACAGCAAAAATGTCTCTGCGTTTTGCTGTTTTTTAATGATATTATAGAGAAACCAAAAACCAAACAACAAAAAAAGCCGGAAATACAATCTCAAAAAAGAAATACGGTGTTACTGACTTCCAATCCGAAATTGCCACTGCCATGTCTTTGTGGCGAACAGCCATAACCAATAGCAATCCTATCGCCAGCAGGTACCCCCCCCCGTGTATATCCGCAATCTTACTCCATGCGCCATTTGCATCATGTCGTGCCACCTTGTTTTTATATTCTGCTATGGCAAGGGCCACCATCAAAGCCACTACAACAAGTAAAACAACACTGCCTCCGGCATCGCATTTTGGAATAAGTTCCAGTTATTGGGCACCCAGTTAAAGAGAATTGCAATCATACCGCCTTTTGCGCTAATTGCGCCTCCGCCCGTCATGGACAAATATCCTTTCAATCCCCCAGTTACGGCCAGCAACAAATAAATTGCACCTGTTACTGCTACAATAGGCAATAAAAATTGCATTAAATTTTTTACAATTGCTTTTATGGACTGTTGAAAATACACGCCTAAGTAAATAATTAGAACTATTGTATATGCCCAAAAAATCAATCCAACATTTTGTTTTACATTTATGAAGAGGGAATTGAAAAGGCCACAAAGAAAAAGATTTACTTTTTACGCCTTGATTTTTCGCTGTGCTGCATTGCTTTGACAGCGCGAATCAAGAATAAAACGGTAAAAACAGCAAAAATATCCATAAGTCGGATGTAGTCATAAAAATCTGAACTGCTTCTGACTGTAGATACATAACCGCTGTAACGGAAGTAATTGCAGCAATCCACGCCTTTTTTCTTCCAACAATTTCTGTAATAAACAAATATACCCCTAAGGCGATTATTGCAAACATTAGGATGCCAAACACACCGCAGTGTCAAAATATCATATCCGAAAAAGCGCGTGACAAACGCAATAAAATAAATGTAGAGCGGCGAAAAAAGATATTCAAAATCTTTGTAAGGCAGCAAACCTTTTTCGTTTATAAGTTGCGCATAATATGTATACCATCCCTCCGCGAAAGGCATTGTTTTGTTACACATCAGCGCAACATAAAATATTGCAACTGCAATAGTCAGAACCATAAATATATAATATCTTTTACCCGTACAATTCAAGCGTTTTATCATTTTTCATCCTTTCCAAACTGAAAGTCGCATCTTTCTTACTTTTCCTTAAATGTCCACAGCTTATTGATGATAAAATTCAATGGAATTGTCACCAACAGGTTTACAATCGGTGCAATAGATTTGCTGACTGCAAAGAAAGTTACTTCAATCCAGAGCAGCACGTTGGACAAAATCGATGTGCCGCCGTAACTGACATAGGTCTTGCCCAGCCGCTTGAGCTTGCTGCGCCAGTCATTGGCGTTGCCGGTAAAGACAAACTTGTCATTCCAAAAAAAGGCGTTGGCAATGCTCAGAATCGTGCCCAGGATGCTGCCGACCATATACAGATCCGGGCTGATCCACAGGAAGATATAGTAGACCGCCATGGACACAGCCGTGTTGCTTACGCCCACCAGGCCGAACTTGATGAACTGCTTGAACAGCTCCACAAATTCCTCTTTATTTTTTGCGCCCAGCAGGGCCAGCAATTTCTGCATAGTATATGTTTCCTTCCGTTATTCGGTTTCCTCCACAGCACCCTCACTGGTGACCGCCAGGTTTGTCACCGTGAAGGTGCCGTTTTTGCGCGAAGAAGCATCATAGACTGCCATCGGGCCGTCATAGCTCACATCGATTTGGGTCTGGCCGGGGGCCACATCTACCGTGTAGCACACGGTCTGCCCCTCATGGTCAATCTTAATATCCGTCTGCTTCTGCTTCCCGGTTGTACCATCAGCATCTTCCAGATTCGGTGCTTCAAACGTCATCGTATAGGCGCGCTTCAAATCCATGCCGTAGCCTGTCTGGAACGTGACCACCATCCTCTGCGTAAATGGCGCGTGGTTGTAAATCATAATATACGCACCGCGGCCGCTCCATGTTACCTCTACCGGGTTGCCGTCGCTGTCCTGCACGTCCTTCTGCTGGATGCCCTCGGCATCCAGTCGGCCGTTATAGCCGTAGTCAAAGCCCCAGTTGTGGGTGCGCTGCCACAGCTGCTGGCCGCCCACACCGGCCACCGCCACACAAACGGCCAGCAGCACCGTGGCTGCCGGGTGTCCGTGTGCCGGCTTGACCGGCTTTTCCGCACAGCGTACACGCACCCCCTGCACCGCCTGGACAAAGCACCAGACAATGAGCAGCAGCAGCATGACATGACAAATCGTGTTGCGCGGTACAAAGGACGGCTCCATCTGATCCCGCCGGAACAGCGGCAGCGGCAGCACCGGCACCATCAAGGCCAGATAGGGCAGCACGTTGTCACTGCGCAGCTCACGCTCCTGCTCCATAAACAGGAACAGCGGAATCAAAAACAGGCACCATACATAATCATACTGGGACTGGAACATCAGCATCGCCAGAATGATTGCTGTGATGCGTTTCCACTCCTTATCCATAAAAAAGCTGCACACCAGCAGCACCGCTGCCAGCACAATGCCCAGCAGTGCGTAGCTGCCATAGCCCAGCTGCGTGCCCAGCAGCTTGTCCACCGCATGTCCGGCCTCTGCCAAAATGTTGGAGAAACCGTTGCCGATCCACGGTTCACCTCTGCTGCCGCTAAAATCAAACAGTACACGGAACCACAGTGTGAGGCCAAACAATCCTTCATTGAAGAAGAACAGCGGGAAGCACAGGCAGACAACACCGTACAGCACCGTGCGCACCGCGGCCAGATAGTTTTTATCGCGCAGCAACAGCACGCCCAGAAACGCCGGGTACAGCTTGAAACCGGCGGCAATCGCCAGCGCCAGACAGGCCAATTCCCGCAAAAGTGGGTTTTCTGAATTGCGGTACAGGATAAAAAATGCCATTAACGGCCAGCACAACAGCAGAATATTGCCACGTTCCAAGCCGTACAGTACCCCATAGCTGAACACTGCACAGAATGCCAGCAGCTTTTTCCGCCCCCCGCAACTGCGCGTCAGGCGTTCTGTCATCGATACAATTCCTAAGACCACCACGATAACAAAGACGATAAACAGCATCATCGTCGCTTGCTGTAAACGCAAATCCCGTTCTGTTCCTTTCATGTTGAGAGACGAGATAAACGATTCCGTCCACGTAGCTGATTGTGTCTTTGGCACAAGCAAATACAACACATAGAAAAACAGATTTGCAAGCGGCGGGTACAGCGTATCGAACTGTCCGTAGGGCATACGTCCACGCATATACTCAATACTATGGAAAAAGTCCATACCGGTATCGGTGACATCATAAAAGAAGAATCGATGCAGCAGCGCACCACGGCTGGCCAGCAGGGCAAGCAGCAGCACCGCTAGACAGACCACCGTCGCCCAGCAGTAAATCTGCATAGGCGTCAGCCGCCTGTTTTTGTCCAACCGCAGTCCGGGTGCGCGGGTTGTTTTCACTTTTTGCTGCATCATAGGGGTCCGTACCTCGTTGTCAAAATTTTACTGATTCACAGCCTCGATAATCGTCTTTGCCATGTAGTCGATCATCTCGTCGGTCATGCCGGGGTAAACGCCGACCCAGAAGGTGTTGGTCATGATAAAGTCGGTGTTGGTCAGCTCGCCTGCCACGCGGTAGGCGTCGGTGCCGCGGATCTGGTCAAAGCAGGGGTGCTTGATGAGGTTGCCGCTGAACAGCAGACGGGTCTGCACGTTGTGGCTCTCCACATAGCGGGTCACGGCGTTGCGGTCCAGACCGCTCTCCGGCTTGACGGAGATCAAGAAGCCGAACCAAGACGGGCGGCTGTTGGCAGCCGGCTCCGGCAGGATCAGCTTGTCGGCGGCGGGCTCCAGCGCGGCGCGGCAGGCGGTCCCAGTTGTGGCGGCGGCGCTCGATGAAGGTGGGGAACTTCTTCAGCTGCTCGCAGCCGATGGCGGCCTGCATGTCGGTGACCTTGAGGTTATAGCCAAAGTGGCTGTAGACGTACTTGTGGTCGTAGCCCTTGGGCAGCTCGCCGAACTGACCGTCAAAGCGGTGGCCGCAGAAGTTATCCTGGCCGGAGGGGCAGATGCAGTCGCGGCCCCAGTCGCGGAAGGAGAGGATCAGGCGGTTCAGCAGCGGGTTGTTGGTGTAGACGCAGCCGCCCTCGCCCATTGTCATGTGGTGCGGCGGGTAGAAGCTGGACGTGCCGATGTCGCCCCAGGTACCGGTAAAGCGGGTCTCGCCGTTGATGGTGTACTGGGTGCCCAGCGCGTCGCAGTTGTCCTCGACCAGCCACAGATTATGTGCATCGCAGAACGCCTTGACGGCGGACAGGTCAAACGGGTTGCCCAGCGTGTGGGCGATCATGACAGCCTTCGTCTTGGGGGAGAGGGCTGCCTCGAGCTTGGTGACGTCAATGTTGTACTGGGGCACGGTCACATCCACAAACACGGGCACCGCGCCGTACTGGATGGCCGGGGTCACGGTGGTGGGGAAGCCGCAGGCCACGGTGATGATCTCGTCGCCCTTCCTGATCTGGCGGTCACCCAGCTCGGGGGCGGTCAGCGCCATGAAGGCGATCAGGTTGGCGGAGGAACCGCTGTTGACCAGATGGGCGAACTTAACGCCGATCCACTTGGCAAATTCCTTTTCGAACCGGTCGGCAAAGCGGCCCGTCGTCAGCCAGAAGTCCAGCGTGGCGTCAGTCAGGGCACACATTTCCTTCTCGTCAAAGACGCGGGCAGCGTAGGTGATGCGGTCACCCTCCTGATAGGGGGTCTTTTTCTCCTTGAAGTCGTGATAATACTCGGCGACCATTGCCTTGATCTGCTCGCGGGCTTCTGCCTCGTTCTTCCACATAATTATTGCTCCTCCAAAAAAATATTGATTTCCTTTTCCATCTCCGCCGGGACGTCGCCGTTGGCAAGCCAGATCTTGCTGAAGGCGACGGTCTTTTCCATGCACTCGGCCATGTGCCAGCGCGGCGTCCAGCGAAGGTCGTTTTCAGCTTGCTGCAGTCCAGCTTCAGGAAGTTGGCCTCGTGCGGGGCATTGGCCTCGGCCTGATTCTCCCAGGCGGCGTCGCCGCCCCAGGCCCGGCAGAACAGATCCACCAGCGTGCCGGTGGTGACGCAGTCGCAGTCGTCGGGGCCTACATTATAGTAGCCCGCAAAGCGGCTGTCCTCATACTGGCGCTGGGCGATCAGCAGGTAGGCCGCCAGCGGCTCCAGCACATGCTGGTACGGGCGGGTCGAGTAGGGGTTGCGCACGCCGATCTTACGGCCCGCGGCCATGGCGCGGACGCAGTCGGGGATGATGCGGTCATTGGCAAAGTCGCCGCCGCCGATGACATTGCCCGCGCGGGCCGTCGAGACGGCCACAGTCTTATCGGCAAAAAAGCTGTTGATGTAGGAGTGCGTCGCCAACTCCGAGCAGCTCTTGCTGTTGGAGTAGGGGTCGAAACCGTCCAGCGGCTCGTTCTCGCGGTAGCCCCAGGCCCACTCGTTGTTGTGGTAGACCTTGTCGGTGGTGACGTTCAGCACTGAGCGGGGCGCTCTGCCCTGCTGCCGGGCCAGCCGCACACATTCCAGCAGGTTGACCGTACCCATAACGTTCGTCTCATAGGTGTAGCGCGGGTCCTTGTAGCTGTCGCGCACGATGGGCTGCGCGGCCAGGTGCAGCACAATGTCGGGCTGCGCCGCGTCAAAAGCGGCCTTCAGCGCGTCAAAGTCGCGGATGTCGCCGATGACGCTGTGCATCTTGTCCTCGACGCCGGCGATGGAGAAAAGGTTCGGCTGCGTCGGCGGCTGCAGGCTGTAGCCCGTGACCTCGGCCCCGGCCATCAGCAGCATCTTGCAGAGCCAGCTGCCCTTGAAGCCGGTGTGGCCGGTGACGAACACCCGCTTGCCGCGGTAAAATTCAGGATCGTAATGTACCATCATCAATCCTCCCACTTCTTCCAGGGCGCGTTGCCGGTGGCAAGCATTTTCTCCAGGACCTGCTTCTCGCGGGCGGTGTCCATGCACTGCCAGAAGCCCTTGTGGATATAGCTCATCAGCTGACCCTCCTCGGCCAGCTTCTGCAGAGGCTTCTGCTCAAAGACGCAGGCGTCGCCGTCCAGATAGTCGAAAATCTGCGGCTCCAGCACCATATAGCCCGCGTTGATGAGCGCGCCGTCGCTGGCCTTCTTTTCACGGAAAGAACGGACAGAATTATCCTCGGCAATATCCAGAACGCCCTTCTGCTGCTCCTGCTGAACGGCGGTCAGCGTGGCGATCTTGCCGTTCTCGCGGTGGAATGCCGCCAGCTTGGCAATGTCCACATCGCAGACGCCGTCGCCGTAGGTCATCATGAAGGTCTCATTGCCGATGTAGGGACGAATGCGTTTGATGCGCCCGCCGGTCATCGTGTTGAGGCCGGTGTCCACAACGGTGACCTTCCACGGCTCGGTGTGGTGGTTGTGGACGATCATCTCGTTCTGGCCGCGGGTGAAATCAAACGTAATATCGCTGGTATGCAGGAAGTAATCCGCGAACCACTCCTTGATCATGTGCTGCTTGTAGCCCGCGCAGATGACAAAGTCGTGAAAGCCGTAGTAGGAATATTCCTTCATGATATGCCACAGGATGGGCATGTTGCCGATTTCGATCATCGGCTTAGGCTTGTAGACGCTTTCTTCACTGATGCGCGTGCCAAGCCGCCAGCCAGAATTACTACTTTCATAGTGCGCTCCTTTATTGTTTTGTGAGCCGGTCAGTCCGTCGACGACCGGTTTTTGTCCCGTGCGCTCCGCCTCGTTTGGGCAATTTTACACACTTATTCATAATAGGGAGTATAACACACACGCTCTGTAATTGCAACAATTTACGCCCGTCTGCGCCGTGCCAAAATCATCGGTTCAAAGTCAATATTTTTGTCCAGAACCCACAAAAGGCCGTCGTTCGCACATTTTTTGCGCTTTTGCGTTCCAAATTTTACATACTGTATTTTCGCAAAAAAATTCCCCGCCGCACCCCGGCGGCGGGGAATTTTCATGGTGGAGCTGTAGGGAGGCGGCGTCCTCGGCGACCCGGGCCGTCCGCCTTACTGCTGCTGCTTAAAATAACACACTGCACCGACAAGCCCGGCGTCGTTTTGCAGGGCGGCAGATTTCAGCTCCAGCCCCTCGGCAAAGGCAGGCATGATGCTGGCGCGCACCTTTTCAGCCAGCGGGTCGATCAGAAGCGCCTGCTGTGCGCTGACGCCGCCGCCGATCAGGATCAGCTGCGGGTTGAAGATGTGTACAAGGCCCGCAAGGCCCTGGGCGATCTCGTTGATCCAGCCGTTGAGCACAGCCAGCGTGCGGGCGTCGCCCGCGGCGGCAGCCTCAAAAATCGCACGCCCGTCGGGCGCGTCCAGCCCGGCCTTCTGGGCGCTGCGGACCAGCGCCGTTGTGGCGGCGTAGCGCTCATAGCAGCCGATGGCCCCGCAGGTGCAGGCCACGCCGTCCAGCGCGTGCAGCCGGAAATGCCCAGCTCGCCGCCAAGGCCGCGCGCACCTCCAGCAGCGTCCGCCGGTCAGGATGCCG
>ENA-OQDM01001180-OQDM01001180.1-human-gut-metagenome-genome-assembly--contig:-NODE-1180-length-11275-cov-1.163527_pt1 | contig 11275 bp, 13 predicted proteins | sample MGYA00242772_ERZ504605 | MGnify/ENA primary metagenome ERZ504605 (study PRJEB26092, sample SAMD00036348) | human gut metagenome | host: Homo sapiens | study: EMG produced TPA metagenomics assembly of... | reverse complement strand
GGCCGGTAAGTCAATTCCACGGTTGCCGTTTCTCCGCTCGGGACGACCGTGTTCACGTCTCTCAGAAGTGCGTCGCTACGTCTGTCGGTTCCTTTTCTTTTCGCTCAATGGCAAGGTATATTCCCTTGTAGTCCGTGGTTCCATGGTTGGTGATTTCCACCTCAATGGCGTTTTTCATGCGGGTGTGCATCTTGCCTGTCCGGATTTCACCTTCCAAAGAATAGGCACGCGGATGTATGGCGTGGGTCATGCCTTGCCAAGAATTGAACCCGTTCATGCCCGTCTGGTCGTCCACGGTGAAGTAGCCGTCACCGCCACCGCCCCAACCGAAATTGAAATGGAAAAGGTTGTCTGAGGCGCGGTATCCGTCTATCACTACGGCATGTCCGCCTGATGTGGGATGCACGCCGCTGTACACGATAGGCCATCCTTTGGACAAATCGTCATAAATCATGTTTTCCCATTCCGACTGGCTGATGCCGGATTTGTATGTACATCGGCTGTCCATGAGGAATTGTCCGGAGAAGGTATTGACCAAAGCACTGATTTGCCCCGAGGTGGATGAGCCGTAAGTGAGCCAGGTGGAGGTTCCCGTGATGGCCATCAGCGTGGCCACGGCCGTGTTCATGTCCTCGGGCGTGGAGCCTCCGTAGTTGTCCTGCATCAGTTCCCATCGCAAGGGAGTCCCTTTCGGGAATGATTCGGTGACGGGGGGCGTCGCCGTAACCGTAAGTCGGTGTATCATACTGCGAACGGTCGGGCAGCTCTTTTCTCCAATAGTAGATGACTTGTGCGGCAGCCGTGGCCACACATCCGGTCACCGCGCGGCCCGACCCGTTTGACATATACGGGCATAAGTTATTGTAAGGAGCCCCTTGCGACCAGTGTGCACTGACCAATGGGGCAATGTTTTCCTTGTCGTTGGCCCGTGTTTGTACTCTCGGACCTAAACCCTGGGCTTGTGCTGCTTCTATCATTCGGCTGTATCCTTCCAACCAGTCGAGCATGGCAGGCGGGAGAGTTTGCGGGTCGAAGTCCCCCTTTTCGGTATATCCCAGTACGTAGGGCATGCAGTCGTCTCCGGATATGATGACGAAGCCTTGGTCGTTTCCACGATTGAAAATGTAAAGAGGGGCATGTCCGTCAGTTCCCTTGCGTTTGGCAATAGAAGTTTCTATAAGTTCAGGGGGTTGATTTCCACGCATATAGGCCGTAGCTATTTCTTTGGCCTTTACCCTGTCTACCGGATCTGCCCAGATACATAACGAGGAGGTAAGAAGTGTCAAAACTGTCAATAATGGTTTCTTCATAGGTCTGTATTTTTATTGATATTAGATTAATACGGTCAAAGGTAACTTTTTTTATGGACATTCCGCTCGTTTTCTCAAAAATACTTGTGGTAGAACGTATTTATTTTATTACTTTTGCCAAAAAATTAAAGAGGAAAGAATATGCAGAAGAAGAAATTACTATTTGGAATCGGTTCTCGATTTGAACGCCAGTAATGTATGGGGAACGGAAGCCCAAGAGCTTTTGGAATTGTGGCAAAAGGATATTAAGGAAGAAGGTTTTTCTTCATCTGAGGAAAAAGTGCTGAACGTCATCCGGCTGGCCTTTGACGTATATCATTTCGACCCGAAAGACGACCGGGAAGTCATGAGGTATAGCGACGGCAATTATGTCATCCTTCCTTGTGTAGACAAACGAAAAGGTGCCGTGGCCATACGTAAGAAAGAGATTCGCCGGATTACGGACCTCTCGTATGAGAACATTAAACATATTACGGCGTCCGACCTGCTGAAGTTGATAGAAGGTAATTTCGGCGGTGGTTGGGATTCCATATCTTTGACGATAAAAGACATTATAGAGTCGGCTTTCGACATTAGTACGACAACTCTGCCTGCTTCACGCATCCATGCTGCAGGCGGTACGCTGGAACGTAAAGTCGCCGATGGTTATGAAGCCTTGGAGATTGCGAAAGGGACTTGGGTAGAGGCTATTTTTGCCAAGAAACGCGAACCGGTAGAGAAATTGCGTTTTGTGCCCGAACCGGAATATGACGAAGACGGCAACCGCCGCATTGTGGACGAAGACACTGAAACTGATTCGGAGTCGGAAGAAGAGGCGATACGGCCGGAGATGATACTTTTTACGGAAGCTATACCCCCGAGGCGGACATCAAGGATGTGGAGGAAGAACTGGCGGACGAATGACCTTTGGGTCGGAAAAGAATAAAACATGAAAATTGAAAAAACGGAGCGGGAACGCATCATCCGGTTGGTGAAGCAACAGGTGGTGCCGGCAATGGGATGCACAGAACCTATATGCGTGTCTCTTTGTGTGGCCCGCGCGGCAGAAGTGCTTGGAGAAAGACCGGTCGCAGTCAGCGTCTTCCTCAGTGCGAATATACTGAAAAATGCCATGGGTGTGGGAATTCCCGGTACGGGTATGGTGGGACTTCCCATTGCTATAGCTTTGGGCGTAGTGGCAGGTAAGTCTGCATACGGGCTGGAGGTGCTGAAAGACGTGATGCCGACCGACGTAGAGCAGGGCAAACAATACATAGCGGAGCGGCGTGTCAAAATATCATTGAAAGAAGGCATTTCGGAAAAGCTGTATGTCGAAGCCATAGTGGAGAGTGAGTCCGGCCATAGGGCTACGGCTGTCATTGCCGGTCAGCACACGCATTTCGTCTATGTGGAGAAAGACGGGAAAGTGCTGTTGGACAACCGTATGCCACAAGGAGAGGAAGCCGGAGAAGACGAATGCGAACTCAACTTGCGCAAGGTGTACGATTTTTCAGTAGAAGCACCGTTGGAAGAAATCGAATTTATCCGGGAAGCGCGCCGCTTGAACGAATCGGCCTCCCGGCAAGCTTTGAAAGGGTGCTACGGACATGAGTTGGGCAAGACGCTGAGCCGTCCTTTGGGGCGCGGTATTATGGGGGATACGATATTCTCTCATATTCTGTCGAGCACCTCATGTGCGTGCGACGCCCGTATGGCCGGGGCTATGATTCCGGTGATGAGCAATTCCGGAAGCGGCAACCAGGGGATTTGTGCTACGATGCCGGTCGTGGTTTTTGCCGAAGAGAATCACAATACGGACGAAGAACTTGTTCGCGCGCTTATGCTGAGCCATCTGACTGCCATCTATATCAAGCAAAGTCTGGGTGTCCTGTCGGCCTTGTGCGGATGTGTGGTGGCTTCTACGGGGATCGAGCTGTGGCATCACCTATCTGATGGGAGGAAAGTACGAGCAAGTCTCATACGCCGTGAAGAATATGATAGCGAACCTCACGGGGATGATTTGTGACGGAGCCAAACCGAGTTGCGCATTGAAATTGACGAGCGGGGTTTCCACAGCCGTATTGTCAGCCATGCTGGCCATGCAGCAGAAATGTGTGAGCAGCGTGGAGGGCATCATCGACGATGATGTGGATAAGAGCATACATAACCTGACAAGTATTGGGGCCGAAGCCATGAACGAGACCGACCGTAAGGTTTTGGAGATTATGACGCATAAAAGTTGAAGTATGGATTAATTTTTTTTAAGAAGAAAGCGGGTGTGAGCCCGCTTTTTCTGATTTATATCAGATATCTGTTTCGGAAAAAGTGTTAGATTTGCACTTGATATTCATTAACCAATTTTTGAAGTATTATGAAACAAAGAATCAAATTGCTTTTCGCATGCAGTTGTGTGGCGGCTTGGTCTGCCGGGAGTTTGGCACAATCATTCACGTGGTATGCCAGTACGGAAGGAAATACGTGGAAAACGTCTACGGTGAAGATGTCCAAGAGGGCTGCGGATGCCCATGTGACGGTGGAAGAGCATGTGGCACCGATTGTGGAATTCAAGGCGTGGGGTGCCACGTTTAATGAATTGGACTGGGACGCATTGGGCATGTTGACCCGTGACGAACAGGACGAGATACTGAAAAACGTATTTTCTCCGGAGGGGGATTTGCGTATTTCCCGTGGGCGTATTTCCATGAACGCCAACGACTATGCCCGTTCTTGGTATAGTTGCGACGAGGTGGCCGGGGATCTGGAACTGCGTTATTTCAATATAGACCGCGACAAACAGTCCATCATCCCCTTCATACGTGCGGCACAGAAGTATAATCCCGGGCTGACGTTCTGGACATCTCCGTGGTGTCCGCCCAGTTGGATGAAAATCACGGGAGATTATCCTGTGTTGAGCAGCAAGTTCAACCACATGCCCGAAAAGATGAATTACATCCTTTACGGTAATGTGAACGACAAGGTGGATCCTGATGAAATGAAACTGGTCGGTAGGAGAGGGGATAAGTTCCCGCGCCAGTTGGCTACCACGGACTACTTTATACAGGATCCGCGTTACTTGCAGGCGTATGCCAATTATTTCTGTAAGTTTATCGACGCTTACAAGGAACAGGGAGTGAATATAGATATGGTGATATATCAGAATGAGGCATACAGCTACACGCCTTACCCCGGTTGTGCATGGACGGCCGAGGGAACGGTGCGGTTCAATCGTGACTATCTGGGTCCCACGCTCAGACAAAAACATCCGGAGGTGAAGCTTTATCTCGGGACGTTCAACACCAACCGTGTGGACTATGTGCAGAAGATTGCTTCCGACACGAAGCTGCAGGAATACGTAAGCGGCATGGCATTCCAATGGGAAGGCCGCGAGTCGCTCCCCGTACTGCGCAAGGAACATCCCGAGTGGAACTATATGTGTTCGGAAAGCGAATGCGGGTGGGGTAGTTTCGACTGGGGAGCAGGCGAACATACCTTTGAACTGATGAACCATTATTTGGGTAACGGATGCAACGAGTACACTTTCTGGAATTTCATCTTGGCCGACAATGGCGAGAGTCCGTGGGGATGGAAACAGAATGCCCGTTATCCGGGTGGATTCCAAGGCACGCACGTTTACCTATACTCCGGAGTATTTTGCCGTGAAGCATTACAGCCATTTCATCACGAAAGGCAGTCAGGTGGTGGCTTACAAAGCCCAAGGGGACGACAGGATGCCGGTATTGGTCAGCCGCACGCCTGAAGGAAAGTATGTGGTCGTGGCCGGAAATTTCAAGGACGAGGCTTCTCCGTTGGTGGTCAAGATAGGAGAGAAGAGCCTGTCCGCCGAACTGGCAGCGCATTCTTATAATACATTTGTGATGAAATAATACGGTTTGCACGCCGGAAAGAAACGGTGCAGGGGCCGGCTTCGTAAGGAAACGGAGCCGGCCCTTTGAGTCTGTGACGGTTCGTACGGCCTGTTAAAGCTTGTTATATTCGGCAGAGTAGAGATTTTGCGAGTAAACCTTATACCTGGAAATGGGTCATACTTCTGTGAAACAAAAAAGAATGGTTTAATTAAAAAGGAAACAACTATGAGAAAATTGATGATGGCCGTATGTTTTGCTTTGTTGGCCGGAAGCACATTGTCAGCCCAAGAGCGCGGAAACACGCCGCGCATGCGGACGAATCCCGAACAGATGGCCAAGCGGATGGCCGGGAAACTGATGTTGGACGACGAAACATCGGCAAAATTTATTCCCCTTTACGAGGAATACATGCAAAAGTTGGCGGAATGCCGCGTGCCCAAAAAGGAAAAAGGAGGTCAGGCGGCACAATCGGATAAAGATATAGACGAGAACATAAAGGCTCGTTTTTCGGCTCAGGAGAAACGGTTGGACGTGCAGAAGAGCTACTATGACAAGTTTAAGAAAGTGTTGACGATGAGACAGGTGCAACAGCTTTATGAACGTCCGGGCATGGGAAGTCGTCCGCGTTTTCAGGGACAAAAACCGCATTCTGCGCCGCGCCGCTGAAAAGCAGGCAGGAGGCTGGAAAACCGTTTGCCGCAGAACGGAAAATCAATCTCAGGAGATTGAAAAATCATTCGGCTGAGAATGAAAAATCGTTTGGCGCAGATTTTTACGACGTTCATTATCAGACTGTTGCAAAGAGCCTTCCGAACGTGTTTTTTAGGTCTGGAACACAGGGGTAGGAAACACAGGTGAGGGCGGTAACGGAGTCTGGAAAAAAGACCGGGCATACAGAGGAGAATCTCTTGGTATGCCCGGTCTTTTTTCAGAAGTCGCGGAGCGCGGCGCATCAAGCCATGGTGCCGCCCATGATGTCCAACAGTTCGTTGGTAATGGCCTGCTGGCGTCCTTTGTTGTACACGACGGTGAGGTCCTGTATCAAGTTGTTGGCATTGTCCGTGGCTATCTGCATGGCCATGCTTCGTGTGGCATGTTCGGATGCGTTGGAGTCTAAAAGAGTGGTATAGACTTTCAACTTCAACACCTCCGGAATCAGTTTGGCCAATAGAATTTCTTCCGAAGGTTCTATCAGATAGTCCGGCTGCCGGTTGTCGGTAGGACCTCGGTCATGGCAGACAAATCTATCGGTAAATATACCGTGTTGACGAGTTCCTGCGAACCGGCGGATTTAAAGTGATGATAAATAAGCTCTACCCGGTCTATGTCGCCCGACAAAAAACGTTCGCATAGTTCTGCTGCCAAACTCTCACATTCCGTATAGTTGGGCTTGTCGGCCATGTGCGTATAATCTCCGGCCGGGGTAAAGCCCGATTTTTTCACAGCGTCTGCAATCTTCCTTCCTACGGGATAGATGATAAGATTTTCCTTTGCCATTTGCGCGTGCTCGTCCAGCCACTGATGGTAAGAGCGTATGACGTTGGAGTTGAATCCGCCGCACAAACTGCTGTTGGACGAGAATATGACCAGTGCAATGCGTTTTGCCTCCCGTTGCGTGGCAAAGGGCGATTCCGCCTTACCGCCGGTTTGCAAGAAGTGGGTCATGATGGCCGACATCTGCCGTTCGTAGGGCAACATGCCTCGATGACTTCTTGCGCCTTGTGCAGCTTGGCGGAAGCCACCATTTTCATGGCCGACGTAATCTTCAGCGTATTATTGGCCGAGAGTATTCTGCCTTTACTTCTTTTAATGATGCCATGGTCTAATCAGTGTTTAAATAACAGAAGAGTGGACTGAGCCACATCTTCGATGACTTTGGTCACTTGTTCGTTGATGACTCCGCTTTCTAAAACCTCCAGCACATCCTGACGGTGCGATGCGCGCAGGCTTTCCAGAAATTCGTGCTGGAAGGCAATGACCTGGTCGATACGTATGTCGCGCATCAGTCCGTGCGTACCGCAATAGAGGATAGCGACTTGTTCGCCTACCGGCATAGGGGAGTATTGGGGTTGTATCAACAGTTGGTTGTTCTTTCGTCCGCGGTCGATGGTCATGACGGTCACGGAATCCATGTCGCTGCTGAACTTGGAGAAAGCTTCCAGTTCACGGTATTGCGCCTGGTCGATTTTCAGTGTACCGGCCACTTTCTTCATGCTCTTGATTTGCGCGCTGCCGCCCACACGGGATACGGAGATACCTACATTGATGGCCGGACGGAAGCCCTGGTTGAACAAGTCCGTTTCGAGGAATATCTGTCCGTCGGTGATGGAAATCACATTCGTAGGGATGTAGGCGGACACGTCGCCTGCCTGTGTCTCGATGATAGGGAGTGCCGTGAGCGAACCTCCGCATTTCACTTTTCCTTTCAGGCTTTCCGGCAGGTCGTTCATCTGCTCGGCCACTTCCTGCTGGTTGATGATTTTGGCAGCACGTTCCAACAGTCGGGAGTGCAGATAGAAGATGTCGCCGGGGTAAGCTTCGCGCCCCGACGGACGGCGCAGGATGAGCGAAACCTCGCGGTAGGCTACGGCCTGTTTGGAAAGGTCGTCGAATACGACTAAGGCATGGCGGCCGGTGTCGCGGAAATATTCTCCGATGGCTGCCCCGGCAAACGGTGCGAAGTATTGCAATGCGGCCGGGTCGGCAGCCGTAGCGGCTACGACCACCGTGTAGTCCATGGCACCTTTTTCACGCAGCGTGTTGACGATGTTGGCCACGGTGGAGCCTTTCTGTCCGATGGCCACATAGATGCAGTACACCGGTTTGCCCGCCTCGTATGCGGAACGTTGGTTGATGATGGTGTCGATGGCTATCGCGGTCTTCCCCGTTTGGCGGTCGCCGATGATCAATTCGCGTTGTCCCCGTCCGATAGGAATCATGGCATCGATGGCCTTGATGCCTGTCTGCAGAGGTTCAGATACCGGTTGGCGGTAAATGACTCCGGGAGCTTTGCGTTCCAGCGGCATTTCGAAAAGTTCCCCTCCTACGGTGCCTCTTCCGTCCAAAGGAACGCCCAACGGGTCGATGACGCGCCCCAGCATGTTCTCGCTGACCCGTATGGAGGCGATGCGTCCCGTACGTTTCACAATCATGCCCTCTTTGATGAGGTCGGTGGCTCCTAAGAGGACGGCGCCCACGTTGTCTTCCTCCAGGTTCATCACCACTCCCATCACGCCGTTTTCAAATTCCAATAATTCATTGGCCTCGGCATGGAGCAATCCATAAATACGTGCCACGCCGTCGCTTACCTGCAACACCGCGCCCACCTCGTCGAACTGGATGGACGTGTTGATTCCTTTGAGCTGTTGGAGCAATACCTCCGAAACCTCGCTGGGTCTTATCTTATCTGGCATATTCTTGTTTCCTTTTCATTATACGATTCTTCTGTTTTTCTCGATGAACTGTTTCTTCACGCGTTTCAACTGTCCGGCTATGCTGGCGTCGATTCGCCAATAGCCGATTTCCAGAATGCCGCCACCGATGATGTCGGGGTCTACTTTGGTGTTGAATTCCACCGTGCGTCCCCGATAGCGTTTCAGGATGAGCGCTTTCAGCTCGTTGAGGGTTTCCTCCGGTAGCGGCATTGCCGTGACAAGTTTCCCCTGACGTATTTTTTTCTTTTTCCGATATAAGAATAAGAAAGAATGCAGGATGAAAGCCAATAGCTTTTCGCGCCTTTTTTCAAGTAGCAGATAGAAGAATTTGGTCAGCTCTTCGCATGTGTCTGCTCCGGCGGTAGCATTGTGCAAGAGCTTTATTTTCTCTGTACGGCTCACCATCGGATTCTCTATCGTATGGCGGAACTCCGGAAGCTGGTTGTATTGGAACAGGAGTTGTTGGGCCTGTTCGTACACCAAGGTTTCGTGTCCGTTCTCGCATGCGAAGAGCAACAATGCACGGGCATAACGTCTTGCAATAATTCCTATATCCATTATTCAATGTTGTTGTTTGATTTAACTTCGTCCAACAGTCTGTTCACTAATTCAAGCTGTTCCTTATCATCAGACAGTTTTTTACGCAATACCTTTTCAGCCACATCTACAGACAGTATCGCTACTTGCCGACGTATGTCGTTGATGGCGCTTTCTTTTTCCGCAGCTATCTGGTGGCGGGTTTCATCCAAAGCTTTCCGCGCTTCGGTGCGAGCCCGTTCGCGTGCTTCGGCGATGATGCGGTCGCGCGTGGCGGAAGCTTCTTTCAGTATGGCGGTCTGCTCTTCGTGTGCCCGTGCCAGCAGTGCTTCGCTTTCGGCTTTTACCTGCTGCAACTGCTCGTTGGCCTGGCGGGCAGCCTCCAGCGAACTGTCTATGTATTGTTTCCGTTTGTCCACCATTCCGGTGATGACAGGAAATGCGTATTTAGCCCAAGATGAAGAATACGATTCCGAATATAATCACCATCCAGAACAGTGTGCCCGGATCCGGGGTTAGCAGTCCCATAAGCAACAACGGTTTAGAGGAACAATGTCAAAAGACAAACGACAATGGCGATGAGGGCTACACCTTCTATCAAAGCTGCCGCGATGATCATATTCATACGCACGTTGTTGGATTCCGACGGTTGTCGTGCAATGGCGTCCATGGCCGAGCCGCCGATGCGTCCGATACCTATACCTGCACCCAAAACGGCAATACCAGCGCCAATCGCTGCACCCAACTTGGTAAGACCTATACCTCCGATAGCTTGTAATAAAATGGATAATAACATAATGTTTCTGTTTTTAAGGGTTATACTTAATTTTCTAATAGTTTTCCTTTAATTCTCTTCTTTTACGCGTGACAGTCCGATGAACACGGCCGACAACATGGTGAATACATACGCCTGGATGAAGGCTACAAGAAGTTCCAGCATGTCCATGAAGATACCGAAAAGTACGGATATGACCGTCATGGAACCGTTGATGACCGGACCTGCCTTCACCGTAATGAAGATAATGGCTACCAAACTTAGGATGGCTGCGTGCCCGGCCATGATGTTGGCAAACAGACGGATCATCAAAGCAAATGGTTTGGTGAAAATCCCGAATAGCTCAATCATAGGCATGAGAGGCACGGGAACTTTCAACCATAAGGGGACTTTCGGCCAAAAGATATCCTTCCAATAGGCTTTTGTTCCGCAGATGTTGGTGAAGAGAAAGGTGCACAATGCCAATACCAATGTAATGGCAATGTTTCCCGTGACGTTAGCTCCTCCCGGAAAGATAGGAAGAATACCCATCAGGTTGTTAACCAGAACGAAAAAGAACGCGGTCAGCAAGTAGGGAGCGTATCTCTGGTAGTCTTCCCCGATACATCCTTTGATGACTTCATCGTTTATCATGACCACCAGAGCCTCTATCATGCCCACACCGCCTTTAGGTGCCCCTTCGCTCACTTCGTGACGCTTGTACCAACGCGCACATCCCAGCATGATGGCCACCAATATGGCGCTGTTGACGAACAGTGCCAGCACGTTTTTGGTGATGGAGATGTCGAACGGACGGATTTCTTCTCCCGTGGCGTCTTTTTCTACGATTTTATTTTTGTATTCGCCATCCGGTGCGATGTATAATCCTTCGTATCGGGCCTGGTTTCTCAGACGGGCAGAAGAAAATATATGCCAACCGGAAGAGCTTTTCACAATCACGGGCAAGGGGGATGCGTATGGAGGCATCTCCGATGTCTGTGATATGCCATTCGTATGCGTCTTCGATGTGGCCGAAAACGATTTCGTACACATCTATTTCTTGGGTTTCTTCAGCCTGTGCCTGCCGTGGCATGAACATCAACAGGCATAAACCTATATAGCATAAATATTTTAGTAGCTTCATTCCTTAAACTTATCTTTTTATGCAGCCTAACCTGAAAGGGGTCAGGCCGTCGCTTCCGTTACGCAGACGGATACTGTGTTGTCATTCACTTCTACAAAACCACCTGAAATGTTCAAGCAGATCTTGTCTTTTCCACTCCGGTAAACGACTTCTCCTGCGTCGAGGGACGAAATCAGGGGCGCGTGGTTGTGGAATACGGCGAACTGTCCGGCACTGCCGGGAAGTCTTACGTACTTCACCTGGCCTCGAAC
>ENA-OQDM01001179-OQDM01001179.1-human-gut-metagenome-genome-assembly--contig:-NODE-1179-length-11275-cov-1.379978_pt1 | contig 11275 bp, 18 predicted proteins | sample MGYA00242772_ERZ504605 | MGnify/ENA primary metagenome ERZ504605 (study PRJEB26092, sample SAMD00036348) | human gut metagenome | host: Homo sapiens | study: EMG produced TPA metagenomics assembly of... | reverse complement strand
CTTGGCAGTCATGCACATATCAAATGTATTCAGGGGGATGTGGGGAACCTGCAAATGGAGAATGAATCTGTTGATACTGTTGTCAGTATGAATGGTTTTCATGCATTTCCTGACAAGCAAAAAGCATTTCATGAAATATGGCGTGTTTTGAAACCAGGCGGCAATTTCATTGCCTGCTTTTATATCAAGGGAAAATCGAAACGGACAGACTGGCTGGTAAAAAATATTCTTGCAAAGAAAGGTTGGTTTTCTCCACCGTTTCAGACGGAGAAAGAGCTAAGAAATATCCTTCAAGAACTATATAAAGAAACCGATGTCCATGTTGAAGGCTCGATGGTATATTTCCATTGTGTGAAGTAATACAATGATGATGGATTTATTATAAAGTTTCAGATGATAAGTCTGGAACTTTATTTTTGTCTAAATGGATTACCAAGGTTCCATTCGGGTATGGATAAAGCTTAATTCTCATGGTAAGATATAAAAAAAGTTAGAAATGACTAACGAAGAAAAATACAGCTATATGAAGGGAATGAGAAGAAATTTGAATGTGAATGAAATTGCAAATCTTGGAAGCAATGTGAAGCCTATGATTCAGAATGAGAATTGCTCGGTCCTTATGTTGAATGATACGACAGGTGAGGGAGTAATGACGATTTACAGAGTAATGCCTGGTGTGATGATTTGCTTTTCAGACATGCATATGGAACAGTGTGTATCTGAATTTGAATTGAAGAATGACAAAAAAGTATTCTGTATTGACACTGCCGGGAGGGAAGAATTGAGATGGAGGTAAAGCCTGGTGTATTCAGTATTATGCAGGAAAATGAACTCCGTCTGGATAACAGAGAAAATCATAAAGGGACAACTTATTATCCTCTGAAGCATTATCATGGAGTCAGTATTTTCATGGAAGTTGCGGAAGTTCAGAAAGCACTTGATGAAATGTTTCATGGATTTTCCGTATTCATTGAGGAGCTGCGAAGCCAGTATTGTGCAGAAGAGAAACCTTATGTAATTCGGGGAGATAAGGAACTTGAGTCGATTCTTTCAGAATTTTACCAGAAAAACATGGCACATCCGGAGCTTGCAAAAGTAAAAGAATATTATCTGCTAAAGGTAGTGGAATTATTGTTGTACTTAAACACGATAACCATAGAAGACAGGAAAGAAGTCAGACCATATTATTACAAAACTCAGATGGAAAAAATCAAAGGGATTCATGCAAAGATCACAGGAAATCTTCAGACACGGTTTACTATGGAAGAATTATCAGCCATGTATGAAATTCCACTGACAACTATGAAAAAATGCTTTAAAGATGTTTATGGAGATTCCATTTATTCTTATCAGAAGAGATATCGCATGAATCTGGCTGCAAATATGCTGTTACAGGATAAGGCGAAAGAAATACAAGAGATCGCCTTTTGTTTAGGATATGAAAATCCGGGAAAATTTTCATCTGCATTTCGAAGTGTGATGGGGCTGTCTCCGGCAGAGTACAGATTCAGAAAGGAAACATATGATGGAAAATAAAAAAGTATCAGAAAAAAAGGACAGCTGGCTGAAAGTGTTGCTGAGCTATACCGAAGGAAGCGGGCAAAGGCTTGGAATATCTGTTATTTTATCTGTTATCAGTATTATCAGTGGACTTATGCCATATTATTGCATTTACCGTGGAATCGATTTGTATATAAGAAATCTGAATCAGGCTCCTATGCAGGAAATTTTAAGATGGTGTCTGTATGCCTTACTCTTTTACACTATAAAAATCGTAAGCTTTTCCGCATCCACATGGATATCACATATAGCAGCCTATCACATATTGGAGGGTTTAAGCTCCGCCTGACAGACCGGTTTCTGAAAGCACCATTAGGAGATGTGGAAGGGCACAGTATTGGTGAAATCAAGAGCATTATGGTAGAAAAAATCGAAAATATGGAACCACCCATTGCTCATATGATTCCGGAAGGAAGCGGACATATCCTGCTTCCGGTAATCAGCTTTATCGCTTTGCTTACGCTGGACTGGAGAATTGCACTGGCTTCTCTTGTAACCGTTCCATTGTCCTTGGTATTTATGACGCTTACCATGATTATCAGCGGAAAAAGTTTCACTCAGTACGATGAATCCAATGCACATATGAACAGTACTATTGTGGAATACATAGAGGGCATCGAGGTTATTAAGGCATTTGGCAGGGCAGGAACCTCTTATGAGAAATATGCAAAAGCAATTCTGGATTATAAGAAATTCGTTGTGAAATGGCTGTCTTCCACCTGGATCACCATGAAAATGACATTCGCCCTGTTTCCTTCTACCTTGCTTGGAACTTTGCCTGTAGGTCTGTATCTGACGATGCATGGTCTGTTGACCATATCACAGCTTGTGCTGGCAGTCATGCTGTCCATGTCCATGGTGACATCTTTTGCAAAAATAGAGGTATTCTCTGAAAATCTTCGTGAAATGCAATATAACATCGAAAGCATACAGGATTTTCTTACGATGAAAGAATTGCCGGAGCCTTCTGTATATGCAAACATCAACAGCTATGATGTGAAACTGGAAAATGTGCATTTCTCTTATACCGGTGAGGAAAAGGACGAGGTGTTGCATGGAATTGACCTGACGATTCCGGCAGGAAGTTTTACTGCATTGGTCGGACCGAGCGGCGGAGGTAAATCCACGGTAGCAAGGTTGATCTCAAGATTCTGGGATGTGACGTCAGGCAGCATTACCATAGGCGGTGTAAATATTAAGGAAATTCCGCTGTCACAGCTTTCTGAAATGGTTAGTTTTGTAACACAGGATAATTTCCTGTTCCGGTGTTCCATTATGGAAAATATACGTCTTGGTAATCCGGCAGCATCGGATGAAGAGGTGAAGGAAGCGGCAAGAAAGGCATGCTGCCAGGAATTTATAGAGAAACTGCCACAGGGTTATGATACTCCGGCAGGGGAAGCTGGAAAACAGCTGTCCGGTGGAGAAAAGCAGAGAATTGCCATTGCCAGAATGATGTTAAAAATGCACCGATCGTCATTCTTGACGAAGCTACTGCATTTACGGATCCGGAAAATGAGAACAAGATCCAGAAGAGTATTGAAGAACTGACAAAAGGCAAGACATTGCTGGTCATTGCACACAGACTTTCCACAATCACAGATGCAGACAAAATCGTTGTTTTGAAAAATGGCTGTATAGAAGGGGCAGGAAACCAGGAAGAGTTGATTCAGAACAGTCCGCTTTATCAGCGAATGTGGCAGGCCCATGTGGGAGCAAGGCACTGGGCAGTTGGAAGCCAGAAAGAAGGTGAAAAATCATGTTTAGTACTGTAAAAAGAATTATTGACTGGTGTGGAAGCTTTAAAAAGAATCTGTATATCGGTTTTATTTTTTCCTTTTTTTCAGGCTGGTTTGCGGCAATGCCGGTCGTATGGGCTGCATATATGATCGGGAAGCTTGTAGAATGCGAGGACAGGGAAAAGCTGTCTCAACGGTTTGGATTGGGAAAAGTATCGTGATTCTGCTGTGCTTCATTTTTCTGCGTTTTCTGTTTGATTATCTGAGAGCAAGATTTCAGGAGTCGATCAGTTATGAATTGATTGCAAGAGACAGAATTGCAGTAGGAGATGCACTGAAACGTGTATCTTTAGGATACTTCCAGAACATGAATACAGGCACGATTCTCAATTCCATCACAACAGGCCTTCATACGCTGGAAGGAATGGGAATCCGTATGATTGATAACTTTGTAGGAGGTTATCTGAATTTTATCTGCATCCTTTTGTGGCTTACCTGTATGAACTGGAGAGTGGGGCTGATCGCAGTGACAGGTGCTGCTGTTTCTCTGATATTTCTGCTTATCATTTCAAAGTACAGTACAAGAAATGCACCGGTACTTGCAGCAGCAAACAGAGATCTGACCGGAGCAACCCTGGAATATGCCAGAGGGCTTTCTGTAGTGAAATCCTTTGGAAAAGCAGGAGCTTCCATGGATTCCATGAAAAAAGCATGCAGGGACAGCCGTGATATTAATCTGAAAATAGAATGGGGGTATATTCCTTATAATGCACTGCATCTGCTGGCGTTAAAGACAGCAAGTGTGTGTATCGTGATTTCTGCATTTTATCTGGAATTTTCAGGACAGCTGGATTTTACTTATATGATGATTATCATTCTGTTGTCATTCCATGTGTTTGGTTCTTTGGAGCCGATTGCAGACTGCGCCCATGTACTGGCAGTCATTGATGATGCCCTGGATCATTTGAATGAATTGACAAAAGAGTCCTTCATTGATGCAGATGGACAGCAGATAGAGATTACACACTATGATATCGAATTTCGAAATGTAGATTTTTCTTACGGGGAAGGGAAGGAAAGAAGACAGGTGCTCCATAATGTGAATCTGAAAATTCCGGAACATACAGTTACAGCAATCGTGGGTCCTTCCGGAAGCGGAAAATCTACGATCTGCAATCTGATTGCCCGGTTTTATGATGCAGACAGTGGAAGTGTTCGTGTGGGAGGACATGATGTGAAAGAATTTACCTGTGACAGTCTGTTATCCAACATTTCCATGGTATTTCAGAATGTATATCTGTTTCATGATACAGTGAGGAATAATATTTGCTTTGGAAAACCAGATGCAACAGAAGCAGAAATGGTCGAAGCGGCAAAGAAAGCATGCTGCCATGATTTTATTATGGCATTACCGGAAGGCTACGATACTGTAATCGGTGAAGGGGGTGGGAGCCTGTCCGGTGGAGAAAAACAGCGCATTTCCATCGCAAGAGCGATTCTAAAAGATGCACCGATTATTATACTTGACGAAGCGACAGCCAGTGTAGATCCGGAAAATGAACATCTGATCCAGACGGCCATATCGGAACTTACCAAGGGAAAAACCATTGTGACAATTGCACACAGACTGGCGACGATTGAGCAGGCAGACCAGATTCTGGTGGTGGATGATGGACAGATTGTTCAGAGAGGAACCCACAGAGAGCTTGTAGCTGTTCCTGGAAAATATAAGGATTTTGTAGATATCAGAAGCCAGTCGGAAGGCTGGAAAATCGGCTAGGGAGGAACGAAAGACATGGAAGAATCAAGAAAATTATCAGGAAGGGATCTTATTACAATAGGAATTTTCTCTGCAATTTATTTTGTGCTCAATCTGGCAGCTATGTTTACTGGATTTGTGCCAGTGTTGTGGCTGCTGTTACCGGGCGTGACAGGAATTGTGACCGGAATCCCATTCCTGCTTATGACATCTAAAGTGAGAAAACCAGGGGCAGTACTTATTATGGGAACAATTACTGCATTGCTTTATTTCGTGACTGGTCAGTTTACAGTATTGTTACTGATTACATTTGCTATTGCATGTGTATTGTCAGAACTGTACAGGGCTGTGACAAAGTATGATAACAGTTTTACACATATGATGATATCGTTTGTGTTTTTCTGTTATGGAATGCTTGGCTCTCCACTGGCAATATGGGTGTATAAAGACAGTTTTCTGGCGCAGATTCAGCAAAATGGAATGTCTGAAGAATATGTCCGATCTTTATCGGGATTGATTTCTACGCCAATGCTGATTATACTTTGCATTTCTCCAGTCATAGGAGGCGTGATTGGAGCGTTGATTGCCAAAGGTTTATTCCGTAAACATTTTAAGAAAGCAGGAATTGTCTGATGAATAAGAGAACAGTCATCAATCATCTTGATCCAAGAGCTGGGCTGTGGCTGCTTTTAATGGCAAATATTGGTATGTTCTGTCAGAAAAAATCTGAGCAGGGGAGTATGCTTTCAGGCATATTTCTCCTGCTTATGCTGGTACATGGACTATATAAGGCGGCAGGTAAAGGTATCGTTTTACTTGTTTCTTTCCACCTTTTACTAATGTATGTATTTCCGCAGTGCCCCGCATGGATGAATATGGTGTTTCCAGTTCTGATTAATTATTCATTGCGTATGATGCCATGTGTTTTGGCAGGTTTGTTGCTGCTTCGAACATCGTCCATGCAGAAAATGATCGCTGCCATGTATACACTGCATCTACCACAGGGGTTTATCATAGCAATGTCTACGACACTTCGATATTTTCCAGCTTTGAAAGAGGAGTTCGTACATATAAATGCTGCTATGAAACTTCAGAATATCTCATGGGCATCCCGCTTGGAGTGTACGGTAGTTCCATTGATCGTGTCTGCAGTCAATACATCGGATGAAATAGCAGCGGCGGCAGTGGCAAGAGGAATCGAGAATCCAGGAAAAAAGACAAGTGAAATAACACTTCACATGGGGATTTCAGACTGGTTGATAATGATTTTGGTAACATTTGGAATTCTTATAGTGGTGATCGCAGGATAAAGGAAATGATAAAGTTTGAAAATGTAAATGTAACAATACAAGAGAAAAGAATTCTGTCAGACGTGAATCTGGAGATACAGGATGGAGAGTTTGTATTGATATGTGGGGAAAGTGGATGTGGAAAAACCACAATGACAAAACTGATTAATGGATTGATTCCACATTTTGTGAGGGATGTCAGCGTAGACGGAACGATTACGGTTTGCGGGAAAAATGTTGCAGAGATGCCTATGTATGAAATTGCAGAACTTGTAGGGTCTGTTTTTCAGAATCCAAGAACTCAGTTTTTTATACGAATTCTAATGCTGAGATGGCATTTGGTCTGGAAAACAGAGGCGTGGAACCGGAATATATACGAAAAAGAATTAAGAATACAATAAATGAATTAGATATAGAGAAGCTGGAAGATCGAAATGTATTTTCCATGTCAGGTGGTGAGAAACAGCTTCTTGCGTTTGCATCAGTATATGCCATGAATCCGCAGATTTATGTGCTGGATGAGCCGTCGGCGAATCTGGATATAGCAGCTATGGAAAAGCTGAGTGAAAGAATGAAGGTAATTAAGGAGAAGGGACATACTGTAATTGTGGCAGAACACCGTCTGGCATGGATCCAGAAATTCGCAGACAGAATTATTTATATAAAAAGAAGGACGTATAGAACAAGAATTTACGTCAGATGAGTTTAAGGCTTTGTCTGATCTGAGACGAGAACAAATGGGACTCAGGAGTATCATTCCTGAACAGATACAGATCCCGGAGATTACAGTAAACTCAGAAGACGCAGTACTTCAGGTTTGCAACCTTTCAGGTAAGAGGAAGAAGCAGATGATTTTTGAAAATATCAGTTTATCTGCCGGAGAAGGGGATATCATTGGTATTACAGGAGAAAATGGTGCAGGAAAATCTACGTTTTTGTAATTGTTTTGTGTGGCTTGCTTAAACCAAAGAATGGTGAGATTTTGTATAAAGGAAAAAGATTATCAGAAAAAGCGAGGACAAAATTATTTGGTATGGTCATGCAGGAAGTAAACCATCAGTTGTTTTCAGACAGTGTAAAAAATGAATGTCTGCTTGCAAATGAAGAGGCCTCTGAACAAAAAATCAGGGAATTACTTGAAAAATTCGACTTGGAAGAGTATGCAGAATATCATCCGATGATATTATCGGGTGGACAAAGACAGAGGCTTGCCATTTGCCAAGCAGTTATGGGTGGAAAAAAGCTGCTTATTTTCGATGAACCTACCAGCGGGTTGGATTTTAAGCATATGTGTCAGGTGGAAAAATTGATGAAACAATTGTCAGAAGAAAAATATATTATTATAGTTGTAACACATGACTATGAGTTTTTGAATCGAACTTGTAAGGGGTATATTAGAATAAATAGTTGATTTTTAGGAAAGGAAAACGAATTAAAGGAAGGAATTACTGATAAAAGTAATTCATAAATTTGTGGTAACTGTTCAGAGCCCCATTGAGCCATAAGCTTTTTGAGCAAAAGGAAAACCGGGGATTTTACTCCTCGGTTTTCTGGCTGTTGTGCTTCAGTCTTCAACTTGAAAAATATCTTCTACAGGCACTTTCAGGTAATGTGCCAGCCGGATTGCAATCTCAAGAGAGGGATTACGTTCTCCACGTTCGATGCGGCCTATAGTCTGGCTGCAGGAACCTATGGCTTCAGCCAAATCTGCTTGAATGAGATTCCGTTCTTCACGAATATCTTTTAATGTATTATTGATTGCCATTCAATCACTTCCTTTGCTTATTGTTATCAGCAGGATCATGAACCTGCTGTTGAAATCTAATGAAATCCCGGAATTTCTGCACCTTTGCATTTCCCGATTACTTTTCCAAAAACTTTAAAAGAGTCAGATTCCAAAACCTGGATAGGACGATATTTTTGATTTAAAGAGATCAGATAAACACCATCTGGCTCATCGTGTAATTCCTTGATGTAAATATTGCCGTTGAGATAGAAGATTCCAATTTCACCATTAGCAAGAGAATCTTTTTTCTGAATCCATGCAACATCATCTGTATGATAAACTGGCTCCATACTGTCACCGGAAATCCGTACACCAAAGTCAGTCTGCTCAGGAGCAAGGTGTCCTACATCATAGGTTTCTTTTACAGAATCCTCCAGGTAATTTCCAGTACCAGCAGAAACTGGTTCCCATGTAATTTCTACAGGATGATGGAATGGGATAATTTTTGCAGACAGTGGAGAAAACTTTTTAGAAGCTTTCAAAATATCAGCAAATTCAATCAATTTATTTCTGCCTTCTTCATTCAATCCACTCATAATGTTATATGGATTTTCTCCAAAGAAGGATTCATATATATCTTCGATATCAAGTAACTGGCAAAGTGTCAGGAAAACATGTAAAGCTGGTTCTCGTGCATTGTTCTCCCATTTGGAGAGTGCTTTTGTAGTGACCTGAATACCTTCCTGAGAAAGCAGGTTTACCAGATCTGATTGAGAGTATCCTTTCTTTTTTCTATTTTCTGCTAATATTTCCCCGAAATCACGCATTTGTTCGCCTCATTTCTATTTGAATTTTCTATATGCATTATACCGTATGTTAGAAATAAAATCAACAATAATCTCCGAAATGGAGAAAATACAACCAAGATGTTGCTTGACTATCTCCGAAATGTCGATATATACTAAACATACAGAAATTGATAAGACATTATGTTGAAGGAAGCAGCTGGGAGGTGAAAAGTTTGAGTGAGCGTGTGATCCTGCATAGTGATATGAACTGTTTTGTGTGACTTGAAAGTCACTACATTTATTGTCTTACCGTAAGGTGTAAGACCTGCTGTTCCGTCAGTTGAGTCTAATATCTACAAAGTAGCGGGTAACTGCTATGAGGAAACGAGATATGAAAAATCATCTTTACAGAGATGTAGAACTGATTCCGTGAGGATAAGAACAAGTAAGAGCAACACTGACTTGAGATGATGACTGGGATAGAATGGCTAAGATATCTGAATCACTGGTAAATGCCGTTATGCGCGAACAGGCCAAAGGTTGCTGGGCCTGGCCCAAAATGGGAATGCGGTTTGGTTGGGGGTTGAAACAGCCACCACACGGACTATAGAACCGTCGGCAGAAAGGTGGAGCCTAATCTACCAGCATAAATGTAGTGGAACAAGGTAAGCCCGTATATCTCCATAAAGATACGGAAAGTAACCCGTAAGGGAAACCGATAGATGTGCGGGTAAGGAGGACGGAGAAAGCGAATGCCTTCTTGTAATGAGAAGGATAGAGAATATACTCACCCGAAAGGGGGCAGACTTCCGTCTGGTCTTATGTTGCAAGAGAATTAGCAGAATTTCTGAAAGGAGAAATGCAAATGTACGAGAAATCGTGTGCATCTTCAAATCACATTAAGAGCTGGAAGGATATTGATTTTGGAACAGCTGAATATGAGGTTAAGAAACTGCAGATGCGTATTGCAAAGGCTGTAAAGGAGAACAGAGTAGGAAAAATCAAATCCTTACAATGGACTCTGACTCATTCGTTTTATGCAAAAGCAATTGCTGTAAAAAGAGTAACAGAAAACAAGGGTAAAAGAACACCTGGAGTAGATGGCGTGTGTTGGATAAGTAATGAGGACAAATTTAACGCCATATTCACACTTCAGAGAAGAGGATACCAACCTCAACCGCTCAGACGAATCTACATTCCAAAGAAAAATGGAAAAAAGAGACCACTGAGTATTCCTACAATGAAAGATAGGGCAATGCAAACATTACACAAAATGGCACTGGAACCAGTCACAGAAACTCTGGCAGACGGCACTTCATACGGATTCAGACCCAACAGATGTGTTCAAGACGCTATAGAGCAATGTTTTGTCGACTTGGCTCGAAAAACAGCACCAGAATGGGTGTTGGAAGGTGACATAAAAGGATGTTTCGATAACATAAATCATGAATGGATGCAAAAGAATATCCCTATGGACAAAGAAATTTTGCACAAATTTCTTAAAGCTGGATTTGTGGAAAAGGGAAAACTCAATGCTACTGACCAAGGAACACCACTCTTCCCTCACAAAATACACCTTAGCCATAACCCAAACTCCCTAAAAACAACCGACCGGGCATGCCCCGGTCGATGTATTATTCTTTCAGCAATTTTTCAACAGCCTTTTTGAAATCATATAATTTATCAATATACACATGAACAATTGTCCCGCAATGTTCTTTCACAATCACTCCATCATAGTCGTGTGCAAGCTGATTTCTTACTTTCAGCATATCCATCCACTCATCACCAGTAATCAGATTCGCCTGAAATGATTCTCTGAGAACTTCTCTTGGTGAGCCAGTGACAAATCCAGTTATTGCATAATACTGTACCAGAATATCTTTCATAACCTTCCACGCCAAGTCAAATGTAATACTGAATTTAGCACTGGTTCCACTAAGTACAAAAGAATCTGACAAATCACGCTGTTTCGCCTCCGCCAGAGAGTCCAGTGAATTTCTAAACGACTCAAATCTTCTTATAAATTTCTCGTCCATATTGTTTTATATCCTCCAACAACAGCTGATTCTGACAAGTATCAAGATCAACCAGATCAATTGTGTACAATGTTGGAATCTCTTCTAAATTCTCCTGCAAATCAAGAATTTCGTGTGAAGCGACTCCAGACACTGCAATATCAATATCGCTCCGCTCTGTCGCAGTTCCCTTTGCCCGGGATCCATACAGAATTATCTTCTGTGCCCCATACAATCTGCACCGTTGTATAATTTCTGTCATGACCTCATCAACGCGCATAGTTTCCCCCATTTCACTCATAAAACTAATTTCATTATAGGTTAAATCCCACGCAACGTCAATTTGCAAAATCTATCTAATTTATTGCCATCAACATCCAGTATCAAATTATCTCT
>ENA-OQDM01001177-OQDM01001177.1-human-gut-metagenome-genome-assembly--contig:-NODE-1177-length-11280-cov-1.400879_pt1 | contig 11280 bp, 10 predicted proteins | sample MGYA00242772_ERZ504605 | MGnify/ENA primary metagenome ERZ504605 (study PRJEB26092, sample SAMD00036348) | human gut metagenome | host: Homo sapiens | study: EMG produced TPA metagenomics assembly of... | reverse complement strand
GGGAACCCCGGCCACCCGCGCCTCCATCTTAGAAAAGCTGGTGCAGATGGGCTTTGTGGAGCGCAGGGGAAAACAGCTACTTCCCACCAAGGACGGCCACAACCTTGTGTGTGTCCTGCCGGATGTGCTGACTTCTCCCCAGCTCACGGCGGAATGGGAAACCAAGCTGACGGCCATTGCCAAGGGCGAGGCCGACCCGGAGGGCTTCATGGTAGGCATTGAGGAAATGACCCGAAACCTGATTTCCCGTTATTCGCAGATCAGCGAGGACGCGCAGAAGTTGTTTCAGGCCGAGCGTGTTGTTATCGGCAAGTGTCCCCGCTGCGGCGAAGCCGTCTACGAGGGCAAGAAAAACTATTACTGCGGAAACCGGGCCTGCCAGTTTGTCATGTGGAAGAATGACCGATTTTTTGAGGAACGAGGCAAGACGTTCACCCCGAAGATCGCCGCCACGCTGCTCAAAGACGGAAAAACAAAGGTAAAGGGCCTGCGCTCCATGAAAACCGGAAAAACCTACGACGGGACGGTGCTTTTGGCCGATACCGGCGGGAAGTACGTCAACTACCGCGTGGAGAAAAAGAGCTGACGGAGTAACGTAGCAAGCATAGGAAGTGTAGCCACACTTCCGATAAATCCCTGACCCGGCCACCCTGCCGGGCCGGGGATTTTGCTTGTTGAAGCCCAAACCCCTACACTCTTACAATTTACAATTATCTTGTTTCAAATATATGTTTGTACTGATATAATAAAAAATAAAACATAAGAGAGTTGGGGTAAGTTATGCAGGAAATGACACATAGGCACACCCGCGAATTGGATGTGTTTTACAACGAGCATAGAGATGCCTGTACGAATTGTGGGAAAAAATTTCAAAATGGTATGTGTGCGCATTTGGGATATGACACAGAAAGAAATCCTGTTGTCCTATGTGATGATTGCGCATATTTGCTATCAGAAACCGTAGTTCGTTATCACTGGACGGAACCAGAATACGAAAAAGTTGCGCCAGAATCTAAACTTTGGCGTTACATGGATTTAAGCAAGTTCCTTTCGATGATTGGTAAAAAGACACTATATTTTGCATCTGCAGAATCATTCGAGGATATATTTGAGGGTGCAAAAGGCACATTGGAACGGAAAGAAAAATGGGATACATTTTATCTTGATTTTTTTAGAAATGCAATTCAAACTGCGCCTGGCATGAAACCAGAAGATTTAACAGGCAAATACATTGAGGAAAATGCAGCACGTTTGTTGTCCGAAATGAATGCTAGTGGAAATGCCGAAAGGAAGCGCACATTCATAAGTTGTTGGCATTGTAACGAGTTTGAATCGGAAGCAATGTGGAAATTGTACTCAACAAATGTGAAGAATGCACTTGCAATTCAAACTACATACCAACAGTTGTATGAGGCTCTTGACAAAGACCCCGCAATAGAAATCGGGAAAGTCAAATATATTGATTTTTCCAAAAGATTTTCTTCCGTAAATGGTTCGTTCTGGTATAAACGAAAATCATTTGAACACGAGAGAGAAGTACGCGCTATTATCACAAGTCATCAGGCACACAGCGTATAGAAAAAGCAGTCAATCTTGAGAAGCTAATTTCAGCAGTATACATTTCTCCTTATGCGCCAAAATGGTTTGAGGACGTGGTGCGTGATGTAATGCAAAAATATGAATTGAATAAACCCTTATATTATTCAGAGATGTTAAAAACACCATTCTATTGATATTTCAATTAAAAGGTTTAGCAGGAAATCTTTCAAAGATTTCCTGCTTTTCTTATGCTATTTTTCAGAAAGGAGCGACTGAATGAGCGAAGTATTTTCGATCCTGTTTCATAACCGACAGCGTTATGAGCAAGGCAAAGAGGGCCTTTGGTTTTCTTTGCCGACTACAACCGAAAAGCTGCAAGAAGCCCTGCGGGAAATCGGGATCAGTGCCGACAATCCACAGGACTTTTTCTTGTACGACTACCGAAGCCCGCAGGAGCGTCCCATTAAACTGCCCCGCGATCTGGTGCTGTCCGCCGATATGGACGAGCTGAACTTCCTTGCCGCGAGGCTGGAAAAGCTGGACGCCGCCGAGCTTGCGGAGCTGAACGCCGCTCTGACAAGTCCGCAGAGCGACTTCCACAGCATCGGTCAGATCATCGACTACCCCGACAACGTGGACTACTATGTGCATCTGCCGGATGTTACCGGCACAGGCCAGTTGGGTGACTACTATCTGAACCGTTCCGGCATGGTGGATATGCCGGAGGAATGGAAAGCAGGAATTTTCCTGCCCCGTTTCGGCCTGCATATTGCCAATACGGAGCATGGTGTTTTCACCGATTATGGCTATCTGGTGAAAAGCGGCGACGAGTGGCAGCGTGTCCATGAGGGCCAGCCGGTGCCGGAGGAATACCGAGTGATGGCCTATCCCGCGCCGGAAATTCTGCGGGACGAGGCCCCGGCCCAGACGGTGCAGCCGGAGGCAGCGCCCACCGCCGAAGCTGCGGCCCCGCCGCCCGTCGTCCCTATCATTCTCAACAGCCAGAACAGCGCAGACCGCATGAAAGAGATCACCGACCGGCTGGAAACCGGCATACAGGAGCTTTTCGAGAGTGAACGCTACAAAGCCTATCTCACCTCTATGGCGAAGTTCCACAGTTACAGCTTCAACAATACGCTGCTGATCGCCATGCAGGGCGGCCAGCTTGTGGCTGGCTACAACAAGTGGCGGGACGATTTTCACCGCAATGTGAAGCGGGGCGAGAAAGGCATCAAAATTCTGGCTCCGGCTCCCTACAAGGTGAAAAAGGAAATGCCGAAGCTGGACGAACAGGGTCAGCCGGTCATGGACAAGGACGGCAAGCCTCTGACCGAAGTACAGGAAACGCAAGTTCCGGCGTTCAAAATCGTGTCTGTCTTTGATGTGAGCCAGACCGAGGGCGAACCGTTGCCATCTATCGGTGTGGACGAGCTGGCCGGAAATGTGGAGCAATACGAGGACTTCTTCAAGGCACTGGAACAGACTTCCCCCGTGCCGATGGCCTTTGAGGACATCCCCGGTGTTCTCACGGCTACTACCACCTGACGGAAAAGCGGATCGCCATACAGGAGAACATGAGTGAGCTGCAAACTTTGAAAACAGCCATCCATGAGATTGCCCATGCCAAGCTCCACGCCATTGACCCGGACGCCCCTGTGACCAAGCAGGCCGACCGGCCCGACAGCCGCACCCGCGAGGTGCAGGCCGAGAGCGTGGCCTATGCCGTCTGCCAGCACTACGAACTGGACACGTCCGACTATTCCTTTGGGTATGTGGCTGGTTGGAGTTCCGGCAAAGACCTGAAAGAGCTGCGGGCGTCCCTTGAAACCATCCGGGCCACCGCCCATGAGCTGATTACCACCATCGACGGCCACCTTGCCGAGCTTCAGCAACAGCGGCAGACGCAGCAGGCCGTGGAGCAAACTGTGGAACAGGCCGCCGAGCAGCCTGCCCCCGACAGTGTGTTTTCCAAGCTGCCCCCGGAACAGCAGCAGGAAATGACCGACAGTGTAAAGGCCATGCTGCAAATCCTGATTGACGCCGATGTGAAATCAACCGGCGAGGTGACGCAAGGCACGTTAGACGCCATTCAGACACAGGGCTTTGTCCTTTCCGGCGACGGGACGCTGCAACGGGCCGAGGCCCAGCCGGAGCCGCAGCCGTGGAATGGGATTGACGGCCTTTTGAACAACAAACCCATTATGCCGGAGGCCACCCCCACGGAACGGGCCAACGCCCTGATCGACTGGGCCGAGCGCAACGGACAGCGCATGGGCAACGAGGAACGCCGGTTGATCGTGGAGTACGCCGAGGCTGTGGGCAACACGGACAAGGTGATCGAGCTTATCAACCGCCTGTGCGAACATGGCTATGAAATGCAGCACGGCCATGTGGACGAGCTGGTGAAAGCCGGATTGACCGGGAAATCGCAGAGGCCAAGGCCGCACAGCAGCCCACCCTTGACCCCACGGCAGAGCCGGTTGTGACGATCCTTTTCACCGAAAGCCCCGATCTGGAAATGGGCCAGCAAATGCCGCTGCATGGGGCCGACGCCCTGTTTGCCCGGCTGGACGCAGAACATCGGGGCGGCGGCTACTATGATAAGACCGACTTCCGCATTGATTTCACATTCCAAGGAGAGCCGCACAGCTATTCCGGGCGGCCAGGATTTTTGGCGACCGGGACGGTTCCCTGATTGAGCATATCCGGGAGTATCAGACCTTTTATCTGAACGATGAAAAATGGAAAGACCATTTGACCCGGCAGGGCGGCCCGGAGGCGTGGGCGGAGGATCACGCCAGCCGTGAAGCCTTTCTCACCGAGATCATTCCCTACATGGAGCTGCATTGCAACCTGTCCCGGCTGGAACAGGAGGCGCAGACCCGTTTGGCGTCCAGCGACACCCTGACGCCGGAGGAAACCGCCTACTATGGGGCGCTGGTGGACTACGCTATGGAGTGCCGTCCGCTGCTCAACCACGGAGAGCCTTTGCCGGAAATGCCGAAACTGACCGACTTCGACCAGAGCTTGCAGGACTACAAAGCGCAGGTGGAGGCGGAAATTGCACAGGAGGCCGCCGATGCCGGTATGACCGTGGAGGAATATGCGGCGGCTGGCTATGAGGCCCCGGTCCAGCCGCAGGAGGCCCAAGAGCCGCCCCAGCAGGAGACCCCGGAGCAACCGGCGAAGGAGCCTGCGGCGTCCGACTACTACTATTCCATCAATGAGGGCGCAGCCCGCCGTGCCAAGGAAATGAACAGCTTTTCTGACTACCAGCCCGGCAGCGCCACAGCCAAGTACCGGCATTATGTGGATAAAGCCTTTGCGCTGGCACAGGAACAGAAAAAGCGCGTCGATCCCATGTACCATGAGAAGATCGACAGTCTGCTTGACACCTATGCCCGGAAACTGGCCGTCAATATGAACCACGGCTATGAGATTGATGCCCGTGTTCCGTCCATTTTGATTGCCGGTGGTTCCAATTTCCCGGTACGCCAGAAAGAGAAACAGAACGCGGCCCGTGACAGCAATATGCAGGAATGGCAGTACATCCAAGGGCTGCTTGACAAAATCCGCAGCACCGGCATGGGCGGCATCCGGCAGGACGACCCGCAGGCCATTCCCAAGCTGCAAAAAAAGCTGGACGGTCTGGAAAAGGCGCAGGAAACCATGAAAGCGGTCAATGCCTATTACCGCAAACACGGTACGCTGGACGGTTGCCCGCACCTCTCTCCTGAAAACATCGAAAACCTGAAAGCGGATATGGCGTCCGGCTGGCACTATGAAAAGAAGCCGTTTCAGAGCTGGGAGCTGTCCAACAACAATGCGGAAATCCGCCGCGTCCGGCAGCGGATCGAAAGCCTGACCCGCGCAAGCGAAGTGGCCTATGTGGGCTGGGAATTTGACGGCGGCCATGTGGAGGCCAACAGGGATCAGGGCCGCTTGCAGGTGTTCTTTGACGGCAAGCCGGAAGCGGACGCCCGCCAGCAGTTGAAAGAGAACGGTTTCCGCTGGGCGCCGAGTGTGGGCGCATGGCAGCGGCTTTTGAACGACAATGCCTACCGTGCGTCGGACAGGATTGCTTGTATTCAGCCCCTTTCCGGCATCAAGCCCACGGAGCTGCAACGCAACAGCAGCCGGGAGCAGCGGGCGCAGATGGCACAGGATCAGACCGAGCCGGACTACTTCTACCGGGTACACGCCACCCCCAGCAGCGACAGCCGGGAAAACCTGTATATGCTGCAAGCCTATATTCCGCAGGACAACGGCAGGGCCAAGATCGGGGATATTCTCTACATCGGGACGCCGGAACGGTGTCGGGAGCTGATGGATCAGCTTAATACCGGGGAGCTGACGCAGGAGGCCGTCAAGGAGCTGTATGCCAAGGAGCAGGAGCAGCCGGAACAGGAACCCACCCCGGAACAGGAACCGGCACCAGAGCCGGAGCCGGAACAAGAACCCGTGCAGGAGCCGGAAACCGCCCCGGCGCAGGAAGTTACTTCCGACGCCGAGCCGCAGGCAGCCCCCTCAAGACCCCTGACGGAGTTGCAGGAAAAGGCGCTGGAAATCGCTGACCGCTACAAAGACCTGCCCTTGCAGGCTAAGATTGATGTGATCGCGCAGGCGTTTGGCTGTAAGACCGGCGAAATCCACACGTCCCCCTGTACTGGCAAATGGCGCGGCACCAGCGACATGACGATCCGTTTCGACAACGGCGCGTCCCTGTTTATCGGCAACCACCTGACGCCGAAAGCCAAGACGGTCAAGGTGCAGACGGAATGTGTCAACCGCACCTTAGTGCAGTACAACCCGGAGATCGTCAAGGCCACCAAGAAAGCGGCCCTGCCTGCGCTGTTGCAGCGGGAGGCCAAGGACAACGAGATCGCGGCCCAAAAGGGCTTGAAGCCCTACGCGCTGCTCAATGTGGAATTTAACGAGGGAGCCGACGAAAAGACCGGCGGTTATATTGGCTGGTACTATGTGACGCTGGCCGTGGACGGCAAAATCTGTACCCATCTGGAAACGGGATTGAACCATGATATTGCCAGCGGCAAGGTGAGCGACACCCCCACACGGGCCGACTACTACCCAGCAGGAGCCTTGAAAGAGGCCGATGTGGACTACGTTCTCAATAACGTGGGCTTTTCCTCTGCATCCACCCTCTATACGGTGCCGCTGCGGGACGATGTGCGGGAACGTGCCGAAAAGACACTGGCTGAGCGCAGCGCCGCCGCGCCGGAGCAGGGCGACATCTTTGCCATCTACCAGATCAAAGGCGGGCCGGAAACACGGGATTATCGCTTTGAGGCTTACGAGAGCTTGCAGGAAGCGGGGCTGGCCGTTGACCGGCAGAATTACGATCTGGTTTACACGGCCCCGCTGGACGGCAAAACCACGCTGGAGGACATTTACCGTACATTCAACCTTGACCGTCCCGCCGACTTCACCGGCCACAGCCTTTCCATTTCCGACATTGTGGTGCTGACCCGCAGCGGCAAGGAGGAAGCCCACTACTGTGACAGCTTCGGCTTTACGCCGGTGCCGGAGTTCTTCTTGCAGCGGGAAAAGCAGCTTACACCACGGGAATTGCCGACCGGCGAGAGCATCCAGACCCCAAGGGGCAGCTTCCTTGTAACCGACATGAGCCGGGAGCAGTTGGAGGCCGCAGGCTATGGTTTCCATCACCAATCCGAGGACGGCAAGTATCTTATCATGGGCAACGGCACGGACGCCTTTGCCATTCCCGCCCAGCAGGAAAGCCCCATCAAGGCTGCTGAAATGACGACCGAGCAGAACTACAACATGATCGACGGCGTTCTGAACAATGCCCCAACCATGAGTGAGCTGGAAGCTAAGGCCAAAGCCGGGGAACAGATTTCCTTGTTTGACGTGGCCGAGGCAGCCAAGGCAGCGGCCCAAAAGCCCAAGCAGCCCCAGCGCCCGGCGCAGAAACAGAAAAAACCGTCCATCCGGGCGCAGCTCAAAGCCGCCAAGGAGGGACAGCAGAAGAAACCGCCGCAGCGGGAGAAAGCACAGGAATTGGAGGTGTGACACCATGAACAGGTTTGAGAATGTGGATGTTCTGGCCGCGCTGGAACAGCTCATGCGGCAGAACACCGCCTTTTATCGCAACGATTTTGAGATCGACAAGGAGATCATCGGGTGGGCCGCTGCCAGCGATAAGGCCGAGGACAAGACGCTTTTGTGGATGTCCCGCCCGTCCGGGACGTACTGTTTCCGGGAAAGTGATGTGTACCTGCAAGGCACCGCGCAACACAACACATGGAAGTTTTACGGGGAGCAGACCCGTGACCGGGTGCTGGCCTACGCCGTGGAGCTGACCGGCAAGGTGCGGGGTGTCATTCGCGGCAATCTCTATGAGCTGGACTATCCCCAGCACTTCCGGCACGTCGCAGCCGAGGCGGTACAGGCCGACAACATCATCCTGCACTATGAAAAGGGCGACCGGGAGCAGCCCGCCGGTCTGTACTTCGACGGACGGCCCGATCCCAATCTGGGGGCGTTCCTGCGGTATGAGGCCAAGCCCAATGAGCCGGAACACCTGCGGGAGCTGTTGCGGCATGAACAGAAAGGCCGGGCGCAGCTTGCGCCCGGCGACTTTAAGGCCCACGTCACGGCGCTGCATGACAGCATCGATTTTTGGCCGAGGCGCAGCGGATCGTGGCCGGACTGAAAGATCTGTCCGCCCCCAACAGCCCCAACAAGACGCATTTCATGGTGGAGCTGTCCCCATACTTTGTGCAGATTGCATCCAGCAAGGACACCGACCGGCTGTTTTCCATGCTGCCCTATAAATCCCTGTGCTTTACCGGCATGAAAGACCGGCACGGCCTGTATGCAGTGATTGGCAAGGACGAGAACCGGGACAAGGAAGTGCGGCGGCCCCGCGCTTCCATCCGCAGGCAGCTATCCGAAATCAAACAGGCCCAAGCCTCGAAAAAGGCCCCGGCCAGAACCAAGAAAAACGAATTGGAGGTATGACAATGGTACAGTTTACCGTGGAAGAAGAAAACCTGATCTGTATGTATCACAAGACCGACCGGCGCAGGACGGCGGCCAACATCCGGGCCGCCCTGCCGGACATGGACGAGGACATGGCGGCGCTGGCCCGCCAGACCGCCGATAAGCTGGACGCCATGAGCGACGCCGACTTTGCGGCGCATAGGTTCCACTTCACAGACGAATAAGCAAAACGCCGGGCGCAGGGGCTGTATTGCCTCTGCGTCCGGCATTTTTATATGGCCTTAAATGCTGAAATCATATCGCGAATATTTTGAAATCTTTTGATTTTATCCGGGTTCAATCCTTTCTCAACAAAAGCTCGTAAATTCTGATTCGTAATTTTTTCTGTATTGGTTTTGCCTGTCATTACAAAATAAATAACTCTGGTGAGCGCATAAGTTTCGTGAACTATGCCATAAGTGTTAAACCCCTCGACAACCAGTGCAGGATCATTAAAATAGCCCTTGAACTCTGTATTAACCGTTGTTAGCGTACTATCAGGAATTTTTACAAGTCCAAAATCTGAAAGTTTCACTACAAGAGTATCATCGTACTCTTTTATCAAAATATTTTTAGGACTTATATCACGATGTAGATGTCCTTTTGAATGAAGATAATCAAAGGCACGTAATATTTGTTGGACAATTCCTTTTCGCTGTACAATTGTTAAGGTGGAGTTATGAGCAGCGATATATCCGTCCAGTGTATAATCCATATATTCCATAATATACTCATTTTTATCTGGATTGTAGCAGTAAACTTCGAGTATGTATGGAGAAGATAGATCATTCATTACATCAAATTCTCTTTTGAAACGGGCAACTTCTTTATCTGTAAGTTCCTTTTTTGCACGCTTCAAAATAAAAGGACGATTATAAAAAGTGTCCTTATATTTATAAACATTAGCATAAGAACCGCTTCCTATCAGTTTCAAATCAAATGTAAAATCTTGTTGCTTATGTGAAATGGTTATGCTACTAAGAGGTAGAAAAATAGGAAGTGTATAATATAATTCGACCTTTGCCATATTGGGCGGCAATGAACTTCCGCCGCTTGAACTAAGGAAATCACGACAGCGTGTGAGTAAATCTAAATAGTATGGGTCTATTTGAAAGGCTAAAGGTGTTTCCTTTAATGAACTTACTAAGCTGAATATAATTTCAATTCTCTTAATTAAATCTCTGCTCGGTTCTGCCCAAAAATGTGCTTCATGTTCCCCGGTTGGTAGTCTTTCGTTCATTGTTCTAAAAAGCCCGACCAGATCATGATGTAAGGTCATAAGAATTTCCCGAAGTTTTTGGTTTCTAAATGATTTATATAAATCGGAGTATTCCGTATTTATTTGACTACACAATAATAATTCTCTATATTGTGATTCAATATAGTTTTCAATATTCATACAAGTTCCACCGTTTCCCACTTTGTTTTATTGTATTATATCATGCTATGACATAATCGGCAATTATCCAAAACGCCCGGGCGCGGAGGTGTCAAAGCCTCTGCGTCCGGCGCTCTTTTTTATTCCTGTTCCATCGGGAAGTTTGGCAGTTCTTCCAGTAGCTTCAAAATAAGGTGCTGCTTCATATCCTCGTCAACGGCCAGCTCGTCGATCATGGGGGTGTAGTGTTCGATCACCTTTTGTTTGGCCCACTTCTCACCGGCGACAGCGGCCTTGATGGTAGCTGTGTCCAGCAACATTTCCTGTTCGGCCATCGTGTCAACTCCTGTCGTTTTTTGTCTTATTCCAGCATACCACAGAACCGGCAGGAAAACCAGCGCCGGAAACATTTTCCTACGCATTTCAAAGCCCGTTCCGACAGGGATTTGATAAATCATTCTGCCACCCCACCGACCAACGCCGAAAAGCCTTGATTTCTGTGGGCTTTTTGCCCCCTAAATGCGTAGATGGTTAACCTTGTTATGGGCAAACAAATAATTTCTCACGAAGGAAAAATATCTTCCAAATTATATATCATTCGAGAAATATCATCTATTTTCAATAACAACCATTCTTCTGTTTGACCAATACTCGAAACTGCTGAAGTTAGGGTGGCTGTAATCAGGTTGCCCTTCTTTTAACTTTAGATTTTTTATCATTTCACATTGTGGCAATGTTAAATCAACCACAACTGGATAAGGATTATTTAGATCAATCAATGTCATCTCGTGGAAGTGCTCTGAAATGTCTATTTCGCCAATATAGTAAACTGATACAAAAATCATGTTTTCCACATTGGGGCCAATTTGCAGATTGATGTCTTTTGTTTGGTGCAAAATATTTCTATGTTTGTAAAGATATTCTCTTAAATTCGATTTTTTTGCCTTAACAAAATCCGCAATAAGATCTTCCTCGCTTCTATCATCCACTTTAATTGCTAACGGATGTAAGCAAGCTTTGTACTGGACAATCATATCAAAGGCGTGTTGCTCTAACTCGTTTTCGTCTAACTGCTTAAAGGAAATATTGTAGTGCATGCAATCGTTTCGCAATTTTCGAACAGTATGTAGTGCATCTTTTATGTCGCTTGTAATTACTCCGTCTTGATACAACTTGTCTATTCGCTTTTCTTGAGTATTTACATCTGCAAGTTTATGTTTTGCTACTAAATATCTACAGTATTCTTCGCAAGCAATTCCAACAACTGCAATTGTTCCCGTATAAAAACCAAAACTATATAGTTGCTCTGCTTCTTTCAGAAGATCCAAAATTTTTCTTCC
>ENA-OQDM01001176-OQDM01001176.1-human-gut-metagenome-genome-assembly--contig:-NODE-1176-length-11291-cov-2.075690_pt1 | contig 11291 bp, 9 predicted proteins | sample MGYA00242772_ERZ504605 | MGnify/ENA primary metagenome ERZ504605 (study PRJEB26092, sample SAMD00036348) | human gut metagenome | host: Homo sapiens | study: EMG produced TPA metagenomics assembly of... | reverse complement strand
CTAAGATGTTGTCATATTTCAAACCTGTTGCACTAGTCGCAACAAAGGTGGATACAGGGATTCGAACCCTGGGCCTCCAGAGCCACAATCTGGCGCGCTAACCAACTGCGCTATACCCACCATACGGCTATAAAGCCTGACACCTTATTAAAATAAGGAAATGTGCTCGAAGGGATTCGAACCCCCGACCCACGGCTTAGAAGGCCGTTGCTCTATCCAGCTGAGCTACGAACACATTTATCACATCTGCACTATAACAGGTTGCATATCTTCATAAAAAATCTGTTATATATTATGCTTTCCATAATAATTTGCAAATGGAAAGCGGGTGATGGGAATCGAACCCACGTATCCAGCTTGGAAGGCTGGTGTTCTACCATTGAACTACACCCGCACACGATCGGGGTGACAGGATTCGAACCTGCGACCTCCTGGTCCCAAACCAGGCGCTCTAGCCAAGCTGAGCCACACCCCGATATGAATTTTTATCCTGAAAAGCAAGTCATTCAAGTGCTTGTCTTTTCCGTCTCATCCGTGACGCAAGAGTTATTATATAGGACGCAAACATAAATGTCAACACTTTTTTTTATATTTTTTCAATTTTTTTAATTTTTTCTATAAATACTCGATTTCATAATGCGCCACACCCTTTTTATCAATGTCCATCAGGATATACGAAGGGCGTTTTCCCTCCTGTCGCGGATAGGAAATACTTCCAGGGTTCATGACAACGATTCCGTCCCCGTATTCGATCAGCGGAATATGTGTATGCCCGAACATTGCGACATCCGCGCCCCGCGCTAAAGCCTCACGCTTTAAATCCTCTATCCCTGATCCGACATAGTAATAATGTCCGTGTGTCATAAACACACGGTAATTTCCTGCCATGATCTCCTTTTCACGTGGCAGAGAAGAGAAAAAATCATTATTTCCAGCCACAATTTCTAATGGACAGCCACAAAGCTCCCCAATATAGTCTTCATACCCTTCCGCATCCCCGAGATGGATCACAAGATCCACCGGCGAAACTCTCTCTAAAACAACTTTTAAATTTTCATGTTTTTTATGCGTATCACTAATAACCAGTACTCTCATAAGGCTACCTGCCCCATCCTATGTATTTCCAATCCCCATTTTTATACATCAGATTCCATACTGATTCAATTTTTCCTTCATGGCGCGCAGCGCCTTTCCCCTGTGGCTGATCTGATTTTTCTGTTCCTCCGTAAGCTCTGCAGTGGAACATCCAAACTCATCCACATAAAAAATCGGATCATATCCAAACCCGTTACTTCCTGCAGGTTTTTCTCCGATATAACCTTCTATCGTTTCTCTTGTAACCAGCACATCTCCATTTGGCATTGCAGCAGCGATCGCACAGACAAAACGGGCCGTACGCTTTTCCTTCGGCACACCTTTTAACCGGTCTAAAATTGCCTGATTTTTGATCGTATAAGAGGTATCTTCCCCCATATAGCGGGCAGAATATACGCCCGGTTCCTTATTCAGATAATCCACCTCAAGTCCGGAATCATCTGCAAGGACAATATCTTTTGTAAACTGTGCCACTGCCTTTGCTTTTATTCTGGCATTTTCCTCAAATGTCGTCCCGTTTTCCACGATATCCGTCTGGATCCCGGCTTCTTTCATAGACAGGATCTCTGCATCCATATCCCCTAAAATTTCTCTGATTTCTTTCATTTTACCGGCATTTCCGGTCGCAAAAATAATTCTGTTCATTCCGCTTCTCCATTTCCCTGTATGCCATTGGTTTTCACACTAATATCCTTCTTCAAATGCACGCAATATCGCATGATAGATACCAAGTGCTGCTTTTTTTCTGATAATCCTCCGACCGCAGCAGATCAAGCTCCTGCTGATTGGTCATAAATCCAACCTCGATCAGCGCAACCGGAACCTTGCTTGTCCTTATAATATAGATACTGTCTCCCTCAACAAGACCACGGTTTCTGCTCTGTAACTGTCCCGTTACTTCCTCTAAACAGATCTGTGCCAGCCGCTTACTTCCAAGTTCGCTCTCATCCGACTCGTTATACATGACTGCTGTACCATTTGCCGAGGACATTCTTCCACTGTTTGTGGAATTGTTATGTACGCTGATAAAAAGATCGGCGTCCGACTTATTTGCAAGCTGTACCCTCTGATCAAAAGTAGGGTTGCTGTCGTCGGTTCTGGTATAATAAACACCGATATTGTGATCATCCTCATCAAGTATCTTTTTTAACTGAAGCACAATATCAAGATCAATTTCTTTTTCATTGACCCCCCGTTTGTTCGCTCCCGGCGCACGGCCTCCATGCCCCGCATCGATTACGACTACTTTATCATACACTTCCTGCGGTGTCAAAAAATCAAAATAATAATATGCACTGTCATATTCCGTTTTTAATTCATAAACATGATCCATTACGATCTCTATCACACCATCTTCTCCCTTGCTGGAATAAGAAAGTGTCGCAATGTGATTACTGCTTCCCGTAATCGGTCCGTTTTCAAAATAAGAGCGGTCTGTTCCCGGAATGCTGATTTTTATCGTCTGTGTCACATAATCATTTGTAAATTGAATATCAGATCCATTTATGCCCTCCGGCAGTTTCAACTGCAGCTGTCCGCCATGAACCTGTTCTGATGTATCTGCAGCAACAATTTCAAGATCTTTCATCTCTGTCTGGTTTTCCGCATATTCCTGCTCTGCTAAACGCTCTTCCCGCGATTCCACTGCCCAGGTATGGATCTGTGGAAAAAACGGAAGTCCAATGCAGACTGCCACAGTAAGCACCACAACAACTGCTGTCGCAAATTTTAATATTTTATCTTCCATGTAATAACTGCTTTCTATCGATTATCACTGAATGCCTTGATACAGAGATTGGATTTCTCTACGGTATCAACACTCACCCATTTCGAGCCATTTGCACTGATATAGCTCTCTCCATCATCTAAGTCTACATTTTCAGTCGCTTCATCCGCAGCATACTCGATTGCCATCGGATGTACGGATCCGGGTGTAATTATATACAGAACAACCGCATAACGCTCCCCCGCATCCACTTCAATTCCCTGGTTAAAGTCAACGGTATAATAACCGGCATTCCCAAGCTTGCCGGACGCAACCGGAATCATCTTCTCCAACGATGTCTCATCCTCAAACTGACGCACCACATATAATTCGTACTGTGAGTCTTTTCCAGTCGCATAAAAAGATGCCGCCTTTAAGGTTTCATTCCCCTCTGCGGTAAATACATTGGCACCGTAGATGCTGTCTTTATTATAACCAAGCTGTCCAACCCATCCGCACAGATCACTCTGATAAATGTGATCATAATTATCCGTGTTTTCTATATCCGTATAAACAACATTATGTGTTCCAATATTTGTATCATAATAGGAAATATAAAAGAAGCCGTTTTCCCCGAAATTATCTCCCCAGCTGTTCTGACAGATAAATGCTCCATCACCCTCGAGATCAGTGTTAAAATTATCCTTAGAATAAGAATCATCCCATCCGACGATCACCACATCATGGTTTGGTTTCTCTGTACCAATATAGCAGTATGCATCTGTGCTTTTGTTATAATATGGGGAGGAAGACTGTGAACTGCGCAGTGCATTGTAAATGGATGTCTGTACTCCGCCGTATTTGAATACAGCTTCCTTGATCTTTTCATAATCTTTGCTTTCAATGATCTGCATTTCCTGCACATGTTTTACCGCGGTAAGATCCTCATTTGTCTGATTATCTCCATAAGGATCATCTTTTTCATAGACAGGTCCCTTCCATGCTGCAAGATATGCCATTCCCATGGTATATTCCCCACCGTCATTCTGCGTCATATTAAATCCGTTACAGAGTGTCATATGATCCACAGAATACTGCTCACTCTCCTCCGGCAGAAGCGATGATTCCAGCGCCCCTAACGCCGCAAATGACCAGCAGGTTCCATAACTTCCCTGATTACGCACTTCTGATGTCCGGTTTTTCGTCCGCAGATCATAACTGGTCGGCACGATCGACGCATCTGAATTATCCGTAGCCTGTGCCTCATTTTCCTGCATGTTCCAGCTATATGTATAATCCATATATTGTGAGAGATCATTGAGACTGACATAATACTCATTATCTATCATGGTAAACGGAGAAATGATCTTTTCAATGTCCCCATTCACGGTCGCAGTCTCCTGATCCAGGGAAAATGATATGTTGCTGGAATGTTTTTCCACCACAAGCCTGTCCCCGTCATAAATATGTGCGCTGCAGTTTAAGGCATCCCGCAAAATGGAAACCGGCATCATAATGTCTAAATTGTCATCCATATAAAATTTGTATTTCTCATTGGTATACTGTTTATTATCAATGATCACAGACAGCAGATTATCATTCACACTTGATGCAATCAGCGGATTCCAGGTTTCTGCTTCTAAACTCGCTCCGCGGAAACTGCCGATCTGCTCATACTCAGCACCAGGTATATTATATTTTATCAAAAAAGCAATCGCCACAATTCCACCAAAGGCAATAAATCTTTTCGAATAATGCATGAATCAGAATCTCCTTAATGAAAATTATCCCGTTTTGGCGGTTTCGGTCCCATAAACTGATAAAAATACGTCTTTAACATTCCGTTGTAGATCTTGCGGTTTTTATCTGCCTTCCGTCCTATGTAACGCTCGGTGTCCTCATAACTGGTGATCAGATACATAGACCATGCATCCAGTCTGCGGTAAGCCTCCCCGATCTGACTGTATAATTCCGGCAGATCCGCCTTTTCCTCTAAACGCTCTCCGTATGGCGGGTTTGTCACGATAAAACCGTATTTCTTTGGATGGTGCAGTTCTGCCACTGGTCTCTGCTGGAAATGGATCAGGTGGTCAACTCCTGCACGTTTTGCATTCTCCCGCGCCGCCTTAACCACATCACCGTCAATGTCATATCCCTGGATATCCACGGTAATGTCATCATTTACCATGTCCTGTGCCTCTTTTACGCATTCATACCACACCTTACGGTCAATGATGTTTGTCCACTGCTCTGCCGTAAATTCACGGTTCATTCCCGGTGCAATATTAGCAGCGATCATTGCCGCCTCAATCGGAAATGTACCACTTCCACAAAACGGATCCACGAGAATACGGTCCGGTCTCCACGGTGTCAGCATAAGCAGGGATGCCGCAAGCGTCTCCGTCAGCGGAGCCTTGCTCGTTAAAGTACGGTATCCTCTTTTGTGCAGAGAATCCCCTGATGTATCAAGTGTTACCATCACTTCATCCTTTAGCAGGAAAATACGCACCGGGTACGGCGCCCCATCCTCCGGGAACCACTCCTTATGATACTGCTGCTTTAACCGCTCCACCATCGCTTTTTTCGCGATCGACTGAATATCGGACGGACTGAACAGTTTACTCTTGATGGAGGATGCTTTTTTAACCCAGAACTTACCGTTTTCCGGGATATAATTTTCCCATGGAAGCGCTTTGATTCCCTGAAATAATTCCTCAAACGTTTCTGCATGAAAACGTCCCACCTGGATCAGGACACGTTCTGCCGTGCGCAGGAAAATATTCGCCCGGCAGATTGCTTCCTCATCTCCGGTAAATGTGATCCTTCCGTCTTCTACTCTGCCTATCTCATAGCCAAGATCATAAATCTCTCTTTTCAATACCGCCTCTAACCCAAAATGGCACGGTACCACAAGCTCATATGTTTTCATGAATTCTCCTTAACTGTTTCTTTTACCTTAGTACTATATTATCCGTTCTAAAATACCCTGTCAATGTTAATCATAACCATTATAGCGTCTGATTGCCTGCATTCCTCCAACAACGGTATACACCTCATAGCCACATTTTGAAAGCTGTCTTGCTGCTAAAAGACTCGTACTTCCATATTCACAGTAAACTAATAGTGTTCTATTTCTGTTAAAATGCCGCATCCACCCATCGATCTCCTCATATGGACAACAGTATGCTCCCCTAAAATGCCCTTCCCGGTAAGATTCCCGTTCCCTTACATCCAAAACCAGGGCATGCTTATTTAAAATAATTTGTTCCATCTCGCGTGGATGGATCGTAAAAAAAGCCATACTCCCTCCGAAATAAAAACAGATTACAAAGCTCTGCCCTGTAATCTGTTCTTCTGCTAATGTTTTTTCCTTACATTATATGCAGTTTCCGGTACCCGTGTTCTTATTTTGATACGTTAGAACCTGTACTGTTCTGTCCGGATTTATTCTGTCCGTTGCTGTTTGTTGCTTTGTTGGAAGACTTATTTTTTGAGCTGTTCTGCTCATAACTATTCTCATAGCTGTCCTCGTAACTGTTTCTGCAATTAGATCCACTGTTTGCATTGTCTGCATTCTTTGCCATTTCTTTCTCCATTCCGGTGCTGTTCTGCACCTTGTTTACTACAATTTCGCTTACATGCAATTTTCCTTACACCCAATTCTGATTACGCATAATCTTTCTTACACGCAATTTTGGGTACATGAAACTTTAATTACATGAAACTTTTATTGCAAGAATATTATGGGAAGAAATTCTCTAAATTATACATACAGTTACATCATAAATTATACATACAATTACATCATATAATATTCTAAATTATCCTTCAGTTCATCCGTGATCTTACCACCGGCCTTCTGATATTTATCATAGACTCCCTTGATACGCTGAATCTTTTTCGTAATTAAAATATCATATTTCTGCCATGCATTCTGATACATCGGATTGGACTTTAACTCTTCTCTGATCTCCTTGGAAAATGGACAGTATGTCACAAGGATCTCTCTTGAAACTTTATTTAAACGGAAGCTTCCCTTTGATTCATATTTGATCCAGTTCTGATAATCTTTCACAAACACCTCGCGGTAATTATTTTTTCCACGAAGCAATGCACTTTTTATCTTCTCTTTTGCCTCAGTCGAAAGATCATGATTCTTCTTATAAAACTGAATATAATCACAATACTCTGCCGTCAGGGATTTATCGCGGATATCATTCCAGTGAACCCCTTGAATTTTACGACAGATCTCCCAACGGTAACGGCCGGTCGTTTCAACCATCATATCATCGAGATCAACTGCCGTAAAAATAGGGAACATATATCTTGCCGGTGTATCACGTCTGACCCCCGCTGTTTCCTGCCACATCATAGCTCTTGTTCCAGCGTTCGGCATCAGAATAATATTCGGAAGTACCTCTTTCATGATCTCCTCGCGATTGATTCCCTTGTCCGGATCAGAAAATACAACGCCTCTGTAAAATACGGAAAAATCAACTTTCCGCACTTTATTCATGGCATCTTCGATTTTCTGTGCCGTAACGAGCATCTTATCAACGGAATTGATCAGATCATTTTCGCCAAGGATCGGACAGAATGTTGAAACTCTGCCGTATGTAACACGGTTTCCGGAAGTAAACATATTCTGTATCTCAAATTTTACCTTCATCTCACGGTTATTCGCATAATCGCGCATCTGTTTTTCATTTACTTTTCCGGTCTTTTTCAGTTCTGCCAGATAGCCCGCATAATCTAAGTCAAATTCGTTTTTTGACGGTTCATTCTGACCGTTATAAATCGTTTTTAACCATTCAAAAATAGTAAAAATATGCTCTGAATTGCAAAGTTCTAAATGTTCTGTCAGATCGTAAAGGATATTGGCATTATCCTCACCTACCATCTGTACATCCATAAATCCGAAATTCAAAAACATCTCTATGATCGGTGTCGGTTCATCATCATCTTTCATCACATTCATAAATACTTTATAATATGCATCATAAAAAGACCTGTGAAAGCTGTTTTCTAAGCTGGAACACTTCCGCATCCGTGGAAAGCATATCCGGAAGCTCCCTGTATTTCCGGATCAGATTACGCATATCTTCGATCCGTTCCGGTGTATATCCGGCATAGGTCAGGATATGTTCTAAGCAGTCTTCTGACTCTTCTTCCTCTTCATCCCACTCATCATCCGAAACATTATCATCTTCCCCCGGCGTCGCAAACTCATCCATCGCATACTGGGTAAAGTCGTGATTTTTGTATTCATTCAGACGATAGGATACCAGTTTGTCATCATAGATATTTAATTTGCGGATCACTTCCGCAATTTTATCCATACGTTCTTTTAACGGCGTCACATCATAATGATTCATTTCCGCCTGTATTACAAGTTCAAAATAAAGATGGAATAAATCGTTTTCAGATTCTGATAACAGGATATCCTGATTATATTTTAAATAATCAACCATCTCGATAATTCCCTGCATCACTCGCCTTGTCTGATAGGAAGCCTCCATAATAGCCCCGATACAGAGACTGTCGTCTTTTTGCATGAGTTTTATGTATTCATCAAGATATCCTTTTTTTGTAAGGCTTGTACTGTTATTAACCTCCCAGTTTTCTGCCATATGTACCATATCAAGCGGTTTAAAGTTGTCCATCCTCGTAAACCCCTGTCCATCGATACGCATCTGACTGCAGAGCATGGTATAGTCGTTATATTCCGTTTCCACAAACGTATGGAACTGTCTTACCAGATTTTTAAATCCAGCATACATCTCAAGCAGCATCTGCCGCTGCTTTAATGCAGCACGAAGAAGCGTGCCTCTCATACTCTCCTGCCCATTTAATGCATTGATCAGATCATCTGCTGTATTGTATGGAAAAACTGCAAGCACAGAATCTTCTCTCGCAATATAATCGCACAAAAACCGGTCTTTTTCCGAGACACCGATCACACTTTCTTGTTCAGAACAATCCTCGCATAGGAATTTCTCTGTACGACCGAACCTTCTAAAATTAAATACCATGCTTTTACTTTTTCTTTTTGTTTTGCAATGATCTGATTTTTCTGTACTTTAATCGTTTCCATATAGCCTGTCTCCTGTCAGCTTTTCACGCTGCAACACTTTTTGTTTTACACCGCCATTATTTTTTGTTTTTCTTAATTTTTAACAATTCATCTAGCAGACATTTTGCTGCTTCGTCCTTACTCATAAGTGCAAGTTCTTTTTCCCAGTCTTCTGTAATCAGAGTCAGCACATTGGTATCACCAGCAAATCCGGCTCCCTGCTGTTTTAAATTATTTGCAGCGATCATATCAAGATTTTTCTTTTTGCGTTTTGCCCTGGAATTTTCCAACATATGCTCTGTTTCCATGGAAAATCCACATAAGACCGTATTGCCTTTATTTTTCCGAGTTCTGCAAGAATATCCGTCGTTTTTTCCAGTGCGAGTGATAACTCACCTTCTGATTTTTTAATTTTCTCATCTGCGGTATGCGCCGGTGTGTAATCTGCCACTGCCGCAGCCTTTACGATAATGTCCTGTTCTTTTGCACATTCCATGACCGCCTGATACATATCTTTTGCAGATGTTACGGGAACCGTTTTTACAAACATCGGCGGTTCTAATGCCGTCCTGCCTGTAACCAGTGTCACTTCTGCACCTCTTAACATTGCGTTCTTTGCTATGGCATACCCCATCTTTCCGGTAGAATGATTTGATATAAAACGTACCGGGTCGATTGCTTCCTGTGTCGGTCCTGCTGTTACCAGTACTTTCAGTCCCTGCATATCCTTCTCAAATGCCAGTTCCCTTAAAACATACTCCACCAGCGTCTCTTCAGACGGAAGTTTTCCATCACCGGTATCACCATTTGCAAGCATGCCGCATACCGGATCTATCATCTCATACCCATGCCGCTTCAGTTTTTCCAGATTCTCCTGCACGATCGAATTGTGATACATATTATGATTCATCGCCGGTGCAACCAGTACTTTACAGGTACATGCCATCACTGTCGTAGTCAGCATATCATCCGCAATCCCGTTTGCTATCTTACCAATCACATTTGCAGTTGCCGGTGCAAGTAATACAAGATCTGCCTGCTTTGCCAATGCAACATGTTCCACCGAAAATTCAAAATTACGGTCAAATGTATCAATCAGACATTTATTGCCGGTCAGTGTTTCAAATGTTGTTGCTGTAATAAAGTTTGTTGCATTCTGTGTCATCAGAACATGTACGTTACAATGCATTTTCTTTAGCATCCGCGCCACATTCGGCATCTTGTATGCTGCAATCCCTCCTGTTACACCAAGAAGTACTGTCTTTCCCTGAAGCATTTTATTTTCCTCCTGCTCTCGTTCTTTTACGATACGATGCTTTTTAAAAATATTTTATACTGTTTTTGTATATTTCGCAACAAAAGATTTCATGCGACAAATTACATGCAATTTTCTATGACAAAAAAGAGACATGATAATATCATGTCTCTTTTCATACGTGCGCGAGAAGATTCGAACTCCCGACACCTTGGTCCGTAGCCAAGTGCTCTATCCAGCTGAGCTACGCACACATATTCAATTCATTGTATCTAGAACCAGATACAATGCCGCGACCGGAATCGAACCGGTACTGTATTTCTACAACAGGATTTTAAGTCCTGCGCGTCTGCCAGTTCCGCCACGCCGGCATAATGAGATAAACTCATCAAATGGGACCTATAGGGCTCGAACCTATGACCCTCTGCTTGTAAGGCAGATGCTCTCCCAGCTGAGCTAAGATCCCATGCGATTACTTGTAGAGAATATCGTATTTTCTTCACTACGAACGACCCAAGCGGGACTCGAACCCGCGACCTCCGCCGTGACAGGGCGGCGCTCTAACCAACTGAGCCATTAGGCCTTATTTAGTTAGTGGACCATCGGGGACTCGAACCCAGGACCGACCGGTTATGAGCCGGTTGCTCTAACCAACTGAGCTAATGGTCCAAATCTTGAAAGCCGATGATCGGACTCGAACCGATAACCTGCTGATTACAAATCAGCTGCTCTGCCAATTGAGCCACATCGGCACGTTTTCTATCAACAACACACATTATGCTATTAATATTACTGCCTAACTATATACCAAGAATATAAATCTGTCAATACTTTATTTATATTCTTAATGACTCCGACGGGAATCGAACCCGTGTTACCGCCGTGAAAGGGCGATGTCTTAACCGCTTGACCACGGAGCCTTATCTTTATTCTTTCATTAAAAAAACTCCCCGAGTAGGACTCGAACCTACGACAGCGCGGTTAACAGCCGCGTGCTCTACCAACTGAGCTATCGAGGAATAATCTAAAGGTATTTCTGATACCTTCAAAACTTCATACAGAACTCCGTCAACCAACTGTGAAGTTGCAAAGCAACTTCCAATGCGAACATCGTTCGCTATTTGGTCAAGCCCTCGATCGATTAGTAACAGTCAGCTCCACAT